>Ga0307515_10009726_pt1 | contig 18530 bp, 16 predicted proteins | sample 17_EM_MG_FD_194513 | JGI IMG/M metagenome (GOLD analysis project Ga0307515, IMG submission 194513) | Populus trichocarpa ectomycorrhiza microbial communities from riparian zone in the Pacific Northwest, United States - 17_EM | ecosystem: Host-associated > Plants > Roots > Unclassified | place...
CTTGACTTACGCTCTCAAGTAAGCTCTCAAGACGCTCCCAAGTACACTCCCGGGCATGCTCTCAAAGACTCTTTCAATTGCACTCGATGGCACACTCCCAGCCTGCTTGACTGTACGCTCCCAAGTACACTCCCGGGCATGCTCTCAAGGACGCTCCTAATTGCACTCGATGGCACACTCCCAGCCAGCTTGACTGTACGCTCCGAAGTAACCTCTCAAGACGCTCTCAAGCACACTCCCGAGCACGCTCTCAACTCTGAATTGCACTCGATGACACACTCCCAGCCTGCTTGACTATACACTCCCAAGTAAGCTCTCAAGACGCTCCCAAGTACACTACGAGTACAATCTCAGTACACTCCCGGGCATGCTCTCAAGGACGCTCCCAATTGCACTCGATGGCACACTCCCAGCCTGTTTGACTGTACGCTCCCAAGTACACTCCCGGGCATGCTCTCAAGGACGCTCCTAATTGCACTCGATGGCACACTCCCAGTCAGCTTGACTGTACGCTCCCAAGTAAGCTCTCAAGACGCTCTCAAGCACACTCCCAAGCACGCTCTCAACTCCCAATTGCACTCGATGACACTCCCAGCCTGCTTGACTGTACGCTCCCAGTAAGCTCTCAAGACGCTCTCAAGCACACTCCCGAGCACGCTCTCAAGTACGCTCCCAATCTCACTTGACTATATGCTTCCATGTATGCTCCTGGGTGCTCGATCCAGAGACTTGCTGAGTTGCAGGCACCAGGCACCGGGAGGCGGGTGGCGGAAGGCGAGTGGGGGGAGGCAGGTGGCGGGAGGTGTTGGAAATGGTAGCGGGCGCTGTGAGAAAGTCTAAAAGCGATATCGTTCTCTCTACTCTAGCGGTCTCTCTATATACACAATGACAAGGCCATATTGGCCGCTCCGCCATCAGGCGGACTTGGGCCCGGGGTTGAGCGGATTTCCAACAGGAGGCGGGTGGCGGCGGCCGAAATCATGACGTCGGTCGATATCATAGTCTGAACCTTATCTTTAGCGCGGCCACCGCGACGAGATCTCACGATGCCTCATGGTCATGGTGTTGACAATTGCAGCCTTAGATTCTGCAGGAAAGGTAGACAATTGGATCTTGGGGAGAGCAGATCTCCGACTCAGATTTTCCAGCGGAATCTGCTTCCTGCTTCCCACTGATTGTGGGCGTATGTGTGCGCATTCGGGCCGGGGCTGATGGTGATGATGGCGATGGTGATGATGGCGATGGTGATGATGGCGATGGTGATGGTGTCGGTGATGGTGATCATAGTACCAGAAGCACTTAGACAAGTAGGTTGGCTACGTCACCGTTAGCATCAAAGCTTCTACAGACTTAGAGCCTTCTATTAGCCAAAGCTTCCGCAGACTTAGAGCCTTCTTATTAGCCAAAGCTTCCACAGACTCAGAGTTTGCCATCGGCCAAAAGCTTCCCGTGGAAAACTCTACTCCTCCCGAAGCGCGGCTCTCTCAAACGCGGCTCTCTCAAGCAGGCTCTCAAGCAGGCTCTCAAGCAGGCTCTCAAGCAGGCTCTACAGCAGGCTTTCAATCGCCAGCGGGCGCTCATGCAGACTCGCAGCGATAGTGTGTACAGTACCGGTATAATAGCGAAGACTGCAGGCAGTAAAGACTGGTATAGGTCCATCTCTGGCCGGCAGCCGTATATAGTTCCATAGGCTCACGCGCACATCTCTATGAATCGACTATAGATGACTATAGGCTGCGCGTCGCGCAGGGGTCCACGGGAAGCTTGCTATGAGGTGTGCGTGTGCGCGTGTGCGCGTAGCGCAGCCTATAGTCGATTTGCACTTTTGCCGATGCAGATCCGCATGCTTGACCACCTCCAGGAGTGGAATTTCCACTTGTTGAAGACGCACGAACGGCTCGACAAGGACAATGCAATCTGCTTATCCGTGCCTGCTGACCACGACCTCACACCGAACAATAAGTCATATGAGGAATTGTCTCAATCGAATGGAAAGAAGATGAAGGAAATGAGCCGGTACCTGCTTGGAGTTGTAACCCAGTCTCTAAGAGGCGGAAACCACGGTCAGCATCCCATATTCAATCGCACAATTGAGTGTACACAAGCATTCTTGGAATTCTATATGTATGCTCAATATAAATCTCACGTTGATGCAACATTACGCTACATGGAGGACGACAGGCATCATTTTCACCCTATCAAAGCTGTTATGTTACTCAGGCGAGCCGGCAAAAAGGCGAAGGCCGAAGCCAATACCCTGAGAACAGAACTCGTGAAGAAGCGAAAGGTAGACAAGGAAACAGATGCTGAAAGTTTGACGCAATCCAAGAAGCGGTGCGAAATGAACACCTTGAGGGAGTATATCAGCCACGAAACAGATAATTCCAAGGAGTTAGATCCCGACTTCAACTTTCCAGAGATCTACTTGATGTCTCATTGGGCCAACCAGATCAGTCGATACAGAGCATTGCAACAGTATTCTACCGTCAGACATGAACAAGCACATAAAACGAACCTCAAGGACGGTTGTAACTCCTCCTATCACAATCTCAACTACCCGCCACAAGGAATCACCTCTCAGCGTCGCATCCTCTGGTTGAAATTGAGAGAGCTCAGTCTCCCAGCGCTGCCTCCGCATCGGGAGAACAGCGCTGCCGCCTGCAAAGTCCTCCCTTCTGGTGCTGATCTGGCTGCCCCTCTGAGCCACCAGTCATATGCGAAGCCCCAATTCCCAGGACCCCAAAACTGCTGTGATGGAATGCATCCTGAGGATATGATCAAAGACTTCAGACCATTACTCAACAATACGCTAGACGCAATGCACCACGCGGCAATATACAGTGGCAGCCGGGAGTGAATAAAGCATAAGAGTCGTAACATGACGTATATATCGGATGAACAACTGCATGCAATGGAGCTCTGCATTGCCCATGGTATTAAGGTTCCAGTTGAGAGTTTTGAAGGTGAACGCGTATCTCAGATGTGTCAATGCACAGGAAGCCAGAGCTGGTGTGGAGGGGATCTACGGAACGACTGGGTATGGGTGAAGGAAAGCCCAGGGAGGTGTTAGGGCTCGCTGAATGGGCCTCTCCCGTGGCAACTGCAACGACTATTCAAAATCAAGCTCCAAAACAGGGATTCAGCTTTTGTTGAGTACTGGTTAGCCCTGGTGCTCACCACAATACCTGAAAACTTGGGTAACTTGGATCCCGTCTCGAGATTGGTTCAAGTGAGAAAAGCCCAACCAGCCATCGGTTTGCACGTTTTCAGCGTGGGAAACATCGTTGGCTGCACGCACGTAAGTAAGGAGATAGCTAATACTAGTAACACAGGAGACGGACGGAATGAGCGATGGATTGTCAATAGCCTCATGGATCTGGCCACTTGGAATGATGTGTATAATTAGTAAATAGAGAATTGCATTGTGTGCGAAGGTAGAAGGAACGCGAGGAGAGATTTTCGCAACGTTTCCCATTTCAATGCAATCCTGGTGTAAGCGTGTACCGAATCAACCCATTCCGATGTATGGTTACAGTTCGCCACAACGCCACAGTGTTCTTTGAAATGAGGAGAGTGACAGACTGAGAAGATACAGTGAAAATGCGATCGGAGGGGGATATGCAACGCGACATGTTGTATTGAGGCCGGGCACGGAGTGATCTGCCACCATGGTGTCTCTGATCGGTCTGGATGAGCGTTTCCACTCTGACGGAGCCATTCCGTCCGGACGGAAATATCTTTTGCTGATGTCACTGCCAAGTATGAGCTGAAATATTCTTCCAAACGCACTCAATATTTTTTTCTCAGCCTGCTTGACTGTATGCTTCCAGGTAAGGTCTCAAGATGCGTCCAAGTACACTTCCAGTACCTTCCCAGTTACAAATCCTGGTACATTCTCAAGTATACTTCCGAGCATGCTCTAAACGACCCTCCTAATTGCATACGGTGGTACATTCACAGCCATATATGCACTTATGTAGGCTCTCATCATGCTCTCAAGCATACTCCTAAGCGTACTCTGAAGTATATCCCCTATTGCATTACATCATCCACTCGCAGCCTACTTGGCTCTATGCTTCCAAGTTCACTCCCAAGAGGCAAGACACTCCCAATCTCACCTGACTATATGCTCGCATATATGCTTCTTGGTATTTGATCCAGAGACTTACAGAGTTGCAGCCACCTGGCACCAGGAGGCTGATGATGGGTAGTGTGTAGTGGGTAGCATATGATGGCAGAAATCATAACGTTGGTCAATATCAAAGTGTGAACCTTATCTTTATTGTGTCCACCACAATGAGATCTCACAATGCCTCATAGTCAGGGAATTGACAATCACAATTTTAGACACTGCAGAAAACGTAGAAATTTGGATCTTGGGACTGAGATTTTGTACGACACTCTGCTGCCCGCAGCCTACAGATTGTGGGCGTACGTGTGCACATTCAGTCGAGGGATGATAGTGATGATGGCATTTCTTTGATGGCCATGGTGATGATGGCGATGATGATAGTGTTGGTGATGGTGATCATAGTACCAGCAGCACTTAGACAAGTAGATTCAGTTTGTCAACATTCGTGTCAAACGTTTCACAAACTCAGAGATTTTCAATGGCCACAAGCATCCTGAGGTAAACTCAACTCCTCCCAAAGTATGCATCTCTCAGGCGCGGCTCTCATGCATTGCGCTGTTATGCAGACATCATGCAGGCTCTCAAGGAGGCTGTGAAGCAGGCTTCCAAGCAGGATATCAAGCAGGCTGCAGAGGAGACTCTGATAAGGTGTTGAAGTGCCAGAAGGCACTCCAGTGGACTCTGTACGGCTATAACAGCCATGTAGTACACACAGTTATCCATCCATCTCTGGCCTCCAGTCGTATATAGTTCCATAGGCACAGGTGCACACATCTATGAATGGACTGTAGATGACTATAGACTGCACATTGTGCAGAGGTCCACGGAAAGCTTGCTTCAAGCTGTGCATCACCGCATGGACGCATCGGCAAAAGTGCAAATCGACTATAGGCTGCGCTACGGGCACACGCGCACACGCGCAGCTCATAGCAAGCTTCCCATGGACCCCTGCGCTACGCGCAGCCTATAGTCATCTATTGTCGATTCATAGAGATGTGCGTGTGGGCCTATGGAACTATATACGGCTGCCGGCCAGAGATGGACCTATATGTTATACCGGTACTGTACACCCTATCGCTGCGAGTCTGCATGAGAGCCTGCTGGCGATTGAAAGCCTGCTCTAGAGCCTGCTTGATAGCCTGCTTGAGAGCCTGCTTGAGAGCCTGCTTGAGAGCCTGCTTGAGAGAGCCACGCTTCGGGAGGAGTAGAGTTCTCCTCCACTGGAAGCCTTTGGCCGATGGCAAACTCTGAGTTTGTGGAAGCTTTGGCTAATAGAAACCTCTAAGTCCGTGGAAGCTTTGGCTAATGGAAGGCTCCAAGTCTGGAAGCTTTGGCTAATGGAAGGCTCTAAGTCTGTAGAAGCTTTGATGCTAACGTTGACGGAGCCAACTTACTGGTCTAAGTGCTTCTGGTACTATGATAACCATCGCCGACACCATCACCATCGCCATCATCACCATCGCCATCATCACCATCGCCATCATCACCATCAGCCCCGGCCCAAATGCGCACACATACGCCCACAATCCGTGGGAAGCAAGCTGCAGATTCCGCTGGAAAATCTGAGTCGGAGATCTGCTCTCCCCAAGATCCAATTGTCTACCTTTCCTGCAGAATCTAAGGCTGCAATTGTCAACACCATGGTCGTGAGGCATCGTGAGATTTCGTCTCGGTGGGTGCAGTAAAGATAAGATTCAGACAATGATATCGACCGACGTCATGATTTTGGCCACCGTACACTGCCTGCCGCCCGCCACCCGACACCTGCCACATGCTACACGCCGCCCACTATTGGAAATCCACACAACCCCGCGCCCGAGTCCGCCCGATGGCGGAGCGGCCAATTTGGCCTTGTTATTCTGTATATAGAGAGACTGCTAGAGTAGAGAGAGCGACATTGCTTTTGGACTTTCTCACAGCGCCCACTACCATTTCCAACACCCACCAAACACCGCTCGCCACACGCCATCTGCGTTACCCCTCCCGGGGCCTGGTGTGTGCAAGTCAGCAAGTCTCTGGATCGAGCTTGCAGGCTCATATTCGGAAGGAGTAGAGTTTTCTACGGGAAGCTTTGGCCGATGGAAAACTCTCAGTTTGTGGAAGTTTTAACTAATAGAAGGCTGTAGGTCTGTGGCAGCTTTGGCTAGTAGAAGGCTCTAGGTCTGTGGAAGCTTTGATGCTGACGTTGACGTAGCCAACCTACTTGTCCAAGTACTTCTGGTACTATGATCAATATTGCCATCGCCATCGCCATCGCCATCTTCCCCATCAGCCCCGGACCGAATGCGCACACATACGCCCACAATCGATGGGAAGCGGGCAGCAGATTCCGCTGGAAAATCTGAGTCGGAGATCTGCTCTCCCCAATATCCAATTGTCTACCTTTCCTGCAGAATCGAAGGCTGCAATTGTCAACACCATGGCCGTGAGGCATCGTGAGATCTTGTCTCGGTGGCTACGCTAAAAATAAGGTTCAGACTATGATATCGACCGACGTCATGATTTCGGCCGCCGCCATCCGCTTTCCGCCTTCCGCCACCCGGTGCCTGGCGCCTGCAACTCAACAAGTCTCTGGATCGAGCACCCAGGAGCATACATTGGAGCATATAGTCAAGTGAGATTGAGAGTGCCTTGCCTCTGGAGAGTGTACTTGGGAGCGTGCTCGGGAGTGAGCTTGAGAGTGACTCGAGAGCTTAGTTGGGAGAGTACAGCCGAGCAGGCTGGGAAGGGGTCATCGAGTGCAATTAGGAGCGTCTTTGAGAGCATGCTCGGGAGTGTACTTGAGAACGTACTCGGAGGTGTACTTGGGAGAGTATTCGGAGTGTACCTGGGAGCGTCTTGAGAGCCTACTTCGGAGCGTATAGTCAAGCAGGCTGGGAGTGTGTCATCGAGTGCAATTAGGAGCGTCCTTTGTGAGCATGCTCGGGAGTGTACTTGAGAACGTACTCGGAGGTGTACTGGGAGCGTACTCGGTGTGTACTTGGGAGCGTCTTGAGAGCTTACCTGGGAGTGTATAGTCAAGCAGGCTGGGAGTATGTCATCGAGTGCAATTGGGAGTGTACTTGAGAGCGTGCTCGGGAGTGTGCTTGAGAGCGTCTTGAGAGCATCTTGAGATCATTCTTGGGAGCGTACAGTCAAGCAGGTTGGGATTGTGCCATCGAGTGCAATTTGGAGCGTCCTTGAGAGCATGCTCGGGAGTGTACTTGAGAACGTACTCGGAGGTGTACTTGGGAGAGTATTCGGAGTGTACTTGGGAGAGTCTTGAGAGCCTACTTGGGAGCGTACAGTCAAGCAGGCTGGGAGTATGTCATCGAGTGCAATTAGGAGCGTCCTTTGTGAGCATGCTCGGGAGTGTACTTGAGAGCGTACTCGGAGGCGTACTTGGGAGCGTACTAGGAGTGTCCTTGGGAGCGTCTTGAGAGCTTACTTGTGAGCGTATAGTCAAGCAGGCTGGGAGTGTGCCATCGAGTGCAATTGGGAGTGTATTTGAGAGCAAACTCGGGAGTGTGCTTTGGAGCGCATACCCAAGCAGGCTGGGAGTGTCATCGTGTGCAATTGGGAGTATACTTGAGAGCGTGCTCGGGAGTGTGCTTGAGAGCGTCTTGAGAGCTTACTTGGGAGCGTGCAATGAAGTGCATTTGGCAGTTTTGTTGAATGCAGCATGATGTATAGTATCAAGCGCACATAATCGCATGTGTATCATAGTAATCTAGTCAACGCGCAGGTCCATAGGACCTCATAGTGCCACGCGTCAAATATGCTATGGATTACCGTTCCAGAAACAGCTTCTCTATGAGTTACACGTCGCGTAAGGTCATGTTTCCCGGTGCGCACAGTGCAGGTTATAGTCGATTTGTACTTTTGCGGATGTATCCTTTAACCACACAATGAAATACACACTTTATTCTTTCCAGCTCTTGGTTACATGTACTCATGTTGAGCTTTTGTTGATCCATGCAATATGTGTGGTTCCTCAAGGTTGGGTGTTCTATCAAATCCTGTCACCCTCTTCTTATGCTCCTTGAGCTAGAACCGCTCCCTCCAGAATCCCCTTACAATGCTGCAAGAGGTATGGTGGTATGTTGAAGATAGGCCTTCTGCTTTCTAGATCCACTGATTCACCACTAGAAATCCTAGGGTATATCAGTGGCAGTCAAGTAAGTCATAGAGCGTCACTCCTTTTGCTACTGTGGTCTTGATTCCTTTCTCCATTCCTCTTCTCCACCATAATGTCCCTCAACAGAAACAACCAACAGAGTGGCTGGATAGTCTCTTTAATAGAATATTCTCGTGGATACAGACAGTCATTGATGCGGAGGGTGGCATGGCACCATATGTGTGCTATTTGGTAGAGAGACCAGGTGGTGCATTCAACTTTTTTCCTTCACACAAATCAAGTCATAGATGTCACCAGATTATCTTTACATGTTCTAGCACAGCGAAATGGCTGCCAGGACTTGATATCATATCTGGAAGTGTGCCCAACTTTTGGTACCCTCCAAGCACTTGAAAGCCAGGGGTAAGGTATACCTGAGAGTTGAGCTGCAGATGATCTATCTGGGTACCTCCAAAGGGCGGCGAAGCCGCCACCGTAACTTGTATAGTCCAAACAGGTACCTGCCGATGCCTTCCTTTTTATACAGTCTAATAAATAACCTGCAGAAACCTGCCGGTGCCTTCATTTTTATGCAGTCTAAACAAGTACCTGTAGGTGACTACATATTTATGAAGTCCTAGGAGACACCTACAATGCCAGACTATATCCGCAAATTCCTAGACTTGCCTAACCAGCTAGTAAGTCCACAGGCACCTATATTTCGGACAGGTCGCCTGCGGACACTGGGGGTAATGGTGTTGCGTTTGTAGTTGAATATGTAGGGTTGAATGATATAGTGAACTAGAACCCAAGCGATGCTGATGTGTTTGTCTGAGAAGGTTCTTTATTGCGCCAGTGCTAGCGTCTTTCTGGCAATGTATAGCGCCTTATCAATCTGCCTCAAGGGTCTGCTGGTATTATGCCTACACGATGTACTGTACTCTAGGCCTCCGTGCGCCTTGCGCAAAACGGTTTCTAGCAAATAACTGCGTGTGAAAACGCTATGGGTTTTTCGATCTGGTCTAGGGCCGTCCAGGACAGTTGTGGGCTAAGTTTACACAGCCTGCTGGATAGTAGATGCTATGAAGTTTGCAGGGGGTGTTTCGCGTATAGATGCTCTATATACCACAGTCTGGTCCGACTCGTTACTTTTTAGTACATGCAGGCTGCATTCCCATCGCCAAAAGCAGCTTTGGTTTGCTTGGATGCTGAAGCGCCTGGAAACTTGAAGCCAGATGACAGTTCGGCGGAGCTCGCCACCACACAAATTGAGACACTGTATTAGGTCTCGTAACTATGCAACCTCTACGTAAAAGTAACGTATTGGACCGGATCATACGATAGTAGATGCAGCACAACCACTTGCGCATATGCAGGAATGAGGCAATGCTGCAAGCTAGCCATTCAGCATGATCGAGCGAACTTTTTCCATGAAACCGAATATTGAGGCAACGCAATGACTTCATGCGTGCTTGCGTACGCGGGTCAGGCTGCGGACGATCGGACACCCCATTTCGGGTTAACGGATTTTGCTGTGAGAGCATGGTGGTGAATCTGAAAGTAAGTAAAGCGCACTAATTGTTGGCCTTTCTGTTAATATTAAACCGCGTTTAACCCGATATCGCATGTGGTGTTCTCATATCTTAGCAGTTCTCGGTAGTAACTTGCCGAAGAGGAGCGTCCGATCTTCTCCGGCCTGACCCGAGTACACGTGCCGCGCTGCCTTGCCAGACATGGGTTGCGACATGGGTTGCAACACGGGTTGCGAATAGCTGCTTGATGCACAGCCTCACCCGCAGTGCGCTCTACAGACGCGGTAAGAAAGTGAATGACCACCTGCATACGCCGATCTCACAACAAAACTGTAGTACAAAACGGCATCACTTTACAATATTTCTTTGTGCGCTCTCCTCCTTAATCAATTACAGTCTCAATTCACTTTGGCATATCATCCATCGTATCATAAATATTTTGCCAACCTATCAACTTGCACATTCCGTGCGGCAATTTTGTGTTGCGGGATTGGCATTCGCAGGTGGTCACTCACTTTCTTACCCCGACTGTACATTAATACTTTGGTTGAGTAGCTAACTACTCCACCATTGTCAGATACTCAGTATTAAGTATGTACAAGATCGTTTCCTTCCAATGCGTGCAAGTGTCTAAGTAGAGTAAGTAGCACTAACTAAAGAAACAAAAATCACAAGACTACACCTTACAATCCCGCCGTCATTACTTCGCTGTTTTCTAGCTTGCGCCACTCAGTAATGCACTATGTTTTCAACACTGGTATCGCATTCTGATGGAATGTTTACCCGCTACTCCGCCTCGACGAATCACTCCTCCGGCGACCTCCAAAAGGACCTAATTGCATTTCTTTCTGTTGTCCAAAAATGTGATGTCGACTTCCTCCCCATTACGTGGCAGCCTGCTCTCGGTATTCTCGGCAAGGGTGGCTCTGGGACAATAAGCCAGTCGACATTTACTACCGACATGCCCCTTGCATTCAAGCGTTTTCACCTGGATGAAAATTCGGACATGGACTTTCTACCTTTGATATCGGAGGTACTAATTTTGAGTCAACCCCCTATCCAAGAGCACCCAAATATAATCAATCTCGAGGGTGTTTGTTGGGAAATCAAGCCCTGGACAGAAAAAGCGGTCCCTGCATTGGTCTTTGAGAAAGCATCGTGGGATCTACAGCAGTTCATGAACGTGAGCGAGGGCATGAACATGACAATCGATGACCGGCTGAAAATCTGTGCCGATATTGGAAGTGCCATTATGACTCTGCATGCTTATGGTTTGTCATCCCGAACATACAAAGATTATTACCTAGCAACTTGGACTTCTGACACCGGGATAGATGTGATTCACGGGGATATCAAGCCACAGAATGTTCTCGTGTACAAGGACGCTACTGGAAAGACTACAGTGAAGGTGGCTGACTTTGGGTATTCTACACTTGCTGCCGGTGAATCCCTTGCCACAGGTGGAGGTGCAACAGGAAGGGTTTTTTTGCCAAAGTCTAGGCCGTGGAATGCTCCTGAGCATCATTTCGGGGAGTTCACAACTACCGGAGCTAAAAACACGGATGTGTACTCTTTTGGCATGCTGTGCCTTTGGGTACTATTTGGAAGCGCGCATACGGAATATAAGTATGAGGGGATTTCATTTGACGGATCTAACGGGCCGCGTACACCGCTTGAGCAGCTCAAAGATGGTGATGAATTGGAAATCGTCGCCAATCAACTCATTGACTTGATGCCACTGCTAAGCTTCAATGCTGAACAAAGGATTCGCCTGAAAGAATTTTTCAAATTGACTATTCAGCTTAGCCCTGAAAACCGGACATCTGATGTGGGAAACCTAGTGGCTCTACTTAACCAGGAACGGTGAGTTTCACAAATGATTATGTCAAATACAGAGCATTCACTAATAGATTTAGAGCTGAATTGCAACCTGTTACCATAGCACCGGTTCAGACAACCATGAAGCTCCCAACGCATGCAGATTTCCGGGTAAATATTAATAGTCTATTGTCTATTCTTATAAGCACTTGACTGAGACTAGTTCTAGATTGCCGAAAACCTTGCAATCCTCATGAGTGCAGACTATCGTGTACGAATACAAATTAGACAGAGCCTCGAAAATAACTACATCCACAATTCAAATCAACCTTTTGCTGCCAATATCGCATTCCAGGTTGCCTTTTGTTATCAGATTGGATTTGGGGTGAAATCAAATGACATTCAACGTCGTTTATGGCTTGAAAGAAGCTTGAGAAAACCCGACGATCTGAATATCGAAAAACAAGCGGTACAGCCTACGAGGTGGAAAAGTAAGAGAATGCGCGAGCTCAATGGACTTGTGTATATCGACCTTATTCACGAATATCGAATATCTGGACTCAACAGACTGGACGAAGCCTGCAACGAGTACGAAAGAGAAGTTAGTGATATGGCAAGAGAGTTTGGAGGGCTCCATTTCATATGTTTGGCCAGCATGAATAACCTCGCATCGACATACAGGAACCAAGGGCGATCGAAGGAGGCCGAGGACCTGGAGGTGCAGGTCATGGAGACGCTCAAGAGGGTACTCGGCCAAAAGCATCCAGATACCTTGACCAGCATGGGCAACCTCGCATCGACATACAGGAACCAGGGGCGATTGAAGGAGGCTGAGGAACTGGAGGTGCAGGTTATGGAGACGCTCAAGAGGGTTCTCGGCCAAGAGCATCCCTCTACGTTGACCAGCATGAGCAACCTCGCATCGACATTTTGGAACCAGGGGCGATCAATGGAGGCTGAGGAGCTGTTAGTGCAGGTCATGGAGACGCTCAAGAGGGTACTCGGCCAAGAGCATCCCTCTACCTTGACCAGCATGAATAACCTCGCATCGACATACAGGAACCAGGGGCGAGCGAAGGAGGCCGAGGAGCTGGAGGTGCAGGTCATGGAGACGCTTAAGAGGGTACTCGGCCAAGAGCATCCCTCTACCTTGACCAGCATGGATAACCTCGCATCGACATACAGGAACCAGGGGCGATCGAAGGAGGCTAAGGAGCTGTTAGTGCAGGTCATGGAGACGAGAAAGAGGGTACTCGGCCAAGAGCATCCCTCTACCTTGAGCAGCATGGGCAACCTCGCATTGACATACAGGAACCAGGGGCGATCGAATGAGGCCGAGGAGCTGGAGGTGCAGGTCGTGGAGACACTCAAGAGGGTACTCGGCCAAGACCATCCCTCTACCTTGACCAGCATGGGCAACCTCGCATCGACATTCTGGAACCAGGGGCGATCAAAGGAGGCCGAGGAACTGGAGGTGCAGGTCATGGAGACGTTCAAGAGGGTACTTGGCCGAGAGCATCCCTCTACCTTGACCAGCATGAGCAACCTCGCATCGACATACAGGAACCAGGGGCGATCGAAGGAGGCTGAGGAGCTGGTAGTGCAGGTCATGGAGACGAGAAAGAGGGTACTCGGCCAAGAGCATCCCTCTACCTTGACCAGCATGAGCAACCTCGCATCGACATACAGGAACCAGGGGCGATCGAAGGAGGCCGAGGAGCTGGAGGTTCAGGTCATGGAGACGTTCAAGAAGGTACTCGGCCAAGAGCATCCAGATACCTTGACCAGCATGAGCAACCTCGCATCGACATACAGGAACCAGGGGCGATCGAAGGAGGCCGAGGAGCTGGAGGTTCAGGTCATGGAGACGTTCAAGAAGGTACTCGGCCAAGAGCATCCCTCTACCTTGACCAGCATGAGCAACCTCGCATCGACATACAGGAACCAGGGGCGATCGAGGGAGGCCGAGGAGCTGGATGTGCAGGTCACGGAGACATTCAAGAGGGTACTCGGCCAAGAGCATCCCTCTACCTTGACCAGCATGGGCAGCCTCGCATCGACATACAGGAACCAGGGGCGATGGAGGGAGGCCGAGGAGCTGGAGGTGCAGGTCATGGAAACGACAAAGAGGGTACTCGGCCAAGAACATCCCTCTACCTTGACTAGCATGGGCAGCCTCGCATCGACATACAGGAACCAGGGGCGATCGAGGGAGGCCGAGGAGCTGGAGGTGCAGGTCATGGAGACATTCAAGAGGGTACTCGGCCAAGAGCATCCCTCTACCTTGACCAGCATGGGCAGCCTCGCATCGACATTTTGGAACCAGGGGCGATCGAAGGAGGCCGAGGAGCTGGAGGTTCAGGTCATGGAGATGAGAAAGAGAGTACTCGGCCAAGAGCATCCAGATACCTTGATCAGCATGAATAACCTTGCATCGACATACAGGAACCAGGGGCGATCGAAGGAGGCCGAGGAGCTGGAGGTGCAGGTCATGGAGAAGCTCAAGAGGGTACTCGGCCAAGAGCATCCCTCTACCTTGGCCAGCATGGGCAACCTCGCATCGACATACAGGAACCAGGGGCGATTGAAGGAGGCTGAGGAACTGGAGGTGCAGGTCATGGAGACGAGAAAGAGGGTACTCGGCCAAGAGCATCCCTCTACCTTGACCAGCATGAATAACCTCGCATCGACATTTTGGAACCAGGGGCGATCGAAGGAGGCCGAGGAGCTGGAGGTGCAGGTCATGGAGACAAGAAGGAAGGTACTCGGCGATGAACATCCAGATACCTTGACCAGCATAACTCATCTCGCATCCATATTCACGAACCAGGGGCGATGGCACGAGGCTGAGATGCTGAAGCTGCATGTCATTGCGACAAGACGGAGGGTACTCGGCGAAGAACATCCAGATACCTTGACCAGCATAACCCATCTCGCATCCATATACACGAATCAAGAGCGATGGAACGAGGCTGAGGTGCTGGAGGAGCAGGTCATGGAGACAAGAAGGAGGGTACTCGGCGAAGAACATCCAGATACCTTGACCAGCATGGCTAACCTCGCATCGACATTCACGAACCAAGAGCGATGGAACGAGGCTGAGGTGCTAGAAGTGCAGGTCATGGAGATGAGAAAGAGGATACTCGGCGAAGAACATCCCGATACCTTGACCAGCATAACCAATCTCGCATCCATATACACGAACCAAGAGCGGTGGAACGAGGCTGAGGCGCTGGAGATGCATGTCATGGAGATGAGAAAAGAGAAGCTTGACGAGAAGCTCGAGAGGACTGCGGTGCAAAAGGAAAATGAGCCATCTATAGGTACCCAGAAGCTCGAGAGGTCTACTGTCACGGTCTTGTCCAAAAACGCGCCACCACTGGCTACTGACGCACAGCCGAAACCATCTTGTACTTCAACTATGACCCCGGAATCTTTAAGGTGTAAGTTTTAGACCTCATGTAATTCAAATGCAATACTGATAACTAATATATAGCAATCACATTGAGATTTGAGATGCAGTACAAAGATGTCCTCACCGCAATCTGCCTACAGTCGATATCGGTCGATACCACGCAAGGGACTATTGTCGTTTATACTGGTTACCGTCTTTGCCACCGTGAGACTGGTCTTCCAACGTCGTGGGAACAGTACAATATTGTAGTCATGCATAAGCCCCATGATGGCCAACAGCGAGACTACACTGACCAGATTGGAGAACTCCTCGCTACCGCTAAGAACGCTCGGGACGATACCGGAGTTGTCAATGACTTCATCCAGCACTATCAAGACGTGCTGAAAACACTTGCAGGGTTCATATCCATTCGGCTTGCACGCTTTGAAAACAACACGCTGTCTCTTATTTTGCTAGTATGCGACTGGGAAAGCGCGTCTGTCCTCGAAAGTTTACTGCAAAGCGAATATTCCAAGGTGTACCCAATGATGTCATGCCCACAAGGAGCAGGCATCTACCAGGGGATTGCTGTGTCTGTGCTTCGAGATGGTTATGACACTTGTTTAGCAGGTGAGGAATATCTTGACGACATTCTGGTGGGCAGTAGAGTTGGGGAGGGGGGAATGACGGCAGGTGCCTTGCTAAAGGACCAAAATGGCAGCATCTTAATGTTACAGTGCAGTCATGGGTATAAGGCAATTGGTATATTTTAACAACACCGCTGTTATGATGTACATGCTAATTTTGCTATATAGGTAATTCGGTTTGGTCACCGTCAGCAGAATCTCTTGACGCGGCATTGAAGGAGACTTTCGAGGCACATGAAACAGAGCCTGAGGGAAGGAGAAAGTTTGAGCTCCTCGCGAGGTGGAGACATCTCAAAATCGCTACAACACACGTGGAAGAGGTTCCTCGTGTTGGAAAACCCCCAACGAAGATATACCGCTCCCCCTCCGCTGTCGCAGCACTCTCAGTCGGAAACGTTTTTACATTTCTGCCGAAAATACTGGACTCAGTACTGGTGAGACTTCATTTTTCCGCAAAATTCGGCATGGTAAGACGTCTCTGTAACCCTCCGAACTTGCTACGACCGCCCCGAACGATAACTAAGGAACGCTGGATCCCAATAGAGGAGCCGGATCTGGGAGATTGGAACCCGGAGTGGGGAGAATATCCAGACGTTCCGGAATCAAGAGGAGCAGACCAGCGTGCCGTGGCCGCCAGAAAGGGCCAGAATGTTAACGATATGCCCGACAAGTTGATTGCTATTTCCACGCTGGACAAGATGGGCCTCCTTAACTCCTTCGGACGCGGAGAAAATGCACTCATGAAATTCGGCTCGAGGACCGGCTTCTCGAAGTTTCATGTGAATGAACATCGGGCCTTCCTCGACGGCAGAGAAGCTCTCGAAATCATCTCACTCTCAGGTGTTCACGCATTCAGCGCGCGCGAAATCGTTGATGGCGGTGATTCCTCCGCACCGGTCTTTGATCAAGAAGGGACCCTACATGGCATGATATCCGCTAAAAGCACCAACTCCTTTGCAGCTTATATGATCGCTATTTCTGATATCATACAGGCAGCGAAGGAGATGGGCATCCATCTCTCCCTGGCATAGAGCTCTGGAACTCCACTGCACAGTATATCTGCTTGCTGGAAGGTTTACTGCGTTGTATATGGGTTGCAAGGTATTGTTGTTCGCACAACTTGGAAAAAATGGTATGTCTTAGGTGTGCTGTTCGCTGATGGTTCGTTGTATGGGATGAGTGTGCGTATTGTGGTAAGTCAGATGGAGAGTACATCGGGTTTAGCATCACGTTTAAGGTTGAGGTTTAAGGCCTCTGAGTGAGAATCGATGCTCTCGTAGAAAGCAGGCGTTCTATAGTGAATACTAACGACACGGGGGCCTCTGAAAACGAGCGGAGGGTGCTATGATTGGGGGAGCCTCTCAGGAGAGTCCATGGTAACTGTTCCACGGCTATCGGGGACTGTTCCCGGCGGTTAATTAGTTGAGGAAGCGCAGTATAATTTCTATACGCACAAACAATGAACTAGTATTTACCGGTGTATAGGGATTGGAGGACATTTTAAATATCATTCGAACTGCATCATTGTTGAGCGCAAAAGAGAAAGAACGAAGAAGCTCAATTGTCTATCGATACAAGAGAAGGAAAACAGTAGACTTATATACGAAAGAGTGAGAAGGAAAACTCCATACCGACTGCCAAAGCCGGAGCCCGAAACCGAGTACAAGTGCCGAGCCCTCATCCTCGGCATGGGGCAGGCGAGGCCAACGGGGGCCACAAGCCACCTGCCTCGTCCCCGAGTCCACCAGTACCGAAGACTAAGGAAGCCACCAGGCCAAACTCCTAGTCAACAATCACAAGAGGAAGCAGGATTACTGTATTCAAAATCCCAATAACAATCGGATAGCCCGCCGCAGTTGGAAATCTGCTCGACTCTGCGCCTGATGCCAGAATCCAATTGGCGGACCAGCCAATTTGTTCTTGTCACTTTGTATATTCATAGTCCGTGAGACAATAAGAGACCGTATCACTTTTGAACGTCTCTCAGCCCAGTACCATATTTTCAATAGCCACTGCGTACTAGCAGTCGCAAATGAATCATCATCAAACACCATAATACTGATTACCAAGTATCTACATTTAATAGCAACTACGGACACCTATGTTTACAAGCGCCCCCAAGCTAAGTAGTCACGACTGTTGATTGAAGGCTCTAAGACCACCGGGGTTAATGTAAATTCCGAATTCTGTAACCACTGATGAATACTGTATGTGTAGTAGGGCCCCAATCGCGCGATGAGTTGATTTTAAGTCTGCCTGTCTCTTGCATTCGAGTGTTTGTTACATTTTCCTAAAACTCCCCCATTTTATCGCGCTTCATTTGTTAATTTAACCTACGTGAGCAGTCCGCAACAGCCGTGGAACAGTTACTAGGGGGGCAGGCTAGGTCCACCCTCGGTGTCTTGCCCACGACTCCACTGGGCGTACGTATGAGAGATTCAGGGCTCACACCTGCCCCAGTAGCACTGGACTCCAGGCAGCAACGATTCACAACTTAGCTAGCAAACGCGTGCGAAGGGACCAAGCTGAAGGAGCTGTACGACTACCCCACGCCTAGCGCACCAATATGCAGAATGATCAAGGAAGAACACAAACAAGGTCGGGAAGCAGAGATATTGCGCTGGCCCAGCCCTGACGAAGAACCGGCTGTAAGAACTGTCATACTGAGCAACGACGGCGCGGCTAAGAGAGAGGCGATCAGTGTTCCTAAGCGGCCAGGCCGGGCCGGGCCGCCCTTAGCGGCGGCTTTTAAATGAGGGCCGGGCCTGCAGGCTTTTCCGGCCGGGCCTGCAGGCTTTTTCTTGGCGGCCGGGCGGCCGGCCTGCAGGCTTTATTTGCCAACGTATAAGTTCAATCGAACAAGCATAAACATATTTTGTTTAAATGACACCCTTTGCTGCTGCCGACAGTC
>Ga0307515_10009727_pt1 | contig 18528 bp, 18 predicted proteins | sample 17_EM_MG_FD_194513 | JGI IMG/M metagenome (GOLD analysis project Ga0307515, IMG submission 194513) | Populus trichocarpa ectomycorrhiza microbial communities from riparian zone in the Pacific Northwest, United States - 17_EM | ecosystem: Host-associated > Plants > Roots > Unclassified | place...
GACCGTGGTGAACACCTTCAACCCGAACCGCACACCCTTGGTCGACAAGGAGTGGTCCACGCTCAGGGCCACCCCCGCGGGCTCTTCGTACGTGATGGTCGGGAACCAGCAATACGACCTGCTGCAGTTCCACTTCCACACGCCTTCGGAGCACAAGGTCAACGGCAAGGGTGCGCCGATGGAAGTCCACTTCGTGCATTTGAAGACCGGCGCCCTGCCCTGCGACCCGGATGCCCTTCTGGTCATCGGCGCGATGATCCAGCAGGACTCCGTGACGCACAAAGAGCTGAGCAAGATCTTCAACGCCCAGAACCTGCCGCAAGATTCCACGCAGCCCGCGCTGACCATCACCAACTTCGACCTCAACAAGGTCCTGCCGAAGCTGGATGACTCCTACCGCTACGCCGGCTCGCTGACCGCTCCATCGACGTTCACCAACTGCACCGCGCAAGGCGGGTCCATCGACGACCAGCTCAGCGCCGACATCTTCCCGGAGAACGTGCAATGGGTGGTCCTGACGAAGAAGATCGAAATGTCCAAGGCGCAGATCAAGACCTTCAGGAGCCTCTTCGAAGAAGGCAATTCGCGCGAGACGCAGCCACTCAACGGCCGCACGATCTACCGCGTTCAACATTGAGCCCCTCCCTGCGGTGATCTCGAGCCCGCTCGAGAAGCCGTAGCGGACAGGAGACACGGTCCCGATCGGGGCCGTGCTTTGCGAAGGCCCGAAGCCTTCGCCACCCCAGAGGTCCTTGCACCTCGCTCCCCGGCAGCAACTCCGCATTCGCGGATGACGGCGCCGCAGGTCGAGCCCCCTTAATCGAGAACAGTGGCATGGCGTTTGCACGCCTGCACGCGTGCCGTTCACCCACGCACCGCTTTTGTCCCCAAGCGACCATCACCCCACTGTTCATCGAAAGGAACACCCATGAACCGCAACGACGTGACCGAAATGATCATCGAGGCCAAGGTCAGCAAAGGCATCAAGTGGGATGACGTGGCCAAGCAGGTCGGGCTCAGCAAGGAATGGGTCACGGCCGGTTGCCTCGGGCAGATGACCTTCGACGCCCAGCAGGCGCAGGTGATCGCCGAGACCTTCGGCCTGCCGGCAGAGGCTGAGAAGTGGCTGCAGGTGGTGCCCTACAAAGGCTCGCTGCCCACCAGCGTGCCGACCGACCCGCTGATCTACCGCTTCTACGAGCTCGTGAGCGTGTACGGCAGCACCTTCAAGGCGCTGATCCACGAGGAGTTCGGCGACGGCATCATGAGCGCGATCGATTTCAAGATGGACCTGCAGCGCGAGCCCGACCCGAAGGGGGATCGGGTCAGCATCACGATGTCGGGCAAGTTCCTGCCGTACAAGACCTACTGAGGGCCACGCAGGGCGTCAGACGCGCGGCGAAACACCCCCGCGGCAACGGATGATCGGGGGACCGGGTACAACCCGGTCTCGACCACCGAACGCTTCCCACGATGAAACCCCTGCTGCTGATCACCACTCTCTTGTCCGAGACCAGCCTCGCGCGCATCCGCGAGGCCTTCGAGGTGCTGTACGCGCCCAAGCCGCCGCTGAAGGCCGAGTTCATCCAGTCGCATGGCGCACAGATCCGCGGCGTGCTCACCATCGGCCCAATCGGCTTCAGCGCGGCCGACATGGATGCGCTGCCCGAGCTGACGATCGTCTGCGCGCTGGGCGCCGGCTACGAGAACATCGATGTGGCCCATGCGCGCACGCGCGGCATCGTCGTCGCGAATGGCGCCGGCACGAACGACGACTGCGTGGCCGACCATGCCTTCGCGCTGCTGCTCGCCGTGGTGCGCGGCATCCCGACGGCCGACGCGGCGTGCCGCCAGGGCGTGTGGCGCGACCGCCTGCCCTTGCGCCCCAACTTCTCGCACAAGCGGCTGGGCATCCTCGGCCTGGGCACCATCGGCGCCAAGCTCGCGCAGCGCGGCCAGGGCTTCGACCTGGCCATCGGTTATCACAACCGCAAGCCGAAGGCCGACGTGGCTCACGCCTACTTCGACTCGCCGGTGGCGCTGGCCGAATGGGCCGACTACCTCGTGGTCGCGACGCCCGGCGGCGCGGCCACGCGCTACCTGGTCGACGCGCGCGTGCTGCAGGCCCTCGGGCCGCGCGGCGTGCTGGTGAACATCGCACGCGGCAGCGTGGTCGACACGCTGGCCCTGGCCGATGCGCTGCGCGAGGGCCGCGTGGGCGGTGCAGGCCTCGACGTCTACGAGAGCGAGCCCGAGCCGCCCAGCGTGCTGTTCGATCTGCCCAACGTGGTGCTCACGCCGCACGTGGCCGGCAGCTCGCCCGAAGCCATCGCCGCCTCGGTCGATCGCTTCATCGAGAACGCGACACGGCACTTCGCCGGGCAGGCGCCGGTGTCTCCGGTCTAGGCCTGTGTAGGCAAGCTCGCTATGCGTGCCGCTGCACCAGCCGGCCCTTGATGTACTTCCACACATCGAGCTCGGGCGGGCGGTGCGGGTACCAGTCGCGGCGCGATTCCCAGTCGAAGAACCGGCGCAGGCAGGCGACCATCGCGGCGTCGGCTGCATAGGTCTCGTTGACGTTGGGTTCGTCGCCGTAGTCGGAGCGCACGAACACGCGCCCGTTGAAGAAGAGGTGCGTGCCGCCTTCCTTGTTGGCGGTGAAGAAGCCCATGCCGGCGCGCAAGGCGTCGAGCACTTCTTTCTGCAGCGCGGCGATCGGAGCCGGGTCTTCGACCGCGTTCGCCATCACCTCCTCGAGCGCCAGGCTTTCACGGCGGCATTGGTCGTACAGCGCGGATGACGCACGCGACCAGGCAATGTCTGGCGACGCAATGAACAGCTTCGCACTCCAGAAGGCCATGGTCCGCTCGGCCGCCCTCAGGTGCTCTGCTTCGCTGGCCCACTTCTTGGGCGTACTGCGCTTCACCTGCAGCGAGTACAGCTTGCGTGAATCGATCACGGCCTCGAAGCGCAAGCACACCTCGCGCGGCTTGCCGCTGCCGTCGGAGCAGCCGCAGTAGCTGAGTTGCCGCGCGTCGCTCTGGTCTCGCTGCAACAGCGTCGCGGTGATCTTCTCGACGACGTACTTCACCGCGATGGGGTGGCCGTCGTGCCAGAAATGGACTTGGCGCTGGTCGACCCAGTCGCCGCTGAAGTTCGCCGGTTCAACGAACTTGCTGAAGAGTTTCTTGATGATCACCACACGGGCTCCGGAACGGGCTGTCGGCCCTTCCAGGCAGTTTGCGGTTCACGCGTTTCGTTCGTGCTTCAAGCCGCAAGCACCTTGTTTCATGCGTTCCGGCGCGCTCAGTGGTGCGCTGCGCGACGGTAATCGCTGGGCGGCACGCCGAGGTGCGTGCGGAACACGCGGCTGAAGTGCGCCATGTTCGAAAAGCCGAAGCCGAGCGCGATCTCGGTGATGGAGCGGTGGTCGTTGCGGCGGTCGTCGAAGCTGCGGCGGCAGGCCTCCAGCCGCCGATGCAGGATGTAGCCGGCCACGCCGTCGGGCTCGTCGGCGAAGGCGTTGTAGAGATGGCGCCGGCTGCAGTTGAGCGCCAGCGCAATACCGTCGACCGACAGCGCGGCGTCGCCCAGGTGCTCGCCCACGTGCTGCTTGATGCGCTCGCGCAGCGCCTCGCGTTGTGTCACCGCGGTGCCGGTGCCGGCCAAGTCGAGCAGCGAGAGGTGCACGAACTGCGTGATCGCATCGCCCACGCCGTGTGCGGCTTCGTCCGACATGCCCGGCAGCTCGCGGTAGGCCGAGCGCATGGTCTCGAGCGCGATGCGCGCCACGCCGCCGCTGGCGCCCAGGCGCCGCGCCATCAGCGGGCCGATCTGCAGGCCGCGCTCGACGAGCCGCTCCTTGGGCAGCATCACGATCAGGTGGTCCACCTGCACCGGGTTGGCCACCGCGTAGCTGTCGGTCGCGTCGTAGATGCTCCATTGCTCGGGCGTGACCCAGGCCGCGCGGCCCTTTTGCTGCACGCTCGCGCAACCCGACCACGGCGCCACGATCTTCAGGTAGCTCGCCTCGGAGGCGCGTGCCAGCGACGGCGAGCGCAGCACGCGGTGGCGGTTGGCTTCGAGCCGCGTCAGCACCACGTCGCCGGCATGCAGGGTGGCCATGCGGCCGTCGAACTCGGTGTCGCCGTAGAGGTCGGAACTCAGCCCGCAGAAGAGGCGGTTGATCCCATCCGACCAGAAGCCCGGGCGGTCCGATGCCGACACCTCGTCGGTGCTCATCACGCTGGCTGGCATGCCCATGGGGTTGTCGGTTGGAAGTGGGGGACAGGACTGCCAAGCGTAGCGGCTGCAGGGCCCGCCCTCAACGCCGTGCGGCGATGGCAGGCCCCGCGCGAGGGTATTGCGCGGGTATTTCCCGAGCCGCCGTGCACGGATCGGCAAGCGCTTCTGCATGGCGGGCAAAGCAGTCACGCCCGGCGGGGCTACCCTGTGGTGATGTCTGAAGTGAAGGAGAACGCCATGTCCGATCTGTCCATGCTCATCAACGGCCTCGCCGCCTCTGCCCGCGACGGCGCCACCTTCGAACGCCGCAACCCGCTCGACGGCAGCGTGGCCACGCGTGCGCCCGCTGCGAGCGAAGCGGATGCCGTGGCCGCCGTCGAAGCGGCCGCCGAAGCCTTCAAGACCTGGAGCCAGACCGGCCCCACCGAGCGCCGCATGCTGCTGCTCAAGGCGGCCGACGCGCTGGAAGCCAAGACGCCGCAGTTCATCGAAGCCGTGGCCGCCGAGACCGGCGCCACCGGCATGTGGGCCGGCTTCAACGTGCACCTCGCGGCCGGCATGATCCGCGAGGCAGCTTCGCTCACCACGCAGATCAGCGGCGAAGTCATCCCCTCCGACGTGCCCGGCTCGCTGGCCATGGGCATTCGCCAGCCGGCCGGCGTGGTGGTGGGCATCGCGCCGTGGAATGCGCCGGTGATTCTCGCCACGCGGGCCATCGCCGTGCCGCTGGCCTGTGGCAACACCGTGGTGCTGAAGGGCAGCGAGAACTGCCCGCGCACGCACCAGCTCATCGTCGAGGCCTTCCACGAAGCCGGCTTCCCACCGGGCGTGCTGAACTACATCACCAATGCACCGGCCGATGCCGGCCGCGTGGTCGAAGCCATGGTGGCGCACCCTGCCGTGCGGCGCGTCAACTTCACCGGCTCCACCCGCGTCGGCAAGCTCATCGCGATGACCTGCGCCAAGTACCTGAAGCCGGTGGTGCTCGAGCTCGGCGGCAAGGCGCCCCTGGTGGTGCTCGACGATGCGGATCTCGACGACGCGATGAACGCCGCAGCCTTCGGCGCCTTTGCCAACTCGGGGCAGATTTGCATGTCGACCGAACGCATCATCGTCGACCAGCAAATTGCCGACGACTTCGTCGCCCGCTTCGCGAAGAAGGCCAAGAGCCTGCCGCTCGGCGACCCCCGCAAGCCCGAGCCTGTGGTGCTGGGCAGCGTGATCAGCATGGGCACGGTGGAGCATTGCAACGCACTGATCGACGACGCGCTCGCCCAGGGCGCCAAGCTGGTGTGCGGCGGCAAGGCCGAGAACACGCTGATGCCCGCCACGGTGCTCGACCACGTCACCCCCTCCATGCGCATCTACCGCGAAGAAACCTTCGGCCCGGTGAAGTGCATCGTGCGCGTGGACGGTGTCGATGCTGCAGTCGACTGCGCCAACGACAACGAGTACGGCCTCTCGTCGGCAGTGTTCGGCCGCGACATCGCCCGCGCGATGAACGTGGCGCGCCGCATCGAGAGCGGCATCTGCCACGTCAACGGCCCCACGGTGCACGACGAGGCGCAGATGCCATTCGGCGGTGTGAAGGGCAGCGGCATTGGCCGCTTCGGCGGCAAGGCGGGCATTGCCGAATTCACCGAGCTGCGCTGGATCACGGTGCAGACGACGCCGCGGCACTATCCGTTTTGACGCATCGCGTGGGCGGCTGGCTCACAGGCCGAAGCTGTCAGCGCCTGCCTGCTCCGACACCGCCTGCGCCAGATCTCCCGGCGTGTAGCCGAAGGTCCGCCGGAACCAACGAGTGAAGTGCGCCTGGTCGGAGAAGCCACACTCGGCTGCCACGGCAGCAACGGGTTCGCCGCTGATCACCATGTGCTTTGCGCGATGCAGGCGCACGGCGCGCAGGTAGTCTGCCGGCGCCATGCCGAGCCATTGCGTCAGCACCCGGTGCAGTCGCTCTCGGCTGATGGCGCAGCGGCGCGCAAGGCCGGACACGGTCTGCTCGCCGGCCAGCACGGCAGACTGCACTCGCACGAGCAGCGCACGTACAGCGTCGCTCGGAAGGGGATCGCTGCCCACATCGCCACCGGCCTGCAACGCCGTGGCCAGCGACGGTATGGCCCGCAGCAACCAGGCCTGCACATCGTCCGGCGAGTTCAGGTCGCGCGACTGGTTGGCCAACACGGGAGCCGGCGCCGAACCGCTGCGGGCAGGCAGAGCGAGGCCCACCTGTTCCAGCCAGGTCGTCGGAACGTAGAGCATCGTCACCAGCACCGCGCCGCTGTGGGCCGTAGCGGTCAACGCGCCGGTGTGGACGACGCCGGGCGCGATGGCGATGAGGTCTCCGCTTCGAGCATGGAACGGGCGGGCCGCCACGCTGCAGCGGCATTCGCCCTGCACGACGGCGCCGAAAGACCATTCCTCATGCCAGTGCGGAGCCCACTCCTGCCCATGCTGCTGGTGTCGCACCTGCTCAAGGTCGAACAGGCGCAGGCGCCGCACTTCGGATCGATTCAGCGCCACAGCGGCAGGCTTCCTGTCAGGCGATTGACCCACCGCTTCGGCCCGCTGAAACCGATGCCGAGCATGTCCTCGGTGACGTGCACCGACAGGCCGTGGCGCTGCCAGTAGTCACCGCACGTGTGGATGGCCTGTGCGTAGGCAGGAAAGAGCGACACGCTGCTGTCTTCCACGGTGGGGTCGTCGGCGAGTTGTTGCACCAAGGCACTGATTGTGGCGGGCTCGGCACGCAAGACAGCGATCGGCAAATGGGACGAGGCCACCGTCTTCAAGCCCGCGGCATCGACCAGCGGACGCCCGGCCCAGCCGGGGCGCGAAGCCGCGAGCCCTGCGGCAATGCACGAGGCGATGTTGGCCGCGGCGCCTGGCGCCAGCCCAGCAGCCAACACGATCGCGACCTTGTCCGGCGCCGAGAGGGGTTGAGGCTCAGGCATCGCGCACCCCGGTGACAGTGATGCCCAGCCAGCCCGCACTCGCATCTTCTGCGACCACGTCGCCCAGCAAGCCGATGTCTTCCTCGGGGTGCGCGGTCAGGCGCACGGACGCCGAGGCCTCGTGCCAGTCGCCACCCACGCGCTGGCCGATGTCGGGCTTCACCAGCACCGGGTTCGGCAACTGCTGCGGCTGCCGCAGATCGGGCCAACCGACCGCACCGATCGTCGGCTGGGCCAGGAAGCCCAGCGGGCGACCCGGGCGACCGGTGAGGCGGGCCTCGGCCTCGAACACACGCCGGTCTTTCACGGCGAGGCTGGCACCCAGGCGGCTGCCCGCACGCAAGGGCGCCGCGGCAGGGTGTTCAAGCGGCAGGCTGCGCGTGAGCCAGGTGCTGCCCATCTTCTTGGGCCAGCCCTGCAGCAGCCCGCGCAGCAGAGAGGTGTCCTGGTCGACCCAGATGGCGGGGCAGTACATGCAGCGGCTGCCGTCTGGGCGTTCGATCTCGAGCACCACGATGGTCTCGCGGTACTGGGCCAGCACCGGGTCCAGCAGCTCGTGGCCGTCGGTGCAGGCCTGCCAGTCGGCAAAGTGGACACAGCCCGTGCCGACCGGCTTGCCAGCCTCCGGCGGCACCAGGGGCACTGCCGCGGCAGCGTCGAATCGAAACGCGATGTTCAGCAACCAGCCGGCGTAGTGCCAGGGCGGTGGACGAACCAGCGCAGAGCGCCCGGTGGTTGTGAACGGTGCGGTGAAGCTTCGATGAGGCCAGGCAGAGGAGGCAATGGAGTTCATGCTGCTCATGATGCGGAGCACGGCGCGCCATGCCTAGAACGGATGTGAACCTTCGGGGGCTCCTGGTTGAGCGAAGCCGGGAACGCCTGGCCGACACGCGACATCCAAGCTCTATTCACCTCAACTCTGCCGAGGCAGGCCATGGAACCCACCCCCCGCACCGCCGACGCGCACGCGGTGCCACTCGACGACATGGCCCTCGCCCGCCGTGTCGCGGCCGGCGACCGCAGCGCCTTCGATATCCTGATGCGCATCAACAACCGGCGGCTCTACCGCCTCGCGCGCGCCACCATGCGCAATGACGCCGAAGCCGAAGAGGCGCTGCAAGAGGCCTACATCGCGGCCTATCGCGGCATGGCCGGCTTCCGGGGTGAATCGACCTTGGCCACCTGGCTCTCGCGCATGGTGCTCAACGAGTGCCTGGGGCGACTGCGCAAGGGCGCGCGACGGCAGAACGTGATCCCGATGGTGACGAGCGACGAGATGGACAGCATCCACGCCAACGAAGAAGAGGTGCCCGACAAGGTGCTGGTGCGCAGCGAGATGCGCGCGCTGATCGAACGCAAGCTCGGCGAACTGCCGGAAGACTTTCGCCTCGTCTTCGTGCTGCGCTCGGTGGAAGAGCTGAGCGTGGAAGAAACCGCCGACAGCCTGGGCATCGAGCCGGCCACGGTGCGCAGCCGCCATTTCCGGGCGCGCAGCCTGCTGCGCGAATCGCTGGCGCGCGAGATCGACGTCGCCGAGCGCGACCTGTTCGATTTCGGCGGCGCGCGCTGCGATCGCACCGTCGCGGCCGTGAACACCCGACTCAACGGGTAGGCGGGAACGCCTGGGCGCCCCGTGTCATCTGTGTCGGCATCACGGCACAGCAGGAGACGGGCGATGAACACGATCAAGCTGGGAATTGGAATTGGGCACGCCATGGTGGGCGTGCTTGCCGTATTGGCGAGCGGGTGTGGCGGCAACGACGATGACGACCACCGGGACCTGGTCGCCGAAGGCAAGCAGGTCTTTCGCTACGACACCTTCGGCGACGAAGCGAAGTGGACCGACACCTTGCGCATGCACGAGGTGATCGCCGCCGCGGTCGACCCCACCACGGCCTTGTCGGTGGGCCTGAAGGTCGATGCCGACGCGCTGCCGCAATCGGTGAAGGACGGCATTGCCGCCGGCACGGTCGACCTCAACAGCCCGGCCACCACGCTCGCCTTGCTCAAGCTCGACGCCGTCGTCGGGCTCAAGGGCAAGGTCAGCACACAGAACGGTGCCGACACGCTGGAGCGCGTGGGCGTTACCTGCGCGCTGTGCCACTCGACGGTCGACAACTCCTTCGCGCCCGGCATCGGCAAGCGCCTGGACGGATGGCCGAACCGCGACCTGAACGTGGGCGCCATCATTGCGCTGTCGCCCGCCGTGAGCAGCAGCGAGAAGGCGCTGCTCAACGGCTGGGGCCCCGGGATGTACGACCCGCGCCACAACATCGACGGCCTGAACAAGCCGGTGGTGATCCCGCCGGCGTACGGGCTGGCGGGCATCGGCAAGATCACCTTCACCGGCGACGGCAACGAGATCGCCTACTGGAACCGTTATGTCGCGGTGACGCAGATGGGCGGCCTCGGCACGTTTGCCGACCCGCGCCTGCCATTGAGCGTGACCAACGGCGCGGTCGATCGGGTGAGCGACAAGCTGCCCGCACTGCAGGCCTACCAGCTGTCGCTCGCTGCACCGGCCGCACCCGCGGGCAGCTTCGACGCCAGCGCCGCCGCGCGCGGCAAGCTGGTGTTCGAAGGCAAGGGGCAGTGCGTCACCTGCCACACCGGCTCGCTCTTCACCGACGCCAACGCCGTGCTGCACCCGCCTGCCGATTCGGTGGTGGAACCGGAGACGCCAAGCTACGCGTCGCGCTCCGCCACGAAGATGTACCGCAGCACGCCGCTCAAGGGCCTGTGGCAGCACGCACCCTACTTCCACGATGGCTCGGCGGCCACGCTCGAAGACGTGGTCACTACCTACAACACCAAGCGCGGGCTCGGCCTGTTGTCACAGGAGATCGCGGATCTGGCGCAGTACCTCAAGTCGCTGTGAGGCCCGCCGGCCTGGCTACTTCTTCCTCTGCGGGTAGATGGTCTCGCCGCGCTTGAGCATGTCGACGAAGGCTTCGATCTTCTTCTGGCGGCCGGCCGCGGTCTTCATGTGGTGGACGCGGAAGGCGAGCGCGAAGCGGTTCTGCTCGGTGAGCGTGACCAGCATCTTCCTGGCCTTCGGCTCGGCGTCGATGGCGGCCTGCAGATCGTCGGGAATCTTCATCTCCTTGCCGCTGCCGTAGGCGCGGTCCCAGCGGCCGTCGGCCTTGGCTGCTTCCACTTCCTCGAGCCCGTGCTCGGTCATCCGGCCTTCTTCGATCAGCCGGGCCACGTTGGCGACGTTGATCTTGCTCCACACGCTCTTGCCGCGCCGCCGCGTGTAGCGCTGCAGATAGCTCGTCTCATCCAGGCCCTTTCGCAACCCATCGATCCAACCCCAGCAGAGCACGACGTCGATGGCTTGCTTCGGCGTGATGGAAGCGAGCCCTGAACCCACCTTGTGGATCTTGATCCAGACCTCGTCTTCCTTGTCGTGGTGCTGGGCGAGCCAGTCGTAGAAACTCTGTTCATCGGCAAATTCGCGAACACGTTGGGGGTCGACGGCGACGGGTCCTGTGGGCATGGCTCTCCCTTTTGTGCATTGCAGCGGCGCCTACCGTGGCAGCCGGTCTGGACGGATGTCGAAGTGGATCATCTCCGACTCGCCGCGATCTTGCCCTCACGGGCTTCGTGTCGTCGATGCACAAGAGCGAGCGGCACGGTCGCTTCGGACCGGCCGCTCTGGGAGCCAAGCAGATGCCGCTGAGCAAGCGGAGCGGTGGGCGATTCGTCGGCGTCAGGCAGTCGCCAAGAATTTCGGCAGTTCGGTCGAAATCCGGTCAACCCGGCAGGGTGGTTCCAGACGAAGGCGACAGCACGTCGTCGTGCACATTGCCATCGCCTCGCGACGAAGCCACACCGCCGAAGGCGCTACCCGGCGAGGTCTGGCGCAGGCGCTCCACCCCTTGGGGCAGGTCCGCGTCGAGCATCTGCCGTCCGCTCGACGCGCTGGTGCCTCCCGCTGAACTGCCGGAAAGCGTGCCACCGGCACCGGCTTCTTCAAGGCGCTGCCCCATCTTCCTCAGGTAGCGGTTCGCCGCATAAGCGCCAATGAGGATCAGGACCCAGGTCTTCATTCCCATGTGAAATCTCCATCCGGTTGAGCGAGCCGGCCCCATGCCATCTCGCAGCAGGATCACTGGGCAATCCGTGGGCCGAAGCGACAGGGCCTGTTAACGCTTCGGGAGGGCACGCGCCGCAACCTGTGAGGCCGCAGGGCAAGACGCACGCGAGGCCGTGTGCCCATGGCACACAACGAGCGTGCAACGCCGCCCTGCGGCCTCACAGGCTGCGGCCCTTCGGGGGATCTCATGAGAAGGCCGCCCTCAGCGTTGCAAATGCTCGCTGTAGCAAGTGCTACAGCTGTGCTTTGCGCCTCGATGGCGGCCTTCTCATGAGTCACGCGTACCCTCCCGTAGCGTTAACAGGCCCTAGTTTTTCAGCGAGAGAAAGCGCCGAAACGCCGCTTGATCGCTATGTCACAAGACACACCGTTCGAGCACCAGGCATCGATCGGAAGAGGCGCCTTGCTGTAGACCACCTGGAGCGCCTACCCGCGCCTGGTGCGGCTCGCGCATCAGGCCGACCCTGCCCGCAACGGCCGCATCGTCGCCAGCCTCACCGAGAACGCGGGCGGCATCTGGCAAGCCGGCTTTCATGGCAGCCAGGACGATGGCGTGAGCTTCTCTCGCGTCGGCACCCTGCGCGACAGCGAGTTCGCCAAGGGCCTGTGCTGCGGCAGCTTGTTCGAGATGCCGCAGGCCGTGGATACGCTGCCGGCCGGCACGCTGCTGTTTTCTGCATCCATCGGCCTCGACGCTGTCGGTGCGTTGATGGAGCAACGCATCTACCGCAGCGACGACGCAGGCGCCACCTTCACCCGCATCGACGGCGCCGCGTGCGGCCGTTCGACGGTGGCACGAATCCCCGGCGCAGTCGGCTCCGGCGTGTGGGAACCCGAGTTCTTCATCGCCGCCAACGGGTCGCTGGCCTGCATTTTTTCAGACGAAACCGACCCGGGCCATTCGCAGGTGCTCAAGCTCACGACGAGCAGCGACGGCAACTCCTGGAGCACACCGCGGGTGATCGTCGCCGGCCCCTCGGCCAGCGACCGCCCCGGCATGGCCGGCGTGCGCCGGCTGCCGAACGGCACGTACGCCATGAGCTTCGAGAACTGCAGCGTGGCGCACCTGGATTGCTCGGTGCGGCTCAAGCTGTCGAACGACGGGCTCGACTGGGGCGCCCTCGGCACCCTGGGCACACGGCCGCAAACGTCAGCCGGGCAGTACTTTCGCCACACGCCGACGCTGGCCTGGCTGCACACGCCCGGCGAAGCGAACGGCACACTGGTGCTGATCGGCCAGATCGTCAGCAACGGCGCGCAAGGCGTCGACGCTGCCAACAACGGCCGCGTGCTGTTCGTGAACACCACCGCGGACGGCAGCGGCCTCTGGCGCATGGTCTCCGCCCCGATCGCGCTGCCCGCTCCGCCCAGCGTTTCCAACTGGTGCCAGAACTACAGCACACCGTTGCTGCCCTCGGATGACGGAAACAGCGTCCTGCTGATGCAGACCGACAGCACGGTGGACGGTGGCTGCAATGCGCGCTACGGCCGGGGCGTGCTCGCGGACTGAAGAAGCGCGATCGGTGAGCCCTCCGCTTAGTCGCCAAACCCCAAGAGTCCAAGCATCAGCGTTGGCTTGGCAACGAACGCGGCACCCAGGCCGCCCAGCAGAATCGCGAGCACCTGAATCAGTGGCCCGGTGATGTAGCCGGTTGGCTCGCGGCCTTCCCAGCCGTACGGAAGGCGCTTTGCCGACAGAAGGATGTAGGCCTGCGCAATGACCAGCACGCCAGCGGCTCGCGCTCCAGCGCGCTCGCCTGCGAATGCGAATGTGGCCATCACCAGAGCAAAGCCAAGGTACTTGCCGAATCGCCACCAGCCGGGTTCCGACGATTCCGTGTCGTGGTCCATCAAGATGCCCGACTTGTTTTCGCCGTGGACACGGCGGTCGGGTCGCCGAGGGACCTGTTCAGCGCGCTCGCCTCTCTGGCCAGGAGAACGACCGTGGCCTGGTCCAACGGCGTCTCACGCCTGAGTTCAAGCGTCGCCATCTCATACTTGCCGCCCGGCTTCAAGCGGGGCTCGATGTGCCGCAGACGCTGGCCGCGCCAGAAGCCGAACAGAACCCGTTGAGCTTCGGCCCGAATGAGGAGGACTGGGCCATTTGCGAAGTAAACGAGATGGCCCCATTTCAGCCGCTCCTCCAGCTCGGGAGCGGCCTTCAGGACGGTGGATCGAAGAGCCGCTGCGTAGCTGCGCTGCCATCCGGCCAGGCAGTCGATGTACTCGTCGGGCGAGGCAGCTGAGGTCAGAATCATCTTCACGCGAACACTCCTGTTCCTGGTGACTGGCGAGGATCGCAGAAGTAGACGTCCGTGTGAAGCGGCTTGGTGGGTGTGGCGTGCCGAGCAACTGCTCTGCTTGGTCACATGCTGCCGCAGCATCTGTCTGCATAACTCGGAAAAGACACGGACACAGCATCCCGCATTCACGGGATGCCGCACACCCCCCTAGGATGCTTTCTAGGGATGTCCGCCACCGCAGCGCGAGCAAACACTGGCTTCCTCGTCAACGCATTAACGATCGAGTGTTGACGAATCGCTCGGGGCCGAACGGGCCACGCGACGGGAGAGCGCTCGTGCTCTCTTCGCCGGCCCGGGAACTTGCAATCAACCGATTCGCGCAATGCGGCAACCCGTGTTGCTGAATCAGCTCGTCCGTCAATTTCCACCCGTGCGGCTACACGTCGATCGCAACACGCCAGGAGTCGCAATGAGCCAGCACCATGCGCGAGAGCGCTTCTTCGTCGTCGGCGAGGGAATGACCTCCATCGCAGCCAACGGAAAGACCGTCGTCACACCACCGTCCGCCGTAGAAGAGACGCGGAGCTTTCGTTTCTCTCGCCTGATCAACGGGCTGCACGGTGAGCCGAACAGCATCAACCTGCTGGCCAAGCTGGCCGTGTCGATGACGGCGGGTGGCGGCAAGGTCAGCACCACCATCCCGGCCGGGTTCACCTACCTGGGCCAGTTCCTCGACCACGATTTGACGCTCGACATCACCACCCTCAACCCGGCACATGCAGTGACGGTGGAGCAGCTCGTAACCGGCCGGACGCCGATCCTCGATCTCGATTCGCTGTACGGCATGGGGCCGGTCGAAACGCCCGAGTTCTACGACGGCCCGACAAAGCTCAAGCGCGGCAAGCCCGCGCCCACCGGCAACCCGGGGGCGGAGCAGGAAGGCTTCGACCTGCCGCGCATGCTGGCCGATGGCGGCGTCGAGCTCAAGGACCAGCGCAAGGCGCGCATTCCCGATCGCCGCAACGACGAGAACCTCGCGGTGGCGCAGATCCACGCGGCCTTCATCCGCTTCCACAACGCGGTGGTGGACGACCTCGCCGCGCAGGGCGTGCCGAGTGCCGGCCTGTTCGAGAAAGCGCGCGAGACGGTCGTCAAGCACTACCAATGGATGGTGTTGCACGACTACCTGGCGACCGTGCTCGACATCGACGTGCTCGCCGATGTGCTGGAAAACGGCCGCCGGTATTTCGAGCACGACGCGACCGACCCGCACGCGACCATGCCGGTCGAGTTCTCGGGCGCGTGCTTCCGCCTCGGGCACTCCATGGTTCGCGAGAGCTATGAGTGGAACAAGATCTTCGGCATCTCGGACGACCCCGCCAAATCGGGCCACCTGTTCCGGCTGTTCCGCTTCTCCGGCACCAGCGGCACGCTGAGCCCAACCACCGCTGCGCCCGGGAGTGCAGAAGACCTGGCCGACCTCGAAGCCCGCGGCGGCACCTTCACCGCGCTGCCCAGCGTCTGGGTGGCCGACTGGCGCCGCATGTTCGACCTCACCACCACCGGCGTGGCCGGGCTCGAAGCGCCACCCGGCAAGTTCAACCACGCGATGGCCATCGACACGCACATGGTCGACCCACTGAAGATGCTGCCGACCGGCAGCTTCGACGGCATCGTTCCCGACCTGGCACTCAAGCGCAACCTCGCGTTCCGCAACCTGGCGCGGGGCCGCATGCTGTTCCTCGCGTCAGGCCAGCAGCTGGCCAAGGCCTTCGGGATCGAGGCGCTGAGCCCCGCGCAGATCATGGAAGGCAACGGCGGCGCCACCTTCGACCCCGGGCTCAACATGGCGCAGAACCAGGCCGAGCTGACCAGCAACACGCCGCTGTGGTTCTACATACTGCGCGAGGCCGAGTTCAACCACAACCGCCTGGGCAAGGTCGGCTCGCGCGTGGTGGCCGAGACCTTCCACCGCGCGATCGAAGCCAGCCGTTATTCGGTGCTGCGCGATCCGGCCTTCAAGCCTTCGCTCGGCCCGGGGGCGGCGACTGGTCGCTTCTCGATGGCCGACCTGCTGGTCTACGCGTTCAGGTCCGACCCGAAGCTCTTGAACCCGCTGGGCTGAGGCTCAGGTGATGGACAAGGCCGCAGGCGCATGGGCGCTTGCGGCCGGTCTCTTTCCACGATTTTTCCACGGTTTCCTGGGGTCGTCCTTTGCCTTTCTTGACCTCGGAAAACGCGAACAATTATCATTAAGCCATCGCGAAGGAGTGTTCCCCCCGCCAGCCACGCCTCTCAGCTTCGACACCGTGTCGCACAGCAGATGACCAGCCAGTGCGACTCCGCGCGTCGACCCACACGAGGCGACCCATGGCGTATTCCCGCGGCCCGACGGCCCAGCACACCCCCCGATTCCAGCGCACGCTGACCGCATTGGCCGTGTTGGCGCTGCCCTCCTTGGCGCATGCCCAACAAGCCGACACGCCGCCGGAAGCGAGCGGCAGCGGCATCGTGCTCGAGGCCATCCAGGTCACCGGCAACTGGCTCGGCAGCGGCCTGCAGAACAGCGTGAAAAGCTTTCCCGGCGCACGCACGGTCATCAAGAAGGACGAGATCGAGGCCACCGGTGCCACCAGCATCGACGAGGTGATGCGCCGCATCCCCGGCGTGCAGGCCACCGAGAACTCCGGCACCGCCGGCAGCCTCATCTCGCTGAACATCGGCGTGCGCGGGTTGACCGGCCGTTACACGCCGCGCTCAACCGTTTTGCTCGACGGCGTGCCGCTTGCGGTCGCGCCCTACGGCCAGCCTCAGCTCTCGTTCGCGCCGATCAGCCTGAACAACATCGAATCGATCGACGTGGTGCGCAGTGGCGGCGCGGTGCGCTACGGTCCGCAGAACGTGGGCGGTGTCATCAACTTCAAGACCCGCTCGGTGCCCACCACCTCCGGCCTTTCGGGCGACGTGAGCGTGCGCCAGACCGAGTACGCCGAAGGCGGCGGCGACAACACCCAGTACAGCGCCTTCCTCGGCACACAGCTCGAGAGCGGCCTCGGCCTTGCATTGCTGTACTCGGGCATGACCGGCAGCGATTGGCGCGCCGGCAGCGACGACCGTTTCGACGACCTCGCGCTGAAGGCCCGCTACGACCTCACGGCCAGCTCCGAGCTGTACGGCAAGGTCGCGTACTACAACGCCAAGTCGCGCACGCCGGGCGGCCTCACGGTCGATCAGTACAACGCCGATCCGTTCCAGAACACCCGCCCCAACGACTACTGGAGCGGTGATCGCAAGAGCTTGGAGCTCGGCTACGTCAACGCGATCTCGGCGGCACAGGAGTTCGAGGTCCGCACGTACTACACCGACAGCAGCCGAGAAAGTTCACTGATCAACGCCGCGGGAACGCAGGTGGCATTCCAGCCACGCAACTACACCGTTCTCGGCATCGAGCCGCGGTACACGCAGCGCGTCGCATTCGGCCCGAGCACACACGACGTGACGGTCGGCTACCGCTACATCCGCGAGCGTGGCGACGACAACGCCTACAGCCGGGCGACCAACACCGGTGCCGTCGGCGCGACGACGAGCTTCGACAACGCGACCGACGCACATGCCGTCTATGTGGACGACCGCATCGCGATCGGCGCATGGCGCATCACGCCGGGCGTGCGCTTCGAGCACATCGAGTCCACGCGCGACAACCTTGCCGCCGGGCAAAGCTACGAGACACGCAACAACAAGGCGCTGCCCTCGATCAGCATCGCCTACCTGCTGACGCCGGCGCTGACGGTCTTCACCAACTACACCACCTCGTTCGGCCCGGTGCAGAACCTGCAGCTCAATTCACAGACGCAAGAGAACCCGCTGAAGCCTGAAGTCGCGAAGACCACCGAACTCGGCGCGCGCTGGGCTGACGAGCGGCTGAAGGCCGAGTTCACTCTCTTCCAGATCCGCTTCGACAACCAGATTCAGCAGGTGGCAGGCGTCACGCCGGTCCTGTTCCAGAACGTCGGCGCGACGAAGCACGACGGCGTCGAGACCGCGGTCGACTACAGCTTCAGCAAGGCCGGCCCGCTCGCCGGACTGAACGTGTTCGCCAACTACAGCTACACGCGTGCGATCCAGAAGTCGGGCGCGAATGCCGGGCTCGACCTGCCCTTCTACTCGCGCAACGTCGACACGATCGGTGCACGCTACCTGGTGGGCGACTGGGGCTTCAACCTCAACAGCACGCACCAGACCGGCCAGTTCTCCGACAACGGGAATACGCAGGCCGAGACCGCGGACGCCGGTATCGGCCGCATTCCCGGCTTCCGCCTGTGGAACGCGCAAGTCAGCTGGAAGATGCCGGGGACGAAGTCAGTCGACCTCCTGGTCGGCGTCAACAACATCGCCGACGAGCGCTACTACACGCGCAATGTCGACGGCAACCTCGGCCGCATGGTCGGCCCGCCCCGCACGGCTTACGTGCAGGGCCGGCTGGCCTTCTGACCGCGCGCCGGTTCTCGGCTGAGTCTGCATGACACGCCTGCGTTCGCTCTGGCTTTGGCTGCACCGCTGGGTCGCTCTCAGCGTGGGCTGGGTGCTTGCGCTGGTGGGCCTCGCCGGGGCGGTGCTGGTCGTCGCGCAGCCGTTGGACCGCTGGGGTCATCCGGACCTCTTCCGTTCGGGCCCGAGCGCTTCCGCCAACGCGGTGAACGCGCCGCTCGAGCCCGTCCGCCAGCGGCTCGTGTCCGAACTCGGTGCCGACACCACACTGACCTTCCGCCCGCCGCGCGAGCCGGGCGACACGCTGTGGGTGCTGGTTCGCGGCAAGTGGAGCGGCACGGTCTATCTCGATCCGGCCACCGGCCGCGAGCAGGGGCGGCGCGCTGAAGACGAAGGCTTCGTCAACGTGCTGTTCAAGCTGCACAGTTCGCTGCTGCTGCAAGACACCGGCAAGGCGATCCTCGCGTGCATCGCACTCGCCTACCTGACCCTGCTC
>Ga0307515_10009728_pt1 | contig 18528 bp, 14 predicted proteins | sample 17_EM_MG_FD_194513 | JGI IMG/M metagenome (GOLD analysis project Ga0307515, IMG submission 194513) | Populus trichocarpa ectomycorrhiza microbial communities from riparian zone in the Pacific Northwest, United States - 17_EM | ecosystem: Host-associated > Plants > Roots > Unclassified | place...
CCGGATCATGGTCACCAGGATCCGCCGCACATGGTCGTCGATCGTGGTCCTGCTGACCTTCCCCTGCTTGACCGCGGCGGTCAGCGCGGCGCCGAAGTAGCGGCGGTCCGGCATCTCCAGGTCGAGGCCGTTGGTCACCGCGGCGACCGTGGAGTGGGTGCCGCCCCAGTCCGAGGTGACGAAGCCGGTGAAGCCGAACTCGTCCCTGAGCACGTCGTCCAGCAGCGGGCCGTGCTCGCAGGCGAAGACCCCGTTGACCGGGTTGTAGCCACACATCACCGAGTCGACCCCGGCCCGGACAGCCGCCTCGAACGCGGGCAGGTAGATCTCCCGCTGGGCCCGCTCGGACACGACCGCGTTGCTGGCCAGGGTGTTGCGCCCGGTCTCCTGGTTGTAGACCGCGTAGTGCTTGACCTGGGCCATCGGGCCCTCGCCCCGAATGGCCGGGATCTCGGCCGCGGCCACCTGGGCGGTCAGGTACGGATCCTCGCCGAACGACTCGAACGCCCGCCCCCAGCGCGGATCGCGGACGATGTTGATCGTCGGGGCGAGCGCCACGTTCGTACCCTTGCCCCACTGCTCGGCGCCGATGACCTGGCCGTACCGCCGGATCAGTGCCGGGTCCCAGCCGGCCGCGGCGGCGACCGGCGCGGGCAGCTGGGTGACGCCGGTGGTGCCGTTGCCGACGCCGGCCGGGCCGTCCTGCAGGTGCAGCGCGGGGATGCCGAGCCGGGCGTTGCCGTCGACGCAGCCGATGTAGCCGCACTTCGCGCCGCCGTGCAGCATCCGCAGCTTCTCGGCGAGGCTCATCCGGGCCAGCAGCGCATCAGCCCGCTGCTCGGCGGCGTCGCCCCGGCGGTATTGCGGCGGGTCGCCCACGAGCGCGCAAAGCAGGAGCCCCACCAGTACGGCCGTCCGCGCCAGCCGCATGCCGCCTCCTCGTAACCGTGGACACCGGCGCGCCAGCCTAGCGCCGGGGCCGCGATCATGATCGCGAGGGCGACCCCGGTCCGGGAGAATGGCCGGGTGAATGTGGAGACGACGTTGCTGTTCATCCTGGCCTGTGTCGCCGTGGTGGTCGCGGTTCGCTGGGTGGCCGAGAAGACCGGCCTGCCCGCCGCCGCCCTCCTGACGCTCATCGGCATCCTCTACGCCGTCCTGCCTGGACCGAACATCGGGCTCGAACCCGAGCTGATCCTGACGCTCGTACTCCCGCCGCTGCTCTACAGCGCCGCGCTGGACTCCTCGCTGATCGACATCCGGCACAACCTGCGCACCGTGATCAGCCTCTCCGTCGTGCTGGTGCTGCTCACCGCCCTGCTGATCGGGGTCGGGTTCGAGTACCTGGTCGCCGGGGCGACCCTGGCCGCGGGCGTCGCGGTGGGTGCCGCGGTCGCCCCGCCCGACCCGGTGGCCGCGCTCGCGGTCGGCCGGCGGGTCGGACTGCCCCGCAACATCGTCACGCTGGTGCAGGGCGAGGGCCTGCTCAACGACGCGACGGCGCTGACGCTGCTCAGCGTCGCCGTGACGGCCGCCATCGGGAAGGGCTTCTCCTTTACCTCGGCGGTCGGCGAGTTCGTGCTGGTCGCGTCGGGTGGCGTGGTGGCGGGCATGGTCGTCGCGTACGCCGTGCGGGCCGCCCGGCCGATCATGCGGGACCCGCTGATCGCGAACGCCATCTCGCTTGCCACGCCGTTCGTCGCGTACCTGCTCGCCGAGCGGGTGCACGTGTCCGGCGTGCTCGCCGTGGTCGTCGCCGGCCTGATCGTCGGCCACGACACGCCCCGGCTGGCGTCCGGCGCCAGCCGGCTGCAGGTGAGCGCGGTCTGGCGGCTGGTCGACTTCCTGCTGGAGGGCCTGGTCTTCCTGCTGATCGGGCAGCAGTTGCCGAAGGTGGTCGAGGGCCTGTCCGCGTACCGGACCTCCACGATCGTCACCGCGGTCGCCATCACCCTCGGCGTGGTGCTGCTGCTGCGCCCGCTGTTCCTGGTGCTCACCCAGATGCTGCCGCAGTCCCTGCACACCCGCCTGGGCGGGACGAACGACGAGGACGGGCCGCCGGGCCGGGACCGGGAGCGCCGGCTCAACGGCACCGAGATCACCGCGCTGAGCTGGTCCGGCACGCGCGGCGTCATCACCCTCGCGGCCATCTTCACGGTCCCGGAGTACACCAGGGCGGGTGCCCCGTTCCCGGACCGCGACCTGCTGCTGTTCTGCGCGTTCGCGGCCGTGCTGGTCACCCTGGTCGGCCAGGGCCTGACGTTCGCGCCGCTGGTCCGGATGCTGGGCCTGCGGGCCAACGCCGCGGACCAGGTGAAGCTGCGCAACGAGGCCCGCTCGTCGTCGGTCCAGGCGGCCCTGGACCGGCTCGACGAGATCCAGCACGAGCAGCACGACCACCTCGACGACAACGCGATCGAGATGATGCGCAAGCAACTGGGCCACCGGCTGGAGCGCTACCGCCATCGGCTGGATCTGATCGAGCAGTCGGACTCGGACGAGGCGCCGGTGTCACCGAAGTACGAGGCCGCGCTGCGGGTCCGGCGCGCGGTGATCGACGCCCAGCGCGAGGATCTGCTGCGCTGGCGCGACGCGGGCCGGCTGTCCGACGAGGAACTGCGGGTCCTGGAGCGGGAACTGGACCACGAGGAACGCCTCCTCCCGGACCGCCCCCGCTCCTAAGCGCTACCGGGCAGCGAGACCACCATCGTCAGGCCGCCGCCCGGCGTCTCCTCGGGGGTGACCGTGCCGCCCATCGCCTCGGTCAGGCCGCGGGCCAGCGCCAGCCCCAGGCCGACGCCCGTGTGGTTGTCCCGGTCGCCGAGCCGCTGGAACGGCAGGAACACGTCGTTCCGGCGGTCCGCCGGGATGCCCGGGCCGTGGTCGATCACCCGCAACTCGACCCGGTCCCCCAGGGCGCTCGCGGTGATGGCCGGCGGCCGGTCCGGCGGGCTGTACCGCAGCGCGTTGCCGACCAGGTTCACCAGGACCCGTTCCAGCAGGCCCGGGTCCGCGAGCAGGGCCGGCAGGTGGTCCGGGAGGTGCGTCACCACCGCGCGGCCGAGCGGGCCGAGGTCGTCCAACACCCGCGGTACGACCTCCTCGGCGCCCATCGCGAGCAGGGTGACGCCGAGCGCACCCGCCTGCAGCCGGCTCATGTCCAGCAGGTTCGAGACCAACCGGTCCAGGCGGTCCAGCGACTCGTCCGCCGTCTCCAGCAACTCGGCGCGGTCGCGGTCGTCGAAGTGCACGTCCCCGCTGCGCAGGCTAGCCACCGCCGCCTTCGCCGAGGCCAGCGGCGTACGCAGATCGTGGCTCACCGCCGCGAGCAGCGCCGTGCGCATCCGGTCCGCCTCGGCCAGGGGTTTCGCGGCGGCGGCGGCCACGGTCAGGCGCTCCTGACGCAGGGCGACCGCGGCCTGCGCCGCGAACGCCTCGACGATGCGCCGATCCGACGCCGCCAGGGGCCGCCCCTTCAGCAGCAGCACCAGGTCGTCGTCCACCTTGACCTCGACATCCGCCTCGGCCGGGCGCAGGCATGGCTCGGCGCCGACGTCGGCGACCACGCTCCCCCGCTCCAGCAGCGTGACCGACCGCAGGGTGAACGTCTCGCGCAGCCGCTCCAGCAGCGCGATCAGCGGCCGGGCGCCGCGCAGCACGCTGCCCGCGACGGTGGCCAGGGTCTGCGCGTCGGCCCGGGCCTCGGCGGCCTGCCGGGTCCGCCGGGCCGCCTGGTCGACCACCCAGCTGACCGCGATGGCCACCACCACGAAGATCACCAGGGCCAGCAGGTTGGTGGTCTCGGCGATGGTGAAGTGGCCGAACGGCGGGGTGAAGAACCAGTTCAGGAGCAACGATCCGGCGACCGCGGCGAGCAGCGCCGGCCCCAGGCCGCCGATCAGGGACACCGCCACGACGGCCGCGAGGAAGAGCAGGATGTCGTTGGTCAGCGACAGCTCAGACCCGGCCCGGAGCAGCACGGTCATGGCGGGCAGCCCGAGCCCGACGGCGACAAACCCGGCGATCCGCCGCCCCCGGGACAGCGCCGCCGGGACGCGTCGGGCCCGCAGCGCCCGCCCGGCCCGCTCGTGCGACACGAGATGCACGTCGATGGTTCCGGACAGCGCGGTGGTCGTCACGCCGACCCCCGCGGAGAGCAACCGTGCGAAGCGACCCCGGCTGCTCACGCCGAGCACGATCTGCGTCGCGTTGACCGCCCGGGCGAAGTCCAGCAGCGCCCGCGGCACGTCGGAGCCCAGCACCTGGTGATACGTGCCGCCCAGACTCTCCACCAGCACCCGCTGCCGGGCCAGGCCCGCCGGATCCGCGCCCGCCAACCCGTCGTTGCGGGTCACGTGCACGGCCATCAAATCGGTGCCCTTGTTCCGCACCGCGATCCGGGCCGCGCGCCGGATCAACGTGTCGCCCTCCGGGCCACCGGTCAGGGCCACCACCACCCGCTCCCGGGTCTCCCACGTCGCATCGATCCGATTGTCCGCCCGATACTTGTCGAGCTGATCCTCGACCTTGTCCGCGAGCCAGAGCAGCGCCAACTCCCGCAACGCGGTCAGATTCCCGGCCCGGAAGTAGTTGCCCAACGCCGCGTCGATCTTCTCCGGCCGGTAGATGTCGCCGTGCGCCATCCGCCGGCGCAGCGCCTCCGGGGTCATGTCGACCAACTCGACCTGCTCGGCGGCCCGCACCACCGCATCCGGCACGGTCTCGCGCTGCTCCACCCCGGTGATCTGCGCGACGACGTCATTGAGCGACTCGAGGTGCTGCACGTTCACCGTGGTCAGCACCTCGATGCCGGCGTCGAGCAGCTCCCGCACGTCCTGCCAGCGCTTGACATGCCGCGAGCCCGGCACGTTGGTGTGCGCCAACTCGTCCACCACGGCGACTGCCGGCTTGCGGGCCAGCACCGCATCAAGATCCAACTCGGTGAACTCGGCGCCCCGATACCGGACCGCCCGCCGCGGCACCACCTCCAGATCCGCGATCATCGCCGCGGTGTGCTCGCGCCCATGCGTCTCCACCAGCGCGGCCACCACATCGGCGCCGAGCGCGACCCGCCGATGCGCCTCCTGGAGCATCGAGTACGTCTTGCCGACGCCCGGCGCGGCGCCGAGAAAGATCCGCAGCTGACCATGGCTCACGTGACCAGTGTGCGGCCCGGCGCTCCGCGGCTACCACCTGCTGCCCGCCGTCCGCGGCGACCTGCTGAGCAAGCTCGGCCGGCATAGCGAAGCCCGCGCGGAATTCGAGCGCGCCGCGACCCTCACCGCCAACACCCGCGAGCAGGAGTTACTGCGCAGCCGAGCGGCCCGCTAGGTGCGCCGCGCCGTGACAGCCACGGTGGCGTAGGCCATGGTGAAGCTGCCGCCCATCGCGTCGATGGCGGCACCGACACTCGCCAGCACCTCGGCCAGCTTGTCCGGCGGGAGCCGGGTCAGCATGCCTTGGGTCGGCAGTTGCTCCAGCCAGGCCTCCCGGGTGTAGGACCGCTCCCAGTCGACACGCCACTGCTGCGGCTCGCCGAAGCCGCCCACCTCGCGGATACCGCCGGCCGCCTTGGCGAACATCAACTGGTACATGTCCATGGCTGACATCGTCGGCAGGGTGTTGATCGGGGAGTCGGGCACAAGGCGCCGGTAGACCGCGACGAGGGCGTCCGACACGGCGGGCGGAGGCTGGAACACGTGCCAGAGCGGTGCCAGCAGGCCGCCGGGGCGTAGCGCCTGCGCCGCCTTGGCCGCCCCCGCGACCGGGTCCACCCAGTGCCAGGCCGTCGCGGCGACAACCGCATCGAATTGCCGCCCCGCGGGGTCCCAGGCCTCGAACGTCGCCACCTCGACGTCGACCCCGCTGCCGCGCGCGAAGTCGGCCATCCGCGCGTCGGGCTCGACGCCGAGCACGTCGCAGCCGGCCGCCCGGAACTGTCGGGCTGCTATGCCCGTGCCGCAGCCGACGTCGAGGACGCCGGGTCCGGGGCTGGCGGCGATGATCCGATCCACCAGGGCGTCGGGATAGCGTGGTCGGGTCCGGTCGTAGCGTTCGGGGTCCGTCCCGAAGGACTCCGCTACCTGGCGGTGTCGATGCGGCTCGGCCGCGGCGGCCGGCGGTAGAGTGGGCATGCGCCCACACCGGCGCGCTGGCGGCCCTGTTCGGCTCGGTCGCGGTGGCCATCGTCGCCCTCATCACCTTCCGGGACGAACTGCGCGCCCGGCTCCGCAAGACCTGGCCGGCCGGCGTACCGGTGCTGACGGACGCGGCGATCATGATCGCGGCCTACCTCGCCGCCGAGCGCGACCTGGGCCGCATCGCGCCGGGCGCCGACGTCGACACGCTCGCGGCCATGCTGATCGGCTCCACGCACCTGCTGTTCGCCGACCGGACGGGCGCCCCGCCCGAGGCCGAGGCCGTCCGCAAGGTCGTCGCCACGATCATCGCCGTCGGGCAGGTCCGGTAGCCACCAGGCGCCGGATGTCGGCCGCCAGGCGGGTGTGGACGTGCTGGATGATCTTCTTCAGGTCCGCGCAGTAGACCGACGGCGCGCGGAAGCCCAGGCCCCGGCGATAGCGGTGGGCGTAGTGCCCGCCGCCGCACACCTGGTGGACGTCGCAGTCGAGGCAGGTCTGCGACAGAGCGCGCAACCCGATCTGCCGGGCCACCATCCCCGGGTCCCCCAGCACCGCGTCGAAGCCGTCGCGGCGCACGTCGAGGCCGGTGGCGCAGGCGCCCTCGTACGCCGATTTGAGCGCGTCGACCTGCTCGATCGCGCCGTCGGACTCGATGACCACAACCCCGGACGGGCTGAGGCCGACCTGCTCGCTGCGGCTCGGCCCGGAGAGCACCAGGCTCATGATGTCCTCGAAGAGCCTGACCCGGACCGAGGGCGAGCCGGCGTACCAATGGTCGAAGACGGCGCTGAGCCATTGCGCGTACGGCGTCTCCGTGCCGGCCGGGCGTCGGGGCGGCTCGTCCCAGTTGGCGTGCGGGAGCAGAAAGTCGATCATCGGCGGCTCGAACTTGAGCAGCTGCTCGTAGCAGGCGAGGGGGTCGGTTTCCGGTGCGACCGTGCAGAGGATCCCGGCGTACACCGCCTTGTTCTCCGGCTGGCGCAACAGTTCCAAGGCTCGGGCCACCGCGGCGAAGCTGCCGCGCCCGTTCGGCATCCGACGGTGCCGGTCGTGGTCCGCCTCCACGCCGTCGACGCTGACGCCGACCCGGATCCGGTGCCGCCGGAGCATCGCCACCGTCGCCGCGTCGAGCCGCACGCCGTTCGTCTGCAGCCCGATCTCGACCCGGCAGGTGTCGGGCAGCGCCGCGCGTACCGCATCGGCCAGCTCGGCGAGGCGGTCGGCGCCGAACAGCAGCGGCTCGCCGCCGTGCAGGACGACCCGGACGCTGGTCAGGTCGTGCCGCTCGACGTGCTCGCCGAGCCGGGCCAGGGCGGCCCGCCACACCTCGGGTGACATCGCCGCCGGGCGGTCCCGCCAACTCTGGTCGGCGAGCTCGTAGACGTAGCAGTAGTCGCAGGCCAGGTTGCAGCGTTGATGGACCTTCAGCACCACCTCGTGGATCGGCGTGGGCAGCCAGCCCCCGGCCCGCAGCGCGGCCACGTCCAGCTCCGCGTACGGCCACGGCGCGGCCACCCGCTGGGCGGCTCGCACCGCCTCGAAGGTCATGGGCCCGACGACCCGCGTCAAACCTGGCGGAATTCGATGCCGAGCAGGCTCGCCGCCGCGCGGTAGTCCGCCGCGCGGTGGTCCAGCGACAGCGACCAGTGGTGACCCACGCCCGAGGCGCTCCACTCGTCGACCCACTCGCCCGGGTCGCGGCCGAAGTCCACCCGGCTGGTCGTGTTGCCGATCGCGAGCAGCGGGCCCGGCACGACCGTGCCCTCGGCCGCGATGAACGACAGCGAGCCGTCCCGGTCCTGGCCCAGCCCGAGCAGCGTGACCGGGCCGGGCCGGACGTCGAACTCGACGCTGACGCCCCAGCCGCGCTTGCCGTGGTAGACGCCGAGGCCGCGCAGCAGCGGGTCGCGGGCGCTGACCGCCAGGTGGGCCGGGCCGTCGTGGCCCATCTCCACCACGTTGTCCTCGAAGTTCAGCGCCTGCAGTTCGCAGAACGACCCGCCGGCCCCGACGGCCTGGGTGGCGAGTTGGGCCACGGTGGTACGCAGCTCGTACTCGCCGGTCGTGGGGATGCCGCGGGCGGTGAGCAGCGACGCCCCGAGGATCATGCCGGCGCCGAGCCGTTCGTGCTGCTCGCCGTCGAGGCCGCGGTGGTAGTACGCGATGCTGTCCAGCGCGAAGTCCTCGACCAGGCGGTCCAGGGCGACCGACACCGTGGCACCCCACGCGAAGTCGACGGTGTCCACCGTGTCGTCCAGGGTGAAGATCTCCCGGGCCAGGTCCATCCGGTCCTTGGTCTGCGACTCGGTGACCTGCTCGACCCGCTGCCGCAGGTCGTCGAACTCCAGCACCTCGACGTGCGAGCCGAAGGTGACCGGCAGCAGCGTCAGGTCGGTGGAGACGTCGAGCATGCCCGGGTAGACGTGGCCCATCAGCCCGTGCCGGGCGTGCCGCAGCGCCGCGCGGACGTGCGCGGCCCGGATCCACTGGCCGATCCGCTGCCACGCCGACTCCTGGCGCAGCCAGCCGGAGACCGACCGGAACGGGATGCCGGCCCGCCGGAACGTGTTGCCCATCTCGGGCACCGGGCACTGCCCGCAGTAGGCAAGCCAGGCCCCGGTGTCGAACGAGGCGTGGTCCATCTTCTCGGTCGGCTGCAGGTCGATGACCAGGACCGGGGTGTTGGCGCGCTGGGCGATCGGCAACACCATCGACGCGGTCAGGTACGTCGTCAGGAACAGCACGATGAGGTCGCAGTCGGCCCGGCGCAGCTGCTCCGCGGCGACGGCGCCCTCCTGCGCGTCGGAGATGAAGCCGGCGTCGGTCACCTCGGCGTCCATGTCCTGGAACCGCTGGGAGACGTAGCGGGCGGACTCCTGCAACTGCGGCAGCAGGTCCGGGAACTGCGGCCAGTACGTGCCGAGGCCGCCGGCGACCAGCCCGATGCGGGTCTTGCGCCGCTGCTTCTGCGGGAGCTTCATGGAGTGACCTCCGTAACGATCACATGCAGTCGCCGAGGCCCGTGCACGCCCTCGACGCGGTCGAGTTCGATGTCGCTGGTCGCGGACGGGCCGCTGATCCAGGTGAGTGGCCGGCGCGGGTCGAGCCTGGCGATCGCCTCCGGCACGGACGCCACGACCTGATCCGCCCGGACCACGCAGATGTGCAGGTCCGGCAGGAGCGAGATGATCCGGCGGCCCTGGTCGGGCGAGCCGTCGAGCACGATTGTGCCGGTCTCGGCGATGGCCACGGTCGCGGCGGTGAGCACCCCACCGGCGACGGCCAAAGTGTCGGCACTCAGCCCTTCATCACGCAGCACCTCGACGCTGTCCGGCAGCCAGTCGGCGGCGATGCCGGGCGGCACGACGAGCGTGGCCGGAGCCAGCGCGGCCACGGTCTCCGCGACGGAGACGCCGCGGTACACGACGGCCTTGTAGTCCTCCAGCCGCTCGACGAACAGATCGAGGTCGACCTTCCGGGCCCCGTGCTGGTAGTCGCGGGGCACCTCGGCGGGCGCCGGCGCGGGGTCGCCGAGCGCCGCCCGGATCCGGCCCAGCATCACGTCGCGGCTGCTCATCGCTTCGCCCACCAGTCGCGGAAGGTCTCCGGCGGCGGCTTCGGCGCGTCCCGGCTGGCGGTCCAGCCGTTCAGCGGCGGCGGCAGCCGCCGGCCCGCATACTTGCTGAGCTTGGCGGCATGCTGCGCGGCCGTATAGAGCCGGGGATGATCCATCGTGTACGCCGCGGCGGCCATCGCGATCGACTCCGGTGTCGGCCGTTTCCGCGCCCGCACGTGCTCATTGCGCAGGTGCACCAGGATCGACGGAATATCGATCTTCACCGGGCAGGCGTCGAAGCAGGCGCCGCAGAGCGACGACGCGTACGGCAGCGAGGCGTTGTCCTCCACCCCGGTGAGCTGCGGCGACAGCACCGCCCCGATCGGACCCGGGTAGACCGACCCGTACGCGTGGCCGCCGGTCCGCTCGTAGACCGGGCACACGTTGAGGCAGGCCGAGCAGCGGATGCAATGCAGCGCCTGCCGCCCGACCTCGTCGGCCAGCACGGCGGTGCGCCCGTTGTCGAGCAGCACGAGGTGGAAATTCTGCGGCCCGTCGCCGGGTGTGACCCCGGTCCACATCGAGGTGTACGGGTTCATCCGCTCGCCGGTCGACGCCCGCGGCAGCAACTGCAGGAAGACCTCGAGGTCCTGCCAGGTCGGCACCAGCTTCTCGATGCCCATCACGGTGATCAGGGTCTCCGGCAGGGTCAGGCACATCCGGCCGTTGCCCTCGGACTCGAGCACCACCAGCGTCCCGGTCTCGGCGACGGCGAAGTTCGCCCCGGAGACCGCGACCGGGGTGCTGAGGAAGGTCTCCCGCAGGTAGCGCCGGGCCGCGCCGGCCAGGATCACCGGCTCGTCGGTCAGCGCGGGATCGACGCCGGGCATCTCGCGCAGGAAGATCTCGCGGATCTCGGCGCGGTTGCGGTGGATGGCCGGCACCAGGATGTGGCTGGGCTTGTCGTGACCCAGCTGGACGATCAGCTCGGCCAGGTCCGTCTCGACCGGCTCGATCCCGGCGGCCTCGAGCGCCTCGTTGAGGCCGATCTCCTGGGTGGCCATCGACTTGACCTTGATGACCCGGCGCTGGCCGGTCTGCCGCACCAGGTCGGTGACGATGGCGTTGGCCTCGTTCGCGTCGGCGGCCCAATGCACGACGCCGCCGGCCGCCGTCACCTTCTCCTCCAACTCGACGAGCAGCTCCGGCAGCCGGGCCATGGTGGCGGCCTTCAGCGCGGAGCCGGCCGCCCGCAGCTCCTGCCAGTCGGGCAGCTCGCCGATGACCGCGCCGGACTTCGCGCGGATGGTGGCGGTGGCGTGGCCGAGGTTGCGGCGCAACTGGTCGTTGCCGAGGGCCTTGCGGGCGGCGGCCGGAAACGGCTCGTCTCCCCGCAGGTTCCCGACGCCGCGCGGCGCAGTGGTCGGCATCCCGAGAAAAGTGCTCATAGCTCCTCCGTCGCCGCGAGAATCTCCGCGAGGTGTACCGTCCGCACGCCGGCGTCGAGGCGGGACAGGCCGCCGCCGATGTGCATGAGGCAGGACGAGTCGCCGGCCGTGCAGACCTCCGCGCCGGTGTCGAGCACGTGGCGCATCTTGTCGGCGAGCATCGCGGTCGAGGTGTCCGCGTTCTTCAGGGCGAACGTGCCGCCGAAGCCGCAACACTGGTCGGCCGCCGGCAACTCCACCAGCTCCAGGCCGCGGACCTGCCGCAGCAGCCGCTGCGGCTTGTCGCCGACCCGGATCATCCGCAGCGAGTGGCAGGTCGGGTGGTACGTGACCCGGTGCGGGTAGTACGCGCCGACGTCCTCGACCCCGAGCACGTCCACGAGCAACTCGGACAACTCGTAGGTGCGCCCGGCGACGTCCTCGGCCCGGGCCGCCAGGCCCTCGTCCCCGGCCGAGCGGGCGACCATCGCGTGCTGGTGCCGCACCGAGCCGACGCACGACCCGGACGGCGCCACCACCACGTCGTACGGCGCGAACGTCCGCACATGCCGCCGGATCAGCGGCAACGCCTCCCGCTGGTAGCCGGTGTTGATATGCATCTGCCCGCAGCAGGTCTGCCCCGGCGGAAAGACCACCTCGTGGCCGAGCCGCTCCAGCAACTGCACGGTCGCCTTGGCCGCGGCCGGGAACATGGTGTCGGCCAGGCAGGTCACAAACAGGGCGATCCGCACGTCAGGCCTCCAACCGGCGCTCGACCGTCTGCCACGCGGCCGGGTCGCCACGCGGCTCGTAGCGCACGATCTGCTGAGTCTGCCGCAACAACGCCCGCAATGCCGAAAGATCGCCGCCGACCGCGCCGGTGGCGCGGGCCTGGACCAGCACGTTGCCGAGCGCGGTGGCCTCGACCGGGCCGGCCAGCACGGGCAGGCCGCAGGCGTCCGCGGTGAGCTGGCAGAGCAGCTCGTTGCGGGCGCCGCCGCCGACGATGTGCACGGCGTCGACGTGCCGACCCGACAGCTCCTGGGCCTGCCGCACCGCCCGCCGGTGGGCCAGCGCCAGGCTGTCCACGATGCACCGGACTATCTCTGCGGGCCCAGTGAAGGCCCGGCCGCTGGCGGCGGTGAGCCGGCCCACCATGTCGCCGGGCGGCAGGAACACCGGATCATCGAGGTCGACCACGGCCCGGAAGGCGGGCAGCGCGGCGGCCTCGCGGAGCAGCGCGGGCAGGTCCGGCGAGCCCCACTCCCGCAGGCACTCCTGCAGCGGCCAGAGGCCCATGACGTTGCGCAGATAGCGGACGGTCCCGTCCACGCCGCCCTCGTTGGTGAAGTTGGCCAGCCGCGACGCCTCGCTGAGCACGGGCGCGGCCAACTCGACACCGACCAGCGACCAGGTCCCGCAGGAGATATAGGCAAAGTCAGGGCCGGCGGCCGGTACGCCGACCACCGCCGAGGCCGTGTCGTGCGAGCCGACCGCGATGACGTCCGGGGTGCCCACGCCGACGGCGCTCAGCACCGGCCCGATCACCGTGCCGGGCCGGCGCAGGCGTGGGAACAGTCCGGGCCGGATGCCCAGGCTGGCCATGAGCTCGCCGGCCCACTCGCCCGAGCGCAGGTCGAGCAGTTGGGTCGTGGAGGCGTTGGTGAACTCCGCGCCAAGCTCGCCGGTCAGCCAGTACGCGATGAGGTCCGGGATCAGCAGCAGCCGCTCGGCGGCCGCCAGTTGCGGCGTCCCGGCGGCCGCGATGAGCTGGTAGATCGTGTTGAAGGGTTGCCGCTGCAGGCCGGTCAGCGCGTACAGCTTGTCCTCGCCGAGCGCCGCCGCGACCCGGCCGGGCACCCCGTCGGTCCGCGAGTCCCGATAGTGCACGGGGTTGCCGAGCAGCGCCCCGGTCTCGTCGAGCAGCCCGTAGTCCACCGCCCACGCGTCGATGCCGATCGCATCGACCGGCCCGGCGAGCCGCAGCCCCTCGAGGATCCCGCGGTACAGCCCGAGGATGTCCCAGTGCAGCGTCCCGCCGACCCGGACCGGCTCGTTGGCGAAGCGATGGGCCTGGGCAAGCTCGAGCGAGCCGGGCCCGACCCGGCCGACCATGACGCGCCCGCTGGACGCGCCGAGGTCGACCGCCGCGAAGGTGTTCACCGGAGGAAGGCCGCGGCCACCCCGGCGTCGACCGGGATGTGCAGGCCCGTCGTGTGCGACAGCTCGCCCGCGGTCAGCACGAACACCGCGTTCGCCACGTGCTCCGGCAGAACTTCGCGCTTCAGCAGGGTGCGCTGCGCGTAGTAGGCGCCCAGCTCCGACTCGGGGACGCCGTACACGGCGGCGCGCTTGGCGCCCCAGCCGCCGGCGAAGATGCCGGAGCCGCGGACCACGCCGTCGGGGTTGATGCCGTTGACCCGGATGCCGTGGCCGCCCAACTCGGCGGCGAGCAGCCGGACCTGGTGCGCCTGGTCGGCCTTGGCCGCGCCGTACGCGACGTTGTTCGGCCCGGCGAAGAGCGAGTTCTTGCTGGAGATGTAGACGATGTCGCCGCCCATACCCTGCGCGACCAGCACGGCCGCGGCCGCCTTGGCGACCAGGAAGGAGCCCTTGGCCATCACGTCGTGCTGCAGGTCCCAGTCGGCCTCGGTCGTCTCCAGCAGCGGCTTGGAGATGGACAGCCCGGCGTTGTTGACGACGAGGTCCACCCCGCCGAACGCCAGCACCGCCTCTCGCAGCGCGGCGGCGACGGCCTCGGCGGAGGTGACGTCGGCCTGCACCGCGAGCGCCACGTCCGGCCCGCCGATCTCGGCGGCGACGTCGGTGGCCGAGGAGAACGAGCGGTCCGCGATCACCACGCAGGCGCCCTCGGCCGCGAGCCGGAGCGCGATCGCGCGCCCGATGCCCGAGCCGCCGCCGGTCACGAACGCGATCCGGGTGGCCAGCGGCTTGGGCTTGGGCATCCGCTGCAGCTTGGCCTCTTCCAGGGCCCAGTACTCGATGCGGAACTTCTCCGCCTCGTCGATCGGCGCGTACGTCGAGACCGACTCGGCGCCGTGCATGACATTGATCGCGTTCAGATAGAACTCGCCGGCCACCCGGGCCGTCTGCTTGTTCGCGCCGAAGCTGAACATGCCCACGCCGGGCACCAGCACGATTGCCGGGTCGGCGCCGCGCATGGCCGGGCTCTCCGGCGTCGCGTGCCGCTCGTAGTAGGCGCGGTAGTCGTCGCGGTAGGCGGCGTGCAGTTCCTTGAGCCGGGCCTCGACGGCCTCCAGCGGCGCGTCCGGCGCGGTGTCCAGGACCAGCGGCTTGACCTTGGTACGCAGGAAGTGGTCCGGGCACGAGGTGCCGAGCGCGGCCAACTCGGGCATCCGCTCGCGGCTCACGAAGTCGAGCACCACGTCGGATTCCGTGTAGTGGCCGACCTGGGGGCGGTCGGTGGAGACGAGGCCCCGCACGACCGGCAGCAGGGCGGCCGCGCGCTCCCGCCGTACGGCAGCGGGCAGTGGCTCGTGCACCAGCGGGCCGAAAGGCGCCTCGCGGCCGTGCGCGGCGAGATAGGCCGCGGCGGTGTTGATGATCTCCAGCGAGTTCGCCTCGCACTCGGCGCTGGTGGCGCCCCACGCGGTGATGCCGTGCCCGCCCAGGATCACGCCGATGGCCTGCGGGTTGGCCCGCTGGACCGCCGCGATGTCGAGGCCGAGTTGGAAGCCGGGCCGGCGCCACGGCACCCACAGCACCCGGTCGCCGAAGATCTCCTTGGTCAGCGCGGGGCCGTCGGCGGCGGTCGCGAGCGCGATGCCGGCGTCGGGGTGCAGGTGGTCGACGTGCGGCGCGTCCACCAGCCCGTGCATGGCCGTGTCGATCGACGGCGCCGCGCCGCCCCGGCCGTGCAGGCAGTAGTCGAAGGCGGCCACCATCTCGTCCTCGCGCTCGACGCCGGGGAAGACGCCGGCCAGGGCCCGAAGCCGGTCGAGCCGCAGCATCGCGAGGCCGGACTCGGTCAGCGTGCCCAGGTCGCCGCCGGAGCCCTTCACCCAGACCAGCTCGGTCGGCGCGTTGGTGACGGGGTCGATCTCCGTCCCCTTCGCGGAGGTGTTCCCGCCGGCGTAGTTGGTGTTGCGCGGGTCGGCGCCGAGCCGGTTGCTGCGGGCCAGGAGGTCGCTGACTGCGGGGTTAGACATGAGCATCCTTCGCCGAGCTGGCCGAATCAGGTTCGTGAAACGTTTCAGACATTGCTGGCAGGTTACGGCCACCGTCCAGCCCGGGTCAATACCCCGGCCGCCTTCTGAAACGCGATCAATAGGTACGCGAGCGGACGACCGTGGAGGCCCGCGCGACCAATTCCGGGACGAAAGTCAACTGCTGGTGCTCGTGCGCGGGATTGGTCGCCTCGTCCAGCACGAGTTGCGCCGCGGCCCGGCCCAACTCCTGCCGCGGCTGACGCACCGAGGTCAGCGGCACGGCGGCCGCCGCGGCGAACTCGATGTCGTCGAAGCCCACGATGGCCATCTCCTCCGGCACCCGCAGCCCCGCGCCGATGGTCTGCTGCAGCAGCCCGAGCGCGAGCAGGTCGTTCGCGCAGAACGCGGCGGTCGGCCGGCGCCGGGCGGGAATGCCGGCGAGCCGCTCGCCCGCCGAGCGCCCCTCGGCAACGGTGAGCGCGGCCGTCGGCAGGTAGGTCAGATCCTCCGCCGGCAGGCCCAACTCGGCCCAGATCTGCCGGGCGCCCTCGACCCGCTCGCGCACCTGACCGAGCGACTCCGGGCCGCCGACGACGGCCACCCGGGTGTGCCCCTGCTCGGCCAGATGCTCCACGGCGATCCGGCCGCCGAGCACGTCATCCACGGCGACCGAGCAGAACTCCCCGGCCACGCCGACCCGGTCCACGATCACTATCGGGATGCCCCGGCGGCTGACCTCCGCGAGGTGCGGCGCCTCCGGGTTCACCGGGGTGACCAGGATGCCCTGCACCCGCTGCTGCATGAGGCGGTCGAGGTGGACCTCCTCGCGCGCGGCCCGGCCGTTGCTGTTGCAGATGAACAGAGACAGGTCGGCGTCCTCGGCGGCGAACTCGATGCCCTGCGCGACGTCGTGGAAGAAGGGGTTGCTGCCGTCGAGCATCACGTACGCGAGGGTGCGGCTGGTGCCCGCGCGCAACTGCCGGGCGGACTCGTTGCGCACGAAGCCGAGCTCCGCCATCGCCCGCTCGACCCGCTCCCGGGTGCCCGGGCTCACCACCTCGGGACGGTTCATCACGTTTGACACCGTGCCGAGAGAGACGCCGGCGGACCGCGCGACGTCTTTGACGGACGGTGTCCTGCCGCTGACCAAGGTCTCCCCCTTTGAAACGTTGAAGCGCCAGCTTACGGTATCGCCCACCGCAGCCAGGAGGAGTGTTTCCAGAACGTTTCCATTGAATGCTTGACACCTGTGATCGGCGCCACCTACCTTCGTTTCACGGCGTATGAAACATTTCAAACATGAACGCGGAGGTGGCCGGTGGCGGCACTGCTCGACGTGCGCGACGTGACCAAGTCCTTCGGCGCCGTGGCGGCCGTGCAGGGGGTCAGCTTCTCCCTGCATGCGGGTGAGGCCCACGCGCTGGTCGGCGAGAACGGCGCGGGCAAGTCCACCATCGTGAAGATGCTGGCCGGGGTGCACCGCCCCGACACCGGCACGCTCGCCGTGCACGGGGCCGAGGTCGAGTTCGCCGGCCCCGCCGACGCGAAGGCCGCCGGCATCGCGGTCATCTACCAGGAGCCGACACTCTTCCCCGACCTGTCGGTGGCCGAGAACATCGGCATGGGCAACCAGCCGCTGACCCGCTTCCGGCAGATCGACCGCCGGGCGATGAACGCGAACGCGGCCCGGCTCTTCGCCCGGCTCGGCGTGCACATCGACCCGACCCGCCCGGCGCGCGGCCTGTCCATCGCCGACCAGCAACTGGTCGAGATCGCGAAGGCGCTCTCCAGCGAGGCTCGCATCCTGATCATGGACGAGCCGACGGCGGCGCTCAGCGGCGTCGAGGTCGACCGGCTCTTCGCGGTCACCCGCGCGCTGCGCGACGAGGGCGCCGCGGTGATGTTCATCTCGCACCGCTTCGAGGAGATCACCGCCCTCTGCCAGCGGATCACGATCATGCGCGACGGCAAGCACGTCTGCACCGAGTTGGTCGCCGACCTCAGCGTCGACGACATGATCCGGCGGATGGTCGGCCGCGACCTGAGCGCGCTCTTCCCCAAGCAGGACGCCGTCATCGGCGAAACCGTGCTGGAGGTCGAGGGCCTCGGCCGCGAGGGCGTCTTCCGGGACATCAGCTTCACGGTCCGGGCCGGCGAGATCGTCGCGCTGGCCGGCCTGGTCGGCGCCGGCCGTTCCGAGGTCATGCAGGCGGTGTTCGGCGTCGACCGGTACGACACCGGCTCGGTGCGCTTCCTCGGCAAGCCGCTCAAGCCGGGCTCGCCGCGGGCGGCCATGGCGGCCGGCATGGCGCTGGTCCCCGAGGACCGCCGCCAGCAGGGCCTGGTCATGGAGCTCTCGGTCGAACGCAACGTGACCCTGCCGCGCAGCGGCGCGCTGGCGAAGCTCGGCCTGCTCTTCGGCGGGTCCGAGCGACGCGAGGCGACGAACTGGACGCAGCAGTTGCAGACGAAGCTGGGCCGGCTCTCCGATCCGGTCGCCACCCTCTCCGGCGGCAACCAGCAGAAGGTCGTGCTCGCCAAGTGGCTGGCCACCAACCCCAAGCTGCTGATCGTCGACGAGCCCACCCGCGGCATCGACGTCGGCACCAAGGCCGAGGTGCACCGGCTGATGTCCGCGCTGGCGGCCCGCGGGCTCGCCGTCGTGATGGTCTCGTCCGAGCTGCCCGAGGTGCTGGGCATGGCCGACCGGATCGTCGTCCTGCGGGAGGGGCACGTGGCCGCCCAACTCACCCGCGCCGAAGCCACCGAGGAGTCCGTCATGTACGCGGCAATGGGACAGCAGGTCGCACCATGACCGCGGCCGTCGTCTCGAAATCCAAGCGGCCGTCCGTCTCGCTGGGTGGCGTGCTGAAGACCCGCGAGCTGGGCATCATCCTCGCCCTGGCCGCGCTGGTCGGCTACACGGCCGCGAGCAACCCGCGCTTCCTCTCCGGCCAGAGCATCCGCGACATCCTGCTGAACACCTCGATCCTCGCGGTGATGGCCGCCGGGCAGGCCGTCGTGGTCATCACCCGCAACATCGACCTGTCCGTCGGGTCCGTGCTGGGCCTGAGCGCGTTCACCGTCGCCACCATGATGAGCGACAACCCGGGCCTGCCGATGGTCGCGGCCCTCGCCGTGGGCCTCGCGGTCGGCGCCGTCGCCGGGCTGCTCAACGGCGTCCTGGTCCGCTACGGCCGGGTGCCCGCGCTGGT
>Ga0307515_10009729_pt1 | contig 18525 bp, 10 predicted proteins | sample 17_EM_MG_FD_194513 | JGI IMG/M metagenome (GOLD analysis project Ga0307515, IMG submission 194513) | Populus trichocarpa ectomycorrhiza microbial communities from riparian zone in the Pacific Northwest, United States - 17_EM | ecosystem: Host-associated > Plants > Roots > Unclassified | place...
AAAATAGCGGTTTCTCAAATGATGATTTCATCACACGTGTGGCAAAACACACAACTTTAATATTTGTAAACATGAAAACAAATTCACAAAGTCAATTACTTTTATAAATTTTAATTGATGATGAAAATATTAATTTGGTTGTTGTTATATGTTAATTAGAAATTGATGATGTAAATGTTAATTTGATGATGAAAATATTAATTGGATAATTGTGTTTGTTGTTATGTGTTAATTGAAAATTACCGATGAACACATTAATTAGAGCATGATTTTGTGTTGTTGTTTGTATGAGAATGTTAATTGATGATAGAGATGTTAATTAATGATGAGACCAATTGCGTATTGTTCATTATTTCTATATTGTTATTAATTAGGAGAAAAAATACATGCATTTAACCATTGCATATTATGAGATGTCATATGAGTTTATTGCATTGAAATTTAGGATTAACTTGTGTTATATTTTGGAGATGTAGAGAAAAAAAATTAAAAATAGGTATTGCCGGTTCAAATAGATGTATTGCTACTGCTGGTTCAACCAACAGTATTGTTGGTGGTGTTAGTGATCGTGTTGTAAATTTAGATGTTGATGCACATGATATTGATCGAGGCTTGTCTATTTTGGACAGCAGAAGTGAAATCCTTTTTTTAAGATAATCATTTTCTAGTAAAATTATTGCAGAATAAAAAGTAGACCACTTAATATAAGTTATTTATTGAAATTATTTATTTCATTAGGTTACTTTAAGAATTAACATTTCCATCATCAATTAAAATTCTCATAACAACAACAATACAAAATAATGTCATTATTAACAATTCCATCATTAATTTCCAATTAACACATAACAACAACAACCACCACCTAATTTAACATTTTCATCATCAATTAACATTTTCATAACAACATCACAAAATCTTGCCCTAATTAATATTTTTATCATCAATTTTCAATATCACATAACCTAACTATCTCTTAACATCTACTACAAATTAGAAAAAGTCAAATACATAACATAAAAATGAAAATAAAGGAGGAGAAACCTTTTTATATCTCAAAACAACTCCAATCTAGATGAATTTTGGTGAGGAAATCCAAGAACCCACTTTTTTTTTTCTCTTCACCCACTATTACATTTCCCCCCCTTCTCTTCTCCGTATTCTCTCTCTCTCTCTCTCTCTCTCTCTCTCTCTATATATATATATATATATATATATAAACCTAGGCCTGAACATTTTGCTATAATTTTTTTCATGTTTCAATGAAATTTAAAAACTCACTAATGCAAGAATTCATCATCATAATATTTAAGAACCTAAAACGTCAAGTCCACTAAAAAACTAAGCATCCAAAACACAAACAATAATAAAGAGATAAAAAAAAAATATAGTTTCATAAGGATTAAGAAACTTACCCTTGAAGAGATTGAAAGAGAGAGAGGTTGGGTAGCAGTGAGAGAAAGGAGATGAAGGCGATGACGAGAAAGAGGCAGGGGCGACAATGATTATTATTTTTTTCAATAAACAGATGAGAAGAAATGGGAAGAGAGAGAACTATCATATTATAACCTATGTTTACTGACAAAAATTCCATCGGTTTCTTAACATGTCAACAAATGCTGATGGAATTGCCAATGAAAATTTTATTATTTTTTATTTCATCGACAATTCTGTCATTATTTCTCAAAGCTACCATAATTTTTTAATGAGATTGCACATTCATCGGTAATCTCATCACCATTTTTCAAATCTATTTTAATTTTCCAATGAAATTGCACATTCATCGGTAATTTTATTGACCTTTCCTAAGCATATTGTAATTTCTCGATAAGATTGCACATCCATTATCAATTCTATTAGTTATTCACTATTTTTTTACCTTTTTATAATCCCATAGTCAACTTAAATACACGACAACAACATCAAGCATTTTCAAGCCAATAATTTTCAACATTAAACCTAAAACCATGATAAAAAAAAAACAATTAAAAATGTAAAAATATAATGCATTATAAAGTCGCAACAAATATGTTACACAATGTCAATTTTATTACATAATGATTATTGTACATCTAAATCAATACAACACTCTTTAATTAGAATCATCCTCTTCATTTTCATTATCTTCTTTATTGAATTCAAGTTGATCGATCTCATAATCTTTATCTACTTTTATATGTCCACTAGTACTAAATATTATATTTAAATCATCAATATCAACATCAACATAATTATTCTCAGTGACACGAAAATTTAAATTTTATAACTCGATATGAATTAACTAACTTATCCATTTGAAATACATCGTCTCCCCCATTTACTTCATCATTACCATATTCAACAACTTTAACTTATACATGACTCATAGGTTTGGTTTTCATAATGGATAATCAATCAACTTTACTATGATCCTTTCTAAAGGAAAGAGTGTGCATATAAAACATTATTAATATTGCAAAGTCTACCTCTTTAATTTATTTTGATTATACCATGATAAGGATATACTCTAATTTCTCTATTAGCATCATATCAATAGTGTTTGAATAAAACCAATATATCTTGCTCACTATGATATTGTAACTCAATAACATTTAGTAACTTGCAATAATAATCAACTTCAAATTAATTGAAAGTTGAACTCTTTACACAAACCTCACTACTATATATCTTTTTATTCTTATCATACTTTTCAATACGAAAGACATATTCATTAATGAAAAGCCCATTATAATACTAGACCTTCTTATAATCTTATAATGTTAACATTCAAGAGCTCTTTAAATAATAATTAGAATATAATGAAAATCTTGTAAATAATTTAAACTATTTTTTTGACTTTTTTTTGGTGAGGATGTAAATTGTTATATAATCTTAAAATTTGATTTGAATGTAAACTATAATTTCATAAAAAAATAGAGGCAAAGCGAAAAAAAAAAAACTAAACTATAGGAGGGTGAAAATAATTTTCCTTTTTAAAAATTTTATTCGGTTACTTCCTTGTCGATGTTGATTTTTATTATTATATGATTAAAAAAATTCCAAAAAACAAATTTATTAAACTCAACCACTTCCATATCTTAAGTCATGAGTTTAGGGGTGGTGAGCCCAAGTTGGCCTAGGTCAATTAAAGACATTGTTGTTTAAGTGTGTGTGTGTGTGTGTGTGTGTGTGTGTGTATAAAAGGTTAGAACGACATTGTCTTGATTTTTTTAAGTTAAAATGAGTTTTGACAGGTCGTTTTTTGAACACCTAAGACGATCGGGTCATATTAGATCAACTCCAGCCCGATTTGATTTAAAGCCCAGGCTAGGCAAGGTTTTGAGTTGGGTCATCTCCATATCAACCTGTTAAGTCAAGCTGAGTTTGGCAGCATTTCCAAAAAGCTCCCCACCACAACGTATCGACAATGTATTGATCTTATATATTTTTTAATGCAATTGAATTGAAGTTATCATAATATTAATTTTTTTATTTAAGACTTGCTTTTACCTTTATGATATGATGTTGTATAAAAAACAAATTTTATGGTAAAAAAAGGTTAAAAAAAAATGAAGTGTGTTAATAAAATAAAAGAGTTTTAATTGGAGATCTCTTTCTTATCATTATTTCAATCATCAATTTTCCTTCACATTTGTTCTTATTTCTTTTGGTTTTTATTAAATAGAGAACATGGAAAAATTATATATTTTTGGTGGAAAAATTAATAATAAAAGAAGTGTAACGATCCTAAATTTTTCTTCTTGTAATCAACATGTCAAATCATGATTTCTAAAACGAAGAATTTTTTTAATATATCATGATCCCAAGTATCGATATCAAAGCGACTTAATCAATCCAATCTCAAACTTCAATTCAACTTATCAAGAATTTTCACCTCATCAATAATCTCATGATACTCACCACATCAATTCAACCTAATTAATTTAGTATACTAATAAAATATTAAGATAATTTGAACAATAAGGAAGAACATAAAATAAAATGTAGTCACTACTTTAAATTTCAAGTTTTTTTCTAACAAAATATTAAAGTCTATAAGCTCTAGTTTGCATGCTAAAAAGAGGTACTTAAAGTATTACAATTCATTATTCATAACTACAAAATTAGATACATATATTTCCTTTTAACTAGAATAGAAAAGCAATATCAAAAGCGTGTTCTTGATGATCTTATAAAGGTCCTGAAACAAAAATTAATATCACAACACGTTAATCTTTATTATAGTTTTATTCAATCTGAAGAAATCTCTTTCCTCAAAGGAATGCATATTTGATCAAACTTCATTGCTAAAAGGAATGCATGGTTTTAATTCAAATTTATTTGGAATCAATGTATTTCTTATTCATTTAACATCAACTAACATAAGTCCACATGATGTATCTAACTATTTAATCAAACAAACTCGATTCCTCTTATCATTATCTTGGTCGAATATCATATTATAGGACTATAGGTTTTGAATTGAATAATAATAGTTCACTGTCAGTTATAATAGTCGACCGATTCATATTGTCACAACCAATTGGTCAACTAGTTATTACAACTTTCACTGGGTCCATAACAGTCGAGCGGTTTGATCGACTGATTCAAACAATAGCAAAACTCATTGTTCCTCCTATCAACCGATCGACTAGATCGTTTGGCAATCCTAATCGGTCAACCGATTTGTATAGTTTATGAGATGTTAATTCAGTTTCAGTTTTGTTTTTCAATTCATGCAATATCCCATGCTTTTTCATGCTTATTAACCTCATTATATCATAAAAATATCCATTTAATCATTTATGCATTCATTAAAACACAATTTACATAGCATTGTCATAGGTAAAATACAATATTTTTCCTTAATAATTCAAAATTATAGCTAATTTAGGTTCCCTAACACTAAAATGAGACAAGAGTAAGAAAGAGAAGTTTTCTACTCATTTATATCCCTCCTCCTCCTCTTCTTCTTCAAAATCTTCTTCAATTTCCTTACTTAATCTCTTCCTAATCCCTCTCTGATCCTTTTATTTATCTCTTTTTAGTGTTTTTTAGCAAGAATTTCCTATAAAATTGCTTTCATTTTTCTATATTTTTTTTTGTCTCCCTCAGGTGGCCAGCTAACTTGGCTTCTTTAGGAAGCCAAGTTTCTATTTATATTTCTCTTATAGTCATAATTATCATTCTACCCTTGTTTTTTTGTTAGCTATTTTTTTCATTTTACTAGATGTTCTTTTTTGGTTTATTATTTTTAAGGCTTACCATACTTTAAGATTTAAATTCATAAATCTTTATCTCTAGTCATTTAATATTTATACATTATTATTCATTTCTTTTGATCATTAGGTTAAACTTCTAATATTTTTGTAATATTGTAATATTTTAATTGGGGTTTTACAAGGAGGACTCGTATTAGTAAATCATTTTGTTTCATTATAATTTAACTTTTTTTTATATATATAATTGTTTTATTGTCATATGATAAGATAAAAAAATTCTAAATAGCTTATCATGACACGAGATCATATATCTTAATTCGTATTTATATGTCAATTTCCTAACTTAGCTTTTAGTTAACGTTAACAACTCTTTTTAATATTTATTAATGCATATAATTTCATATTTTTTTAATTAAATGCCTGCATAAGATTCTTAGTTTACGGTTAAAATTTTTCTTGGTATTAGAAATTACATCAACAATGCTTTCATATTTTTTCACATTTAATTTTTTTTATCCAATATGTAGCATAATATGTAGCATAATGCAAGCCACCAAGCTGCTAATTGTAACTAAAATTCATGAAAAGTGCATTTAAAAAAGAATTTAATTCCCAGACAAGTTTTAGTCACAAATTTAATTTGTCCATCTTCTATTATTTTTCTAGATATTTTGTCACTAAACTATTTTTCTTTCTATTATGAATTTTTTCTTTTTTAATAATTATTAATTATATTAAATTTTTTATCCTTCAATCAAGTTCTATTACATTATATGTCATGTGTTATGAACACATCAAGCATAAGAAAATTAAATGCAATTATTAAAAGAATACAAAATAACTCAGATTTGAATATTAGATAAATTAGTATTATTAGAAGAAAGATGTATAATTTATGAAATAATTTTATTTTATTAATATCAATTCATTGTCAAATTTTAATGAAATTTATTAATTTTCAAAAGCTAATAATTTCTTAAATATTTATAAGCTTATATAAAAATTATTTCTTTACATAATATTTAATTTCCAAATTTAAAAAACCCAACAATTTTTCCAATGGGAGGAAAAAAGGTATATACTTTACCCTATAATTTTATCATTTCTTTAATACTTATTTTATTCAAATTTTAAATAACTTGAACATTTTCTTCTCATTTAGAGGTAAAAAGAGATTACTTTATTTAATAATGTTCATGTAATTAATAATATTTTTATTTCTTTATTAATTATTTAATTTCTAATTTAGAAAAGGCTAACATTTTTTTTATAATTTTAATCCATTTCGTAAATAATCAAAAGTGTTTTTTTTTTGTTTTTATCATTTTTAAAACTTTCATTTATAGTTTTCTTATACATTAAGCATAATTTTTTGACAGATCACACAATGAAATTGGATGGAATTTATAAAACAATTTATATAAAAAAAACTGAAAGAAAATAAAGAGCATTAGGGCAAATCGTGTCATTGATGCACTCCTCATGAAAAATAATTTGGAGTAATTTATAATTTCATCTCTATCTTTCTATCTTTGAAAAATAATGTGAATTTTTTAAAACTAGCAGCATATATTAATTTTTAAAAATAATGTGCCAAAATGGATTAATAATGCATATATTAATTTAATCCTGAAAGTTGAAGGGCTAATAAATTCAAAGATATTATACCTATTAGTCTTGTGAATAGGATTTATATATATTTTTTGAAAAGCAGGATTTCATTAAAGCTCCCAACAAGGCGAAAAAAGATATGAACAAAAAGTATTGCAGCAGGGGAGGCAACACAGAAGCACACTATAAAAAAGAGCTATCCAAAACTGGCTACAACTAACACAGAGCACGGAAGAAATAAACAAAACCTAGACAAAGATTTTTGTTTTTTAATTTTAAAATCATTTTTAAAATTATTTTTTTATGTTTTCAGAGCGTTTTGACTTGCTGATAACAAAAATATTTTGATATATTTCTAGACAAAAAACACTTTAAAAAATAATTATTATCAAACTCTCAGACACCCGGTAAAAACAACCAAGCAGCACAGAATGCCTTGACTGGCAAAGTAAAATCTGCAGAAGAGAAATTAATAACTATGGCAAAGTCCGCAACTGCAGGAGAGAAAGAACTAGCAAAGAAAATCTCCTGACCATTAAAAGGCCGCCACAAACCAGTAAAAATCAAACCGAGAGCAGACAGAAATAAGAACAGACATGAGGCCAAACATCAGAGACCCCAGAAAACATCAAGCAAGGCCAGAACAAAAGAAGGATGGAAGCAAAAGAAACATCAGAGCTCCAAGTCAAGGCAGCTCAAAAGGGACTAATCCCCAATCCCAAATCTATGTAAAACCAATCAAAATATCAAGCCAAGAGTACTCAAAGAGAAAGGGAACTGCTGTGATATCGCGGTCACACAAATTAATTATTCTAACTTAAACAAATAAGATAATACATAGAGAGTAAGGAGTCGATCCCATGAAAAAGATCTAGTTCGAGTCTTTATACTAAATGATTCAAAATTAAAGGATTTTGAGGTTATCTAACAAAATAAAATAATCAAACTAAATTAAATAAACTAAAACTTATTAAGAGAAAAACATTGGTCTCAAGCAAACATCCACCTACGAAAATCAAAATTGATCATTGAAACGATACGTCAATTTATATTTTGAATATTTATCTTTCATTAACATTAGTCAGTTAACCGATCTGCAATATAATTAACCATAACCATTAAAAAACCACAATGTTCATACTACTAATTTAATTCAATGGCAACCTTAAGATCTCTATAGGTTGATAAATCTAGACAACATAACTGTTTGCAGTCTATATTCGATTTGATTGAATGTTTTCCCTAAAATTAATAACATAAATCTGTTATAATTATTAAACTTAGTCACTTCACAAGTTTAAATATCATAACTTCGGTTTTGATATCAAACTTAGCAATAGATTAGTTAGAATAATAATTTAGAGTTCGTTCTAACAATTAAACTAAACAATCATGGAAAATAAATATAGGAAAACATTCATACTTATTATATAAACTGAAAAGAAAAGATAAAATATATCTCACAGTTTTTAAAATCCAACGGTTTCTATATCCTTTCAACCAAGAAAAATAACTTAGCCTTGCATATCTATTGAAAAACTAAGGAAAGGATGAAAACATAATTTCAGATATAAAAAAAAAAAGGTGAGAGTTTCTTTCTTTTTTCTGGTTGCCCCCCTTTTTCTTTCTCTCTTTCTTTTTATTTTATAGGAAACCATAATCCACACATCTCTACAATCCATTTGTATCCTCCAAAATAATAATAGTCATTTCTAAAATAGACAATCTACATTTAAGTAGTACAATAACTATTTTTCTAAAGAGAAGAAAAAATAATCCTGTATAAAATCTTCAAGTTTTAACTTTGGACTTAGAGAAGTTAAATTGCCAAAATAAAAACTTTTTCCATACGAAAAAATAATTGTCATCTCGGTTTGGATGCTTAGGAAGTAAGTTGGACTTGTTTCTTCACAAAACTCGTCTGCTGGTAGAGTTTATGGATTGTCTTAGAAAACTCATATCTCTTTCAAATGAGCTCTTTTTCTACTGAATTTATAGTTGATAGGTCTTCAAGTCAATAATCCAACCAAATTAAGTTTGTATCAAATGGACTTCTCTAACTCAAGATATTCAAGTTGGAATGGTCGAAGGTCAAAACTAGAAGAATACGAGAATTGTCTTTGAAAGCTGCGATTTCAATGCTTTTTCTTCTTCTTTTTTCTTGTCATATATGTATAAAAAGTTATGGATATTAGCTTTATAATACCACTGGAATCACTTCATTTCGACTTTTATAACTCAAGTTCTGCATAAAACATCAATTAGCGATCAAATATGTCAATATTCGACACAAGTTGAAACATGGTCTGAATTTTGTTTCTAATTTACTTCTTATCGAATCTTACATCCAAAAATACCTTCAAAATATAAAACAAAAATTATCAAAGTATTTCATAAATAAAACATGAATAAAATATTAAAAAATATATAAATAGAACTAACAAATAATATAATTACAGAATAAACAAACAACAAAAACCAATGAGAAGAGCGCCCCCCGCGCCAAAGAAACCGGACAGCAACAGCACACAAGGGAAACATAAGACCTTCAACACAGCCCACTAAAAACGACATCAGACCCACGCCAGAAACTCCACAGGCCTAGAGTTGCCCTGCTTCGCCATGCAATCGGCCACACAGTTTTCCTATCTAAAAACGTGGACAAAGTGAGCAGCATTCAAGGTGGAGGAGCATCGAGCCGCCAAGCTAAACAGGTACTCGTGGCACCATGGTCTAGCAGACCTATGCTGCATCCATGAGAGTCATATTCGATAATAAAGGAATGGCCAGTCAGATTAGAGCTGGAAGAAGACACTTCCAACGCTTTAATAACCACTATTAGCTCTTCTTCATTCGACTCTTTAACACCAATCGGAACAGAAAACATGCCTAAAACTAAGCCTTTAGCATCTCTAAGAACACCACCGATGTCGGCACAGCCTGAACTACCAGGAACTGAGGCATCAACATTCCATTTCAAAAAGGGAGGATCAGGAGACTTGAGGTCTAGGAATCTTGGAATTAGACCATTTGGTGATACCCTCCGCTGAGATCAGGAGGTCCAAAGCATTATAAGTAAACTCAGGCATCAAGACATTAATCCAATCGCGATAATTCCCCTCCTAGCTAGCCCCTTTCTCATATTGATCTTGTCTAGGATAGCCATCCAGCAAAAGACTTCAATTTTCGGAGGCACTAAACCTTTCCACAGACCTCTGAAGGAGAGGAGATTGTTGCTATTACTAGAGGGGAGCATAAGCTTAGTTTAGAGATCTCACTGAAAACAACCATTAGGAGTAGCTTTCCAAAATCAACCTGTCCTCATTCTCTTTATCAAGCATGAAACTAGAGAGTAACTGGGATAAAGACAACATGTTGGAAACTACATTCACTTAAACAATAAAGCTTTATTCATGGCCAGTATAGAACCAATTCCTAAGCCTCCATGATCCTTAGGAAGAATCATAGTATCCCACTTGACTTGACAGATTTTCTTACCATCTTCAGCTCTAGACCACAGAAAAGCCCTGATCTTCTTTTCAATCAAGGAGGCAACCGAAACAGGGATAGGATAAAAAGGACAAGTAATATAAAGGAAGATTGCAAAGCATGGACTTGATGAGGCAGATTCTGCCTCCTATAGAAAGACACCTCTCTTTCCAAGATGTCAGTCTTCTACCGATTCTATTAATGGCAGGCTTCCACATTGCAGAATAGTGGCTGGAGGCCCTAATTAATAGGCAAGCCTAGATACATAAAATGAAGAGATTCTACTTTGCATCGTAAGGAAAGAGCCATGTCTGAGATGATTTCACTGTCAGGGCCAAAGCCTTGAAGAAATTCACCTTCAATCCAGAAACCAACTCAAGCATTGGAGAATTCTCTTAACATTCTGAATGGAGGCAGATTTATCATAGCTAGAGATGAGAGTACCGTCAGCAAATTGAAGATGCGAGATCCTCAAGCCATTCTGCCCCAAGACAATACCTTCAACCTAGCCTAAGTCACATCCCTTAGATAACATCTTACTGAGCCACTCAACAGCTACAGTAAAAGGGAAAGGGGGTAGAGAGTCTCCTTGGCGAAGCCCCCTTTCCATACCAAACTCTTCCGTGAGAGAGCCATTAACTAGGATAGAGATTCTAGATGTTGAAATACTTTGTCTGATCCAGCACCTCCATTTATCTCCAAAACCCATATAACTCATAACCTCTTCAATGTAATCCCAAAGCACTGAATCAAACATTTTGTGAAAGTCCAGCTTGAAATAACTTTATACGAGCTTCCAATCAAACTGATAGGCCTGAACTCCTGCAACGAAGTTGTGCCCACAACTTTAGGAATGATTGTGAGGAAGGACCTGTTAATACCCTTAGGCAAGCAACCTGAGTTGTGAAAGTCCTCGACCAAGCTTCCTTCAAAACAGAAAAATCATACCATCTGGCCCAGGGGTTTTATTACCATCACAATAAAAAAACAGCAGCTTTAACTTCTTCCATGGAAAATGGACTTTCCAAATAGGAGGAAAAGGATGGGAGCAGCTTATTGAACTCCAAATTCGAGCAAGAAGGTCTGAATAGATTCTCTTTGGAATCGAGGCTTTTGAAGAAAACCACAACTTCCTTCTTATAAATGCAGGATCTGAAATCAAATTCCCCCCCACTTTGAGAGATAAAATTACATTCCTTCTTTGCTAGCTGTAGCCGTAAGGTGGCAGAGCCTAGTGTTTTTATCACCCAACCTACACCATTGAAAGTAGAGTTTCATCTATGGCATTTTCATAATGTATAAACTACCTAACAAGTCTTTATATATCAAAGAGTATGCCATGCAAGGTATGTTGAATGTTATTTTTAATACATGCAATCGTCGATTCTCAACATGTTCATAGAAAGAAGAATCAAGTAGTGAATAGTCTAGCCAATTAAAAAGTTATTAGACATATTGATCTAGTAGTAGTATGGCTATAGCTTTTATTTAATTTATTTTTCTTGTCTTTTGATGAAGGGTTATTGTTTTATAATTAAGAAAGTTCCTTGACTTTATAGATTTTATATTGTATTTTTTTCTCTGTTAAGTCATGTTATTAATGGCTATGACAAGTGTTTAATAGATCATTTGTAATTCATAAAAAAAAAAATCTATCTTTGAAAATCATAAATTAGATTTGGTTTTGACTTTATATATATATATATTATCAAAACTACCCTTTTCAAAGCACCTTTTTCCATAGTAGATAAGATTAAAAAAATTAAACTTGTTAATTAAATACACTTTATTTTTATGTATTAATTTTAGAGACAAAAAAAAAAAGAGATAAAGGGAAAACAATTGTAATATCACTACATTTTTGTTGAGAGCTTTATCAGTTGAAATCGTACATGTTGTGCTCTTATGAACACAAAGGTGACAAGAAATGATTCCACGCCTTTCAAATTCATAGTCAGTTTGGTTCAAATCAATGAACATTATCTGGGTTTAGCTAGCTAGGACCACCACCATTGATACTTAAACAATGGATATAACTGTTCGAAAGAAAGACCTCTTGAAAGTTTCGTGGACATTTTTTATTTATTTTCTATTTCGATTAGCATAGTCTTTTGGATTTTATTTATTCAAACTTTATTTAAGTGAGAGTGGTATATCATATGCACCAGGATCATGATTTTGGGTAATAGTTATTATTTTTTAAAGTATTTTTTGTTTGAAAATATATCAAAATAATATTTTTTAAAAACTTCATTTCCAACATGAGCACATTAAAATGATCTAATTTTAATATGAATGATAAACCCAAATTTAACAGGCCTAAAAAACATTGAGGACCTGTTCTCTCTTGGGCACGGCCAATTAGGAAATGACCCCTTCTTCTTTGGGCACGACCAAGGGAATGACCCATTCTCTCTTAGGCTCGACCAAGGGAATGAACATTCTCTCTAGGGCACGACCAATGGTACCTTTCTCTCTTGGACACGACCAAGGGAATAACATCATCTCCCTTGGGCACGGCTAATAGAATGACCCTTTTTCTTTGGACATGACCAAAGAAATGACGCCATCTCCCTTGGAAACGACCAAAGAAATGACCCTCCTCTCTTGGACACATCCAATGAAATGACCCACCTTCCTTGGATTTAGCCAAAGAAACGACCCACCTCTCTTGGGCTTAGCCAAGAGAAGGACCCCTTGGGTCTAGCCTTGGAGAAAAGCTCAGCCTTTATGGACTCAGCTACTTCTTATATCCTAGTCTCCCTACACCCCCTAGATGTATAAAAATCTTCCAATGGCCTACCATATTTATTCATCATTAAATGCTATCAAAACAAGATGACACTCCAACCCTCTCTCCCCATAAAGAAACAAGACTTATGGATTATAAATACCCCATAAATCCTTTAAACTCCAGGTTCTTTATTTCTTCTTAATTATTTTTCTTTTATTTTTTCTTGCATGTTCCTCATTTTAATACTCAAGTATTACTTAAGGTTTTTAATTTTTCCTTGAAGTGTATAAGTTTGGTTTTATGAGCACTCTCCTTATTGGTCCAAATACAAAATCACTTTGAATCATCATTAAGTCTTCCATAAATAAGATCCAACCTAAAAAACCATGTTTGTTTTATTAAACTCGAAAGGGATAAAAAAAATTCAAGATTTGGTGTTTTTATATAAAAAATTTCAAGGAAATGATGTTTATTAAAACTTTCAAGGATAAAAAAAAAAAAATGGATAGAATAGTATTATACAAACTTTGGTGCAGTGATGGTGTAACATCCCTTGTGATAGATATAGGGGTGTTCAAAAAAACCGACCAACCGATTAAGCCGAAAAAACCGAGAAAAAATTAACCGAAAAAACCGAACCGATATAAAAAACCGAATAAACCGATTAAAAAATAAAAAAATTGCCCAGTCCAGTTCGATTCCGGTTTAAAAAAGCTTAAACCGATTGAACCGGACCAAACCGAACCGGTTTAATTAAATCTAAAAAAAGGTATAAAAAGAAAATCATAACCCTAAATACCCAAACCCTTTCAGCCGCCCCACTCCCTTTCCCCTTTCCCCCTTCCCCCCTCCCTTTCCCCCTTCCTTTTCCCCTAACCCTTCATGATCTCAATCTTCAGGGGAACATGAATCATCTCGAATGATCAAATCTGAACTTCTAGTTCAGGTAAATGGTGTAAACAATAGTCCCACTTGTGAAGATGGCCATCAGAAAATAGTGATGGTTTTGGCAGCTACAAACTTTTCTTGAGACATAGATGAGGCACTAAAATTGTTTCATTGTCTTCTGGTAAATATTTTTGAGATTTTTTTGCCTTCTGGAATTCTTAAATCCATCCTAAATGGCAATCTATCCAAGATGTAGTACAACATCTTGTTCCTCCACTGGCATAAAGCCCAGATTAAGGTATAGAATGACAGCAACAAAAATGTTTTGGTTTTTCTAGTTTTGAATGCTAAAAACCGACCCGAACCGAACAAAACCTGTTCGGTTTGAACCGGTTCTCGGTTCGGTTCGGGTTATATTAACAAGGGCTATTATTTTTCAGTTTGGTTGAATTTTTTGGTTAAAACCGGACCGAACCGGACCGTGAATACCTCTAGATAGATATATGAGTGCTTAAATAATTAAAATGTGACTGAAATACAAATCAAAGATTCAAAATATAATTCAATAATAATCGCAAATATGCTTGGTATTCATGTGTGTGTGAGTACCTTTATATATATAGATGATAGAAATATTATAATCGAGTAGTCCAAATTAGTCAATTAATTAGTAGATTTTTAGCATAATATAAAGGTTATATAAATTTCTTTAACCCAACAAAAGAATTAATAGATGTTAACAAAAAAAAAGAACTAATAAAAAAAACGGAAACCGGAAGGGGAGAGAGATTGATATTGTCCCTTTTCCATTCCTTGGATTGAATTAGTACATTATATAAAGTTCTTAATTACAAATTCAAAAAAAAAAAAACACTAACTAGCTAAGTAGACAAGGAAAATCAAAGTAAAAGAAAATTGGGCAGCAAGAGTTTATTGTGCAGAAAAGAAAATTAAGCAAAGATTGTAGCTAGGGACGTACTTCAATGGTAATAAAATTAGACAAGCCATATGTATATTTATATATTCCTCCGTTGTAGCTTAATTATTCAAGCGCTGAATCGGCTTACCACTTGTGCATGGGGAGAGAATTCAAGGACCAGAAAGTTGCTGTTGCTGCTGCTGCTGCTGCTTGCATGTAGGGCTACCTCTCTCACCATCCCTACTAATCAAAGATGGTTCTATAGGATGACTGCTGCTGTTCTCTTTATTAATGAGAGATGTGATAGCAGCCGCAACAGCAACCCTAAATTTTGGATCAGAAGCAATTGCTGTTACATTCTCAGCCATCAGTAACTTCTCTTCTTGCACTCTATGGCCAGCAAAATTACTGCCATGAACATTAGCAGCGCTATTTTGGTAACTGCTTGATCGGCTTTGCATCCAATTACTGAACGAGCTGGGGTACTGATTATGACTAGCCGAAGAAGAGGAATATTGTGAAGAGCTAGCCATCATTGGATATTGTAGTAGTGGTCGATCTCGATCGTGTGTAAGATCAAGAACAATCCCTTTGGAAGGATCATTGGGGTTTATGCTTCTAAAGTTCGATGAATATTGAGGGTTCCAGGCATGGTATGGAAGGGAATTAGCTTGACCAGTAGTGATCATGCCATCAGAGAGAGGGTTACTAGAATTCAGTAACATAAAGGAAGCTGCTGCAGAGGCTGTTGAAGCCATGGCTGTTGCTCCCACAGGGAGCGGATGATTATGAGTCCCTTCATATGTTGTTATCAGAATTGACATGTCCTCTAGACATCTTTGCACCTAGTAAAAATCATAACACACAAAACATTAAAGAAAGAGAGAAAACAGCAAATTAAAACTAATCATGTGCTTAAATATAATCACAAGAATTAATCTGTGCTTGCTGATCAAGTATCATGCCTGTTTCCTAACTGGGCATCCTGGAGAAACCGTGCAACGGTAGTAGGCTCGAGGGCAAGGATTTCCTTTGGCAATCTTCTGCCCATATTTTCTCCACTGGCACCCATCATTCATCTGAAAATCAAAACATTTAGTTAGCAGCACCCCAACTGCATAAATTTTGAATATAACATCTTGAAAGTAAACAACTTACAGTTGCTGCCTGGCATCTGGCTCTGACTGAAACCCTAGCCTTTCTGTTGGCTAAAGAAGCACCATGAGCAGTGATTCCAGCTCCTCCCAAATCAGTTCTTTGATTATTATTTTTATTATTATTATTATTATTCTGTGATATTGTTGGTGCATGGTTTGCAGTTTGATCTTCCTTATTATTCTCTTCCATATCCTCCTCTCTTTCTTGTTGACTTGTACTTGTAATTTGTAGCCTCAAGGACAGCCCTAATTCACCCTCTCCAACAGTGTCACCTTTCGTAGATGCTGCTGCCTGGTGTCTTTGGATATAACTAGAATCTGACTGTCTGGGTATTATTGCCTTCGGCACTTCTTGAACAGCTTTGTTATCGTTAGCATTAAGCCCGAGAGAGATTTGCGGATCCTAAATAAAAATAATGAATATATATCCATATTTTGCTTCTTCTGGCCCATAAAACTAAAGAAATAGTATTGTATGTATTAAAATATTACCTTCTTCTGGTCCATATTTTGCTGGAAGGAAGCAAATCTCATTCGAAGATCATGGTAATCTTTCATGGTTTTCTCTACTGTTCTTCTCAAGACTTTGTTCTCTTCTTTCATGCGACTTATCTCCATTTGTAAACCAGATAACTGCATATCCATATTGCTTTTACAAAATTGTCACAAACAATTACTGTGTGCAAATTAAAGCAAGCCTTCATGAGATATACATATCCATGTTTTGAAATTATATAGAGGGTTATAAGCACGCACACGGTCGAACTTAGCACCTCGTGTTATTCTTGAGAAGGAGATAGAGAGATCAACATAACTATATATATACATATACATATATATTTGGAGGGTTATTAGAACAACCTCTTGTGTTAATGGTGTTAGAAAGAAGAAAGGAGTACCTCTTCAGTTTTCATGTTTTCCAGTAGGGAAGAATCATCTTCTGCTCCTCCTCCTCCTCCTCCTCCTCCTCCTCCTCCTCCTCTTGTTGTTGTTGCTCCTGCTGCTTCACTAGTATCTTGTATGTTTTGTCCATCTACCTCCTCTTCTTGATGATTTCCTCCCCCTTTTTTACCATGGCGCCTTTCTTCATCTCCATCCTCCTCTACTTCACTTTCTGCATCTATTTTCAGGGATAGATCAGTATCCATCTTCTCTTCTCTTCTCTTCTAGTCGAGAACAAGATGCAATCTCTCTCTCTTGTCTGTATGCGCTGCTTTTGAGGCACCAAAGTCAATTCCCTCGTCTCAAAGATGCAGTATTCGTAGCATTAGACACACTAGGACGCATCTAAGCTTTGACTTTAATTGGCTCCTCAATTAACTCTCAATTAAATTAATCAACTTATAGTTCAATTAATAAACTTTGGTTAACCAGGAATATTTCACAACTGAGGCCTGCCAAAGCATGAGAAGACCATGCTAGCCCTACAACAACATCCCACACAGCATGAATCTGAGCATGGGCATGGCCCTTTTCTTGTCATTTCAGCCAAGCCTAGCCTGTAATATTGAATTTAACAAGCAAGAAGCTCGGTTTTAAAACTAGCCCTAGTCACTGGTCATCTAGCTGATTATATACTAATAATTAAAGCATGCACCCATTCCAAGCCTACAGAAATGTAGCCTCTTGAATTTATTGACCCCCCCTTCTCAAGAGGAATAATTAATCAGCATAACAGCCTGTGTTTATGCGCAGCGCTTCCTTAATCCACCCTTCCATGCACCGTACATCAAGGCCATGGCCTCCTGCAACTTTTATTTTCTTCATTTTATATATATATATTCCTTGTCAACGGAATCGTTCCGAGGGGGCTGGCTAGATAGTTATTAACGGTGAAAGTTAAGTAGGATTTCCATGTATAGTTTATGGTTGATGGGATCGAAGGAAATTTATATATTTTTTATGATAAACAGGATATAATAAGCAGATTCTTTCGGCTATATATATATATATATATAGTTGAGGGGAAAAAAAATAAAAAAGAGGGAGCTCTGACATCATCTCATCTCAATTGAAGCCTGTACGAAATCCCATAACAGGAGAACCCAATATTGGGATCAGATCTAGAAATTGTCAACTCGGAAACCTCACAAATCTCCCTCTCCACTCCACGTTCAAAGCGTAATAATACTATATTATATGAGTATTTTATCTCTAATGCTAACTTGAAATGCTAAACAAAAGTCAATGCGGTTCTTCTCTCCTCGTTTCTTTTCTCTTCATGTGTATATATTATGTGTGCGCGTTGATTTTTTCGCTCTGAAAATCAAAAACCATTAACGGTGAGGCAATATTAGCTTGAACCTGCATGCTAGCAGGTAAAAGACACTTTGAGTAATTATTATACTCGATAGTATCATCATATCATATCATAAATATAAGACTAAACTAAAACTAGATGCGTTTGGGAATAGTGTAGATTCCCTGTTCCTAAGAGTTTTTTTTTTTTTTTTTTTTGTATGGGCATTGGTTTTGTTATATTTCATGATTTGTTTTAATTAAAAAAAAAAAAAAGGTTTATACCAA
>Ga0307515_10009730_pt1 | contig 18522 bp, 6 predicted proteins | sample 17_EM_MG_FD_194513 | JGI IMG/M metagenome (GOLD analysis project Ga0307515, IMG submission 194513) | Populus trichocarpa ectomycorrhiza microbial communities from riparian zone in the Pacific Northwest, United States - 17_EM | ecosystem: Host-associated > Plants > Roots > Unclassified | place...
AGAACCATCGCTATATTATATTAAATTATCTAAAATAATAATATTTATTTTACTAGCCTTATAAATAGCCTTAAAGTAGCTTTTATTTATTTAAAAGAGGTAAATATAATTATAGTTACTAAATGCGCAGATTGCTAGTAGGTTGCGCGTAGGTTACGCATAGGCTGCGCGTAGGCTGCGTGTTAAAAAAACATAATATAGGCTAGTCGGTTGAGTTGCTAAATGCCCTTAACTGCGCGCTAATTGCGTTAACTACCAACCATTGAGGCTATTGGTAGGGTACCATATTTTCCCAATATACTTACCGCCACTAGTATTAACCTATAAATACTAGGTAAAAAGAACGTGTCTAGAACTAGCTCCTTAACCCTAAATTCACTAATTAGTGCCTCTAAAAAGAAGTTAACTAAACGCCTCCCTAATCCTCCTACCTATTTAAGTAAAAGGAGTAAATTACGTTCCTTCCTTAACTAACTTAAGAATAAGCTAAACGGTAATATTGACCGCTACCCTACCCCTAATAGCTAACTATATTACGCCATAAGTCGCTTAATAAGAGATGCCGTAGAAACCATATACCCGTTTTAGCTAAGCACTATAAAAGAACTAGTTACTATATTAGAAGTATTTTATAGCGACCTTAACTAAATTGCTATAGTATAAAGAAAACTAAATAAGATAATATAAGGCTCTAAGATCTTTCTATTATACTTTACTAAATTCTACTACTATACTAAAGAGATTAAATAAAATAAACCCGCCTTAATTAATCGCCTAATAGAGTCCCTAAACTCTAAACTAAAGGCTTCTCTTATAGGAGTTAAGCTGTTAAATACCCTTATTACCTATACTAATATTATTAACGGCTTATATAATAATATACTACGCCTTACCCCAAAATATACACCCTAATACTCTGCCCCCTAGCCGCTTAAGACTCGTAAGGATCCGGACACTATAGACATTAACACTAAAACACTAAAGTATGCTCTATTAGGGTCCTTTAAATAAAAATAATATATTAAGCTAGGCCTTTACTTTAAGTACGGAAGTAAAGACTATATCTTAAGAAACTATTCTATCCCTTTACTTACGCCCTAAAACAATTTATAAACGGCTAATTTTAGTAACTATCTACTGTGCCTAACTTTAAGTTATTACTTATGGCCTTCCTTATCTGGTTCTAGCCTTATGCCTAATAAGTACCACTTATAAGGACAAAGCTATAACTAATATACTATAAGAACTCCGCCCTAATTACTTATAAAAGAAAGGTTCTAGAGCTAAGTTACTTTTTAAAACAACTCTATCTTAGGATCTTATTAAATGCTTTAGATGTTATTAACTTTAACTTTTAGAATTATAGCATAACTGTTAACTGCTGCCTTTAGTAAAATAATTAGTATATTAGGAAAATATAGTACCCTACTAATGGCCTTAATAGTTAGTAGTTAACGCAATTAGCGCGTAGTTAAGGGCATTTAGCAACTTAACCAACTAGCCTATATTATGTTTTTTTAATATATAGCCTACGCGCAGCCTATACGTAACCTACGCGCAACCTACTAGTAATCTGCATATTTAGTAACTATAATTATATTTACCTCTTTTAAATAAATAAAAGCTACTTTAAGGCTATTTATAAGGCTAGCAAAATAAATATTATTATTTTAAATAATTTAATATAATATAGCGATGGTTCTCTTCTACCTATTTACCTATTAACTTACCTACCTACCTATCTACCTACCTATCTATATTGCCTACCTATCTATATTACCTACCTATTTGTATTACCTACCTATCTATATTGCTTACCTAGCTGCATTGCCTACCTGTCTATATTGCCTACCTATTTATATCTACCTACCTATCTATATCTACCTACTTATTAGCATCTACCTACCTATCTATATCTACTTACCTATCTATATCTGCTTACCTATCTATATCTACCTACCTATTTATATCTACCTACCTATCTACATCTACCTACCTATTAGTTTCTCCCTATTTGTGCCTACCTGTTTATACTACCTTAATTTAATTAATTAATTAAATTAATTATAGTGTTTACTGGCTAGTTATTATTATCTAGCTCTAGTGACGGTTGTCTGGTTCTAGTAATGGTTGTCTAGTTTTAGCGATAGTTGTTTAGCTCTGGCGACGGTTATCTAGTTCTAGTAATAGTGGTCTAGTTTTAGTAACGGTAGTCTAGTTCTGGCGACGGTTATCTTTTACCTATTTACCTACCTACCTACCTACCTCCCTAGGAGGCCTTAATTTAATTCGGTAATAGGCCAATATTAAAGCTCTAGTTTAATTCAATCGATTAATTAATTAAATTATTTGTGGTATTTGCTGGCTGGTTATTTAAACGGTCGTCGTCTAGTTCTGGCAACGGTCGTCTAGTTTTAGCAATAGTTGTCTAGTTCTAGCGACGGTCGTCTAGTTCTGGCGATAGTCGTCTAGTTCTAGCAATGGTTGTCTAGTTTTAGTAACGGTTATCTAGTTCTAGTAACAGTTGTCTAGTTTTAGGAACAGTCCTCTACTAGCTACCGTTTTAGTACCTCCCTAGGTAGGGAGGATATAAGAAAGGAAGGGTAAAAAATAAGGTAGCTATAGGGTAGAGGCATGTATAGAGGCTATTGGGAATATAGCGGGGACCTAAGGCAGAGCTTTATATAGAGCTTTTATATATAAAGCTTCGCGTAGGGCCTTATACAGAGCTTTATATAAAGCCTCCATATATAGAGCTTTATGTAGAGCCTCTATATATAAAGCTTTATATAGAGCCTTATATAGAGCCTTATATAGAGCCTCTAAGTAATAAGATAATATAAGATTGTATAAGATTATATATATTTGCGTAATTGGTATATAACTTTACCTTAATTGCATATTAAGGAATATACAGTTAGCTTTTAAAGTTGTTAAGTAGGTTAACTATATACTATTTAACTTTTAAATATATTAAGTTATTTAATTGCATATTAAGTTAGTTAAGTTATATATTAAGTTAGTTAATTATATATTAAGTTAGTTAAGTTATATATTAAGTTGGTTAATTGCGTATTAAGTTAGTTAAGTTATATATTAAGTTAGTTAATTGCGTATTAAGTTGGTTAATTACGTGTTAAGTTAGTTAAATTGTATATTAATTACGCGAAACGCGAAAACCAAAGTCTACTTAAATCTCATCCTGCGAATATTTTCCCGATGTAGGGGTAACGGTAGGGCAGACAGTAGGGTAGATAATAGGTTTTAGCAGATCTCTTTAATTTCTTTTTTTAGAGATTTAATTAACTTATAATATCGGGCTTCTTAATAGGTAAGAGTGTCTATAAAGGCCTATTACAGAGTCTTTATTTATTTAGTAAATACAGTATATAGGTTTTTTATAGATATAGGGGCTTTTAGGTCGTTTTATATACTAAATAGGGTAGTATAAGGTAGGTTTAACGCAATATAGTATTACGGAGTAAGTATAAGCGGCGATAATATATAGCGGAGTAGATATTATTAAGCTATATATTTAAACTGTATAATAAGATTAAGACATTATATAAGAAAAGAAGGTAGGAGAACGGGGAGAAATGGTATATATTGTTAACTTAGCTGCTTAGTTAATATATATACGAAGTAGAATAGGATTTAGGTTATAGTCCTAGCAGAACTTAGCAGGATTTAGTAGAACTTAGTAGAATATAGTAGAATTTAGTGGAACTTGGCAGAATATGGCAGAATATGGCAGATTGCCATTAGATTGCCATAGGTCGTGGCAAATTATAGTCTTATAGTTGGTGGAAATAGGTAGGCGTGTATAAGGTATTATAGGGGTGTCCTATAACAGGCTAACCTAATACCCATTTAGCACCTTTATAAAAATACTTTAAAAAGTTAAGAGAAAACTCTAGAGGTAAATTCTACTAGAAAAATAAATAGGGTAATAACCGCACTAATAATCTAAAAAAAGAAAATCTTTAGTCGCGGACCTCTTTTAGCTATAACTAGGGTAAGATACGGAAGCAAAGACTCTTTATATTACTATTAAGCTAAAAACGGTACTCCCTATAAGTAAGGTATAATAGTTTAAAGCACTATATAATAGCGGCGTTAAAATTAATTATATATAATATAATTTGGTAAAAGAGTATAAACTTATTCTATTATAAAGGTGGCGGAAACCTATTATAGGCTTTCTAGATAAGCATTGGATTAAACCTTATAGTGCCTATAAACTTATAGTATTAGTGGCTAATATATATAACCGCACTAAGGTAGTTAGCCCATAACCCTTTTAGGCGGCTAACTTTATAGGTTATAACTTTATCCTTAAATACCCTTAGCTTATAAAAGTAAATCCTAAAATATACTTTAAAATAGGAGCCTTTAAATAGTAGAATAATAAAGATTTAGAAGGGCGTATATTACTAATAAGCCTAAAGGATATCCTAGAGAATATAGCCCTAGGTAAAATAGTATACGCTTTATATCTAAAGAAGTATTAAATTTAACCCCTATTTAATAGCAAGATAGGTATAAAGCCTAGTATAGGTAATAATCTCTTTATAATAGAGACTCTATAGGGAACTACTAAATAGGTCGCGGAGATATTATAGGGAGGTAGCAATCTTAAGGATCTTATAAGATACTTTAACCGCTATAGGTTATTTTGGCTTAAGTAATATATAGAAAGTATACTATAATACCTTAAACGCTACGTTAAGGAGTTCTCTACCCTTTACTAGCTACTATATAAAACGGTTTAATATATAGTGATAACTATATATAAGCAACTACTATAGCGCGCGGCGCTGCCTATAAGCATTTTAAGGGAGCTTTAGGATCTACCTAATAATAACGCGGAGGACGAACGCAACCCTAATTTATTAAATATTTTATTAGGCCTAAGGCACTTACTAAGGGTATTTTTGGGTAGATAAGCTAAAGTCCTTTTATAGAGCTTAGAATATAATTACGTAATTAATTTAAGAAAAGGTAAATAACCGCCGAACCTTTCTATTTATAATCTCTCTTATAAAGAGCTTAAGATCCTATAGGAGTATCTTAATAGCTTACTAAAAAGGGGTAGATCTAGCCTAGTAAGTTATTAATAGGCGCTCTAAACTTCTTTATCCCTAAACTAGATAGAACTATAAGGCTATATATAGACTATCGCGGTCTTAATAAGATTATAATTAAAAACCGTTACCTACTACTACTAGTTAGTAAAATGCTAGATTAACTATTTAGGGCGAAGATCTTTATAAAGTTAGATCTATAAGACGCCTATTATAGGCTTTATATTAAAGAAGGGGATAAGTAAAAGACCGCTTTAAGACCTAATATAGCTACTTTAAGAATCTAGTAATGCCTTTTAGGCTAGCTAATACGCCTATAATATTCTAATTATATATTTATAGGGCCTTAGGGGGACTAGTTAACTATATATGCGTTATTTATTTAGATAATATTCTAATCTACTTAGAAGATAAGGATTAGTATAAGTAACACGTCTGTAAAGTACTGGAACGTTTAGATAATTAGGGCCTCTATAAGGCGTTAAAATATATCTTTAATACTAAGTAGGTTAAGTTCCTAAGTTATATTATAATGCCTATAGGCGTAGTTATAAACCTAGTATAGGTATAGATAATCTAAAAGTGGCTAAAGCTAGAGTGCTACTAGGATATTTAAGTATTTCTAAGCTTTACTAATTTCTATAGGCGCTTTATTTATAATTACTTGGATATTACCTAATACCTATTTAACTATATTATAGAAGCTTCCTAAGACTTAACCTAAGGGGTAGGGGGCTTAAAGGCGGTAAGGAAGAAAACTAAAAAGGGATTAACTAAATAGTATAAATTCTAGTTATAGCCTAGAAAGGTTTAGGAGGCCTTTTAGGAACTACGCGTAAAGTTTATTAAAGCTTTACTACTACGGCATTTTAACCTAGATTAGCTATTAATAATAATTACTAATATATTAAATTTTACCCTTATTAGTATCCTACTATAACCTAATAGGCATTTAGACGCTATTTAGCTCTATTAGAGACTAGTAGTATTCTATAATAGAAAATTCTAGGGGCATAAAGTTAGGTATTATACCTATAATAAGGAACTGCTGGCTATAGTTAACTACTTTAAATAGTATCGATATTACCTTAAGCACGTAAGCTATACTGCTTATATACTCTTAAATTACTATAATTTGCGCTACTTTATAACTATAAAGGAGCTTATACCTTAATAAGCTAAATAGGCAGAGGAGCTTATATAATTTAATTTTAAGATTAAATATAAGCTAGGGGAAAATAACCCTACTAATAGACCGTCACAATGGCCAGAGTATACTAAAGGCTTTAAAATAGGAGAAGAAAAACAGATAATAGATATCTTACTCTCTATATTATAGAATAAGCTCTAAGTATAAAATACATAAGCACCTATAGCTCTATATATTAAGTTTTAGATAGTATAAACCTTATTAGCTTTTACTAATATTCTAGCTAGTACCTAATCCGTAGCTAATAAGGGTCTAAATATACCTAGATAGGATGTCCTTAATATATTTTTAGAACCTAGTAATATACTACCTTTAATTACTAAGCTATTCCCTTAAACTAATAGCAAAGCTATAGAGCAATTAGAATTCGGAGCCCTATAATAATTAAAGAACTTTAACTTTATAACGGCCTTCCTAATATATACGTACTAAGAAGTTATAAGATCTATAGTACTATTTAGTCTTATATTTAAAGCAATATAGGACAAAATAGCTTTTACTTAAAAACCATCTAAAAGGTTAACGGATCTTATCCGTAAGGTGCAACGGAGAGACGCTTTCTATACCATCTTTAATATAGAAATAGACTGGAAATAATAGAAAGGAAGCTATAAGGTATTAAAATTGGGAACTAGACCTAATAGGCCTACTGTGTAGATATAATAAGGTTTAAGTGCTATAAGAAGCAAATCTATAATAGAAGATTCTTATAAAGAATTATAATAATCCTTTAGACGGCCACTATAATTAAGCTAAAACAGTATAATTACTTTAGCGTAAATACTATTAGCTAAAGCTTAAGTAGGAAGTAAAGGAGTACATTAGCTATTATAAGAAGTGTTAAGTATATAAGATCCGTAGGTATAAGCTATAGGGTCTACTTAAATTAGTTCCCCCTACTAGTAAGTTATAGTAATATTATACTATAGACTTTATTACAGATCTCCCGCTATTTAAAGATAGCTAAGGATAATCAAAGTGGATTAATAAGTTCTTACTGAAGTGAAATGGTAAATACACGGTGGCAGGGAAAAGTATTTTTGTTCTATTTACTTTAAAGGGTTACGTTTAGTCCCTGCACGCTTTCTTTACCCATCCCTTTACTTTCCTATCACTTCTCTATTACTTAGAAAAAAAACTTATTAAATTTCTAGCTAACGCAATTGTGCTTACGCTATGATAGATCCTAGTTCCCAAGGCATTCTTGCATCTTCCCATGCACCATTCGCCGGCCTCCACATGAGGTGGAAAGGCGGCGGTGTAAGTTCATGAGTTATCTTCCTCCATTGATCCGTCATTTCCCGCTTAGCTACATCATATGTAAGTTTAAAGAGAACTCGATAACCACACTTTTCATATAGAATCTTTCCTAGTGATGAACCTTCCATCCAGGACTCGATTCCTAGCTTATCAGCTGTCTCAACGCCCCATTTCATCAGCATTCTACCCACTCCACGACGCCGATGACCTGGAAGAACCGCCATCCAATTAAGAGCTGCAAAGCCTGTTAAGATTAATCTACCCCACACAAACGAAGGTTTCATACCAAGATGTGGTCGGCGCATCCAACTGCCTCTTGCCTTGAATATTTGGTTTAAAATTAACTCGCAGAATTCCCTGTGCTCTTTCTCTGGCCACCAAGGCGCTTCTAACTTTGGTGATCCGTCGCGAAAAGGATTTGTCTTAAAGAGTTGCCACTGGGCGCAGCCTACAGGCCTGCCTGTAATAAGGTCCTCGACATAGAACCAGTGGCTAGAGGGGTCTGAAAGATGACTGCTCCAAAAGCGCTCTTTTGATTCTGTAATTGCAGATTCGCGGTCTGCAGTCGTTGGGCCGAGGATAGGGAAGAATAGTTGAGTGACGGGGTCGTATGGGTCGTAATTCGCTTTCCAGATGACGTCCATAATCCCGCTCATCTCTTCCTTTGTCTTTGCTTGCTTGACAACATATTGTAGCAACTTATTATCATTTACAAGTCCATCGTCGAACGACATGACGGTCGCGGCTTTGCGAGGTGCTCACGGTGTCTACTTCACAATTGACGGCCACGGCGAGTTGGAATTTTACGTTGGAAGCACAAAGTTACTAATTAGCCGCATCAATCTGGAATCGTCATCCGGCTTTTGGGGTCAGTCCGGCCGTTAGCTTGCTGCTGTGCTAGCCGTGTGCTCCTGCATATTCAGAATTAAAAAGCATGCAGGTCACTTTTTCCATAGTTTGGGACCAACAAACTCAAATTACGAAGGAGCTGAATGGGCTGGGTGGGCATTGGGACCCCTGGTTCTCCTAGCCAATTAGCAGGGGGCCTTAATTAATTTTCCAGGAGGGCCACTCGGTCTTGCGGTATCCGCCAGCCTGGATGGTTTCTTACCTTCCTACTTAAGGCGGGCCGCAGCGAGAGCGCGCTAGTCTCTGCGCAATTTTTTTTAATGCATAATTGAAATCCTTCTTTAGCTAACTTCTAGGAATACCCATGTCCCAACGAGCGGACGATTTTCGGCAGGACATGCAATTGAACCCGTCGCTCAGGAGAGTGATAATTACTTTGGAATGTTTGTACTATACCATCACTTATTTCCCTTATCCTTCACTCCGGCATAGAACTTGAATGATCGCAACAGCCAATACCTTTTCTACAGTTTATCGGTTTACTGCGCTATTTACCATGGCTAAAGAATACAACCACCGGTATTTGCTGGTTGATAGTTCCGATACCTCGTCCGACAAGTTTCAGCCAACGTATCCGAGACGATATGGTGGTTGGTTTGTGGAATATCGAAATATCCTTGCAGTCTCAATTTTGCTGTTCATATCTCTAGCGATTAATGTTTTTCTCTTTGTTGAGGATATCAACAAACCCGGTCTGAAAGAATCGGGTCAGAGCTTATATAGTATTTTTCCCGTGGCCTAAAGGCCTATTGTCTAGCTAACTACTTGATAGGCCATCTAAAATTTGATACTCTCATTCCATATCAATCATATACCAAGTACTGGAATCCACAAATCAACCAAAGCGTGTCAGATAAGGCATGGGACGAGATCAACACCAACCCAGTGGCAATCGCTCTATCAAATGATTATGTGAAGGAACATGGTCTCACGGAATCAACTCGGTTTCCATGGGACACTGAACGAAGTGTCTACTATGTCAAAGGACTCCACGATTTACATTGTCTGGTGCGTATTCTCCATTCCGCTGATATCTTAGCTGCTTTCTCACAGCAGGTCAGAAACTGCTTCGACGAGCTATCGTCGCAAACCAGCGAAACCAGGAGCAGTTGATTTCTTACGATCATCTTTTCCACTGTTTGGATGGACTACGGCAAGACGTAATGTGCGTAGCTGATGATACACCAATGCCAGCTGCAAAAACACACCATGTTGGAGACGGTCAAATCCGGCTTTGCCGCGACTGGAATAAGCTTTTGGCTTGGTCCATGCAACCTGAACAGAACGCATGCCACAAATTTGACGACTATCGTGAAGTCACTAATACGCTGGAGCTTTTTGCTTTTTGTCCACCAGACTCCCCTTATTACGCTGTTATGGAATCTTATTTTCAAATTCATGGGCATAAGGATCCCTACGAACAGAAGGACGATGACACTCCTCGTGCTCGCTAGTTTCAACTAAATTAGATGTAGAAATCTCTATTTTTACACTTGGCATGCGCATTAATGCTCACGAAAGAATCGGCAATGGACATGTGCAACGCATGGCTTCGAGCAGCAAAAACGTATTCTACGGATTTTTACTAACACTAGCTATTGCTTACTCAAGTATTAGTAAGCCTGACAAATTCTCCTCCTTTTTATTAGGACGAGCCACTCCGACGCACAGCCGTACTCAGCAATATCTGTCACATCAAATTAATTCTATATAATTTGTATGGGCGATGTACGCAGTAAAAGTAGATCTACGGTAGTAGAAAGTTGGTGGCAGAAAGGGAGAGATAGAATGTAGCCTTTGATCGCGAATAAATAAAATGCGACCGATAGAACGTTTAATTCTTATAATTCTATAACTATGTATCTAAATATTATAATTTTTATACCTTTAGATTCGCCTTAATAAGCTCTATATATCTATAATATAAATTTTCTATTAAAGTTACGGGTTTAAAGTTAGGTCAACGATAATCATACACCCCCTAAATGATACGCGTACACCCCCCAATTGATACGCATACACTCCCTACCTTATTTAGTTTAGACGTTTCCTTATTAAGTTAGATGTTTCCTCATTAAGTTAGAATATCACGTGCGTTTGACTTGTTTGCGCCTGCATCGCGAAAATTAAAGTGCGCGCCACGTATGCAACATCACGATTAAGTCTTGATTTTAGTTATAGTATAAGTAGTAGAGACTAAATTTGGATCGCGACTAAGTCGATTAATTAGATTGCGCAGTGCTTTATGAGGCGTCGCGCAAACTAATTTAGGTGCTGCCACCTGCTTCGCGCCTACGCGCCCACGCGCCCGCGCCCGGTGGGACCCAAATCAACACCTCTGCTTCGCATCCAAGGACCTGCAATTGTAGAGCGTCGCGGCAGTCGGCCAATTGACCCTACAACCGGCTCTACAATTGCTAATCGCGTCGACAGATCTACTCGTAGAGAGCCCTCAGCATTTGATCGAAATACTGGCTATACCATAGGCTCGCACTTTGATTTTCGCGATACAGGCGCAAACAAGTCAAACGCACGTGATATTCTAACTTAATAAGGAAATATCTAAACTAAATAAGGTAGAGGGTGTATGCGTATCAATTGGGGGGTGTACGCGTATCATTTAGGGGGTGTATGATTATCGTTGACCTTTTATTTTCATTTTTGATTAACAGGAATTTCCGAAACCGGAGAACTCGCTGCTCAGTCTGCAAGAAACCTGTTTAGAAAGCCCATTTGGGCTTATTCGCAGGGCGGATCCCCCAAATGGTGCCAGCCTTGTTATTATAGGCCGCTACTAGTTGCACACCCCCTAATTACTGCGCGCACACCCCCCAATTGATACGCGCACACCCCCCACTAAACAGGCTTAGATTTCACCTCTTCAGGTTAGAACATCACGTGTGTTTGACTTGTATGCATCTGCATCGCGAAAATCAAACTTTTAAAATGTAACTTCTATGACTATACCACCAGAATCAAGTCTTGATTTTAACTATAATACAACTTATAGAGTTTAAATTAAAGCTGGAATGCACCAAAGGACCCCTTAGCAAAGTCGCGCTGAAAGGGCAGGGCCCCACGACCGCTGTAAGCCTGTGAAATATTGCCGCTAACAATTGGCAGACCACTGCAGAGGCATTTTAACTTCTACCACCATTCTTTGACACTGTATAGCACTGCCCTTTGGCGAACTCGTTAATATCATTAAGGGCAAAGTTTGCGCGATCGCATAGCTTTAACGGAGGTGGGTTAAGAGCCATGGTAGATGTGGGGAAAAGTATGCAAATACGAGGTGTTGATTTGGGTATGGGCGCGTGTTGTTTTCGCGATTTGGGTGTAAACAAGTCAAACACACGTGATGTTCTAACCTGAAGAGGAAGAATCTAAGCCTGTTTAGTGGGGGGTGTGCACGTATTAATTGGGGGTGTGCGCGCAGTAATTAGGGGGTGTGCAACTAGTAGCGGCCTATAAGAAAAGGGGAAGTTAAAATATCGTGCTTAGTTATCAGGATCTAACTACAAGCGGTCAGCAAGCCCCATATTGAGCTGGTCAATATTGAGGTTGACGATCCTCGGAGCTGACTCCTCAATTAGGCCTAGGTTGTGGCTATGCTCGCCAAAATAGCGTCAATATTTCGTCAAAATCGATGGCTCAAAGCCGATTCCCAAATACTTTAATGTGTGTTATACAGCATACTCGAACGACACAATCGTCACAATTAACCCTGTATTCTCGAAGGCTAATAATAGAACTTAAAGCTGAATGATGTGTCCTCAGACAATGATGATTTATGAAACCGTATTGTTATTTTAACTCCCGGAAAGTTGGACGCTGGGAAGCAAGACCAGCAGATCTGCGCATAACGTTTGTCTACGGTCGTAACCGGCGCCCTCATCTAGAACCAATCCTGGGGGACTAAAATCTAATTGTGTATTACCAACTCTTCCAATATTATCTCTGCTTGCTGACTGGTGACCAGCATGCCGGGATTCAATTTCATCGATACCCTCCCTAGCTTGCTTGACGGCTTAAAAGATTTAGTTAGGTAGGATTAAGATGTTGTAGGAATGCCGAAAGCTTACAGTCACAGAAGGATCTGGAATTAATGGTGAAAGGAAAGATGACTTGCACTGACCGGATGCAGCCAGGCTTGAACAAGCCACCGCGGTACCAGGGCACCTAGAATCAGTTACTGTAGTTAGTAATGCTTTGTTACCTGGCTTATATACGCTGTTTCTGATTTAAGAGCAGTACCGACTGCTCTTCAAGGTGCTCGTAAAGTAGCATCCACGAAAAGCTAAATAACCACAGAAATCATTGATAGAACCAACTCGAAGGTAAGTGATACCACTTGTAAAAACACTTCACTTCGTCAGAATACTAATGAATGGCAGTTACATCCCACAATTTCCACTATGCGTCCAACGGCTTACCTTCTCCCGACCGTTGGCCTTCTAGCCGTCGTCCTAGCCGCACCAGTTGGCAACAGCGTTTCAATTGCTAAAAGAATGGCACTAAAGGGTGTTGGGCACATTAATTCAGAAGCCTTATCCATTGTGGATAGGGATATACCTCTTGTCGATGTTGAAGCGTCAAATCCTGCCTCTATCTCGGGACGAGCAGCACCGAGCGTGGATGTGGAAGCTCCGGATCCGGTCTCAATTGCTGGTTAGGTGCCTGAAAAGCTATTGTCTTGCAAGCCTTGAGCTGAGATAGACAAAAATTTCTCATTGTGGAAACGGATATTAGAAGCAGCAAAACTTTTGAATAGATTTGACGCGGCTTGGTTTATGGCTCAGCACATTTTCTAAAGCACCTTCTCTTAAACTGATTAGGTCCTCTAACGAGTAAACTGATCTAAAAATCGCCCACTTACCTTCTTACCTAAGACTAAGGACGATGGGCGACAGCTTAGAAGCGGCTGTGTTAGCCAATAGGTAGCAAAGTGTAAGTCGCTTCGGGATTCTAGTAAATGATATAACGTAACAGCTACCGGATCCAGCCACCCCTGAGCAGAGCGCACGTATGCACGGACTCTTACCCAAATTTATTAATTATATTAATATTATACTAGTAGGTGACGTAGGTGATAGGGTTATGACGGTCGGCGTAGTTATGACGGTTCCTAACAAACTTCGTCTGTGCGCAGTTTTGATGTTCCAAACCGGCATGACTATGCTGACTGTCATAACCCTATCACCTACGTTATGGATTTGCTTCGCAAATCCTATCCCTCCGTCGTGCTGCGCTGCGGGGGGTAAGCTTTAGGTAGAGCGTCGTGCAGAGCTTTAGTAGAGCTTCGTGCAGAGCCTTGTGCAGAGCCACGTGTAGGCGTGCAGACGTGCAGACGTGCAGATGTGCAGACGTTCGTTCGGACGATCCATTAGACGTTTGTAGAGACGATTGTATGGGCAATTGTATGGACGTTCGTACGGGCGTTCGTGTGGGCGATTGATTGGTTGATTAATTGTATAGACGTTTATAGTGCCGTTCGTAGAGACGTTCGTACGGGTTGTACAGTCTTCCTAGTTGTCGACCGTGACGGGTACTGTCAGACATAAGCTTCAGATTTGTCTCGACCTGGTTTCAATCTAGTTTCACCGTTCTCTAGGGACCCCTGTGGGGGGTACTACCTCATGTATATATAGTCTCTTTTTCTCATAATTTAAATAGATAAGAGTCCTCATTCTTTACTTACTCATCGGTGCACGGACTACCGATCGACAGTTATAAGCCCGGGTGACTTGCCATACTACACCTATTAATTTAATTAATCGTACCCCTTATTAAAATACCTCATTCGTCTTTGCAAGCACCTTTCAATATAACTTCTTAAACTACCCAAGCTGTTACCACAACGGTAATATTATCGAACTAAGCTGATTGGGACGAATAGATCGACCTTATTAGGCTTTAAGCTTAAATAGGAGACGTATAGAAATACGTTAACCCCTTAACTAAACAGGATCAGTTGCCCCGTTTGCTTAAACCAGTCTTTACTAGGCCTTAAGATATAAAGTTAGGAATAACCTTATATACAGCTCTCTCTAAGGACAAGAAGGACGAGCTTTAAATTCTCCGTAAGAGGTATAAGATAGTAGAGAAGGAATATAAGAAGTAGAAGGCAGCTTTAACCTCTTTACAAAGCTATATTACTAGTGTAGTGGCAAGAACCTTAACACCTACATATTAGGTATTGACTCGGTATATAACACCCTAGTAGCTCTTAAGGAGAGGGTTGCCCCGACCAATATAGCACGTAAGCTATACCTATCCACTTAATATGCTAAGGTTAAAAAGGGACCAAAGAACCAGAACTTCGAGGCCTAGTTATAGCAGTAGGAGAAGACATATAACGACTGTAAAAAGATTAAATTGCCAGACGTAAACGGCGACTAAGTGATTAGAGACTTTCTACTAGCTATAGAGCCAGCATTACCAAACTAGGCTTTAACGTAGAGGGTTAAATTTAATAAATACAACTGGGCCAGTGATTAGATAATATCTATAGATTAACTAGTTAAAATATATCGGAACTATTAACAAATAGAGACAGCTTAAAAGAGAAGAGATCAGCTTAGTGCTAATACAGTAGGCTTTTAGGGCGAGTTAATTAATGGATCTCGTAAAGATAAGGCTTTTAAGGATAAGGCTCCTAAGGATAAGGCCCCTACTACACTATCTAGGACGTTAAAGAAGAAAGATACCCCGACGTACTACTACGGAGATATTCACTAGTTTCCGGATTGCCCTTATATTAATAAATCGGTTTAATTAAAGGATTAGAAATCTAATAAAGCTATAGCTATAAAAGTCGAGGAAAGGATTATAAGCGCATTAAATTAGACTAAGTTAAAGATTAAGAAGATAAGGAAGGAGGCTTTAGGTAAGGAAGCTCTATAAAAGGAAGCCATATAAAACCCAGACGGAAGTTAAAAGGAAGACAACTATAGTATCTTCGCCGTATACTAAATAGGCGCCTATAACGCAGGTTCTGACTATAAGCTACGCGATAGCGTTATCCTTAATAACGGAACTATAATATACGTCATTAATGATCGATTGAGATTCGTCAACAAGCTCTAACTAAGTAATGACTTTATATACGCCGGAACAGGCCTAGATCCAGTTAAGGGCATAAGGACAACAGCAGTCACGATCTAGACGCTAGCAGGCCCCAAGAGGATCCTACTAGCTAATGCAGCATATATACTAGCATTCTATACAAATTTGGCCTATCTAGATAGGTTCAACAATAAGAACATATAGTGGGACAATAAAAAGAACCTACTATATCACAAAGATAATTATAAAACATTCGCCTATTACGGGCAACATTGCTACCAAAACACGCTTAAATACAATAAGCTAAAAGCCTTATTTGCAATCTAATCGCAAGACCCCCTTCCTAATTAGGAAGTAGCAGGAAGGCTCTAATATAAGAGACTAGGTTATATAGGACCCGACGCAATTAAGCATCTACCTTAGGAGGTAGGTAGTGCGAAGCTTCGAGGACCAGCGACAATCGACTATAACACCTATATAGTTAGCAAGGCTCACGAAATTGTATTAAGAAGAGCACCTACCAACAAGGTAAAGAGGCCCTTCTACTATATACATATCGACCTATTTTAAGAGATCGTGGCGTATAACGGTTACATCTAGACAATACATTTTTATAACGAATTTCTGCAAATAAATAAGGTGAAGACCTTTGCTTATAAGTCGTCGTTAATACAAGCAATTATACAATATTTGAATAAGGTAAAGCGTCAATATAATTAGAAGATTAGGGTAATCTAAGTCGATAGCGAGACCTCCCTTAGTAGCGACTTCTATAGTTAGACGAACTAAGAAGGAATTACGATGGAGTAATTGGCCCTATATACGAAGTCTTAAAACAGTTCTACTAAACGTTCTAGGGGGGTAATTATTATTAAGTCTTATTGCATGCGAATCGAAGCTTAATTACCAGAAGAGCTCTAGCTAGAGATTGTTAGAGCTATAGTGTATTTAATTAATCGGATACCAAACGCCTAGCTTAGCTAGATGACACCTTTTAAAAAGCTTTAGTTAGCACTAGGGCTCTCACTATTAAAGCTAAATATAGCCTATCTACGTGTATACGGCTGTAGAGCTTACCCGCTTAAATATAACCTCCTATATACTTAAAAGCTTAAGCTAAAAGCTTATATTAGATACCTAGTTAGGTACTAGTTAATAAATATCTTTAGGGTCTATATACCTAGTAAAAAGAAGGTAATTTAAATAAGAGACGTTATATTTAATAAGCAATTGCTCTATAATAATAATTAGCTAAATCTCGTAAATCTGCTCTAAAAACGCGCTAATTAAATTTTAGAGGTAATTAATATATTATATATCGACAGGATACTTTAGGAAGAGCTTAACGAAACGTTAGATAAGGACGATAAGACTTTAGATAAGATTTAAGTAGAAAACAGTAGAAATTAATAGGTAGATTTTAGTAAAAATCAAGACCAAGCGACCAATTAAGATAATAACGTAGCAAGCTCACAAACCTTAAAGGACGATTTCCTACCTACCCTTCCTACCTGTTAGCGACTCAGTCAATCGAGACATAAGCACGGCAAAAGGGTCGTGCAAGCCTGTACGATTGGATTGTCTATAAACGAGAATCTAAAGCTAGAGAAAAGGAAAGGAAAGGACAAGCAGTAACGCGAGGAGTTATATACAATCCCTAGTCACGTAAGAGTCACGTAAGCCCTGCGTCTACCATAACGTCTACCATAGCTGCCGCTTTCTGCCAGTGCCGTAATATTACCCCCCCCTCTATAAAAGCCTGCCCTCAGGCTTTATATATCAGTATTATGCCCGTAGGGTATTCTTATCTTTATGCTCTTCCAGTAGCTTATTATCTTTATTATACTAGCATTCCATCCATTCGTCTAGGTACTTTAGCGGTCCCGGTTTATTAGGGTAACGGCTATAAAATTCTTAAAGCTTATAGGGACTACTAATAAAGTTCTATATAGGGTACTAGGTAGGATCTAGGTTATAGCCTTTTTAACTAACGCGGTACTTTAGCGTTTTCCTTACTAGCTTATAGGCCAGTATCTCTTTAATTTCCCATTTATTATCGCCATTAACTTAAATTAGCAGGGGGAGTTCGTTCTTTTGTCTAGGTAATAGGTCGTTTACTACCTTCTATAGCTTATCCGGTAAAAAAATAGGGTGAACCTTAATTAAATCTAGGAGCTCTACTTTATATAAGTTGCCTATTTTCTTAAGGACCTTATACGGTTCTACTATTTAATAATTAAGCTTATAACTTAGCCATTCCGTCTTCTAGTTCTTTATTATAACCCAGACTATATTACCTACGGTAAAGTCGGGCTTGCGCCTATACTTATTTACCTACTATTTTATTAATTTTTAGGCCTTTTCTAGATTTGTATAGGCTACCGTCTAGGCTTTCTCTAAGCGCTTAGCGTACTACCAGGCTTCCTTATAAGACAGTTTCTTGCGTACGGTTTATAGTCCTTTTAGTCTATCCTAGTCAAAGCTTGTTTATAGTAAATACCCCATTTCTAGTTAAATAGGTGCGAATCCCGTAGAGTTATAGGGTAGGGTCGCCTAGGCGTAGTCTATTAGAGGTAGCAGTTCGCCCTAGTTATCTTAAAAGTAGTTAATAAAGGGCCAGAGTCTCTAGTCTAAGTATTAATTTACAATCTCCGTCTAACCGTTTATCTAGGGGTAGTATACTATAGAAAGCTTTAGCCTAATTCCTAGAATCTAAGTAAACTTATTTTAAAAAGCCGATATAAACTACAGTCCGCGGTCTAATATAATAGTATCTAGTAGTCCGTAAATTCGGTAGATGTAATAGATATATAGTTAGGCCGCCTCTTTAGCATCGATATTCTTATAACAGGGAATTAAGAAAGGGCGTTTGCCAAAACAGTTAACTAAGATTATAACCATATCGTACCTATTACGGTCCACTAGTAGTTTATAGAAATCTATAAAGATATGCTGCTAGGGGCGCTCTAGTATTAGAAGTGGCTTTAATAGTCC
>Ga0307515_10009731_pt1 | contig 18522 bp, 28 predicted proteins | sample 17_EM_MG_FD_194513 | JGI IMG/M metagenome (GOLD analysis project Ga0307515, IMG submission 194513) | Populus trichocarpa ectomycorrhiza microbial communities from riparian zone in the Pacific Northwest, United States - 17_EM | ecosystem: Host-associated > Plants > Roots > Unclassified | place...
CTGAAATCTCCGCGATATCGCACCAGGGAATACAAGGAATGTGGATTTTGCGGATATGTGATGAATGGAGAACGATTTTCTCGAGGAATAGGACATTCTTGTTTGACTCCGAGCTGAAGGTTACGTCGAGTGGTGTACCGCCACAACGGTCCATGTATGCGGCGACAAGATCCCCGTGCATCGTTTCGTTGTCCATGAATGACCAAAGCGGAGGGGAAGCGGTAATTGTATTGCGCCAGTGACGACACACGTGAGTGGTGTAAACGAGGTCTTTGTAGGAGGTGAGGAAGGACGGAATCAAGGCAAGGACTTCTGGAGGAAGACGATTGATTGTAGGAAATGTGTTCATTGAGAAGTGGATGGTCGAAAGCGCATGTTTGGCCTCCAGCTCCATGCTACAGAGCTAGGAACACGATGTGAGGGCTGGGTCAAAACTGGACGGACGGAATTGAGACGTACCCTGCCCAAGTCCGAGGTCAACTGCCCCGAGGCTGTTTGTGCCAATAACTCCTCATTCAACGCATGCAGCAACTTCTGAGGGGTCGATCCGTAACCAGTACGTTCCATGTGTTGGGTATCCATGACCAGAGAGAGGTCGAGCGAAAGGGCGAAGCGGCTGATTACTTTCTCAACGGCAGGCAGTGGGTCGATTTAAATCCGTTTGAGCAAACCCCGTGAGTCTTTGTGAGTCAAAATTTCTCACGAACGTCATATCCGGGGTGCCAAAGGCTATGCGACCTGATGCTAGGCGAACTCTTGCGGCTCGCTTGGGTGAACCTGTGTCGGAAGCCACAGCAAGAAGATGAGGCGGTTGGATATCCAGTTCGGCGATCGGGGGGTCATTCGGCCCGTTCCGCTCGAGTTGACTCAGAGTCGCACAGCTGAGTTGGGGAGGCAGGACAAAACAATATTCAATAGTTCTATGGGTGTTGGTACATACATAGTACAGGTTGCGATGGCTTTTTTACTCCTCTTTCAATGGAGCCTTGTGATCTCACTCTCGTTCGAGCAATGCAGCTTGTCCTCAGCCTCAAGCTGGGTGTCCGAGTCGATCACCGCACCACTTCCCCTTGCAATTCTCATGAACGGCCGAATACACCGCGAGCATACAAGTGCGGTGCGGGTTTGAATCACTCAAACACTGTTGCCCGAGGAAGAGTCACAGCTCACTTTGCTTCGAGGACCACGTCGAGGACCACACTCTATGGAGGCGAATATCCCTGTTGGTGCTGGTCGATCCACAACGCCTGAAATCGAACGAAGGTTATGCGCTTCATTTGGTGAAGGAATTGGTGACCAGCGCGTCCCGCCCGTATATACGCCGGCCGTACAAGACAACGGAGAGGTGGAGAAGTCGAAAAATATGCCGCTGGTGATACAGTCCCCCCGACGATATACCGACCAGGCGTACTCATCCGGTGTCGACGTGGTGAATTCATGCCGCGGAGGTACATAAGATCTTGGTCGCAATGCAATGTCAATTCATTCCAGTTTTGTGCAGCGTTAGCGCCCTTGTCGTCAAAACCGCGTTTAGGTGTGGCGGTCGTTCTTTGTTCCGCACCAGCATCATGCCACCGGATTGTAATTCGCCCCAAGACGCGTTCAATATCAACATGGTCGATCCGCAACTACTGGACGCCCCAGACGGACTCACCACTGCTCTCCGTGCAATCGAAGCGGTCTGCTATCGGGGTGACCCCGAGATCGCAGAGATGGTTTTGGCGCTCAACAGCCGCCCCCATATCTTGGAATATATTATTTCGGGTACGCCTCGTGTCCCCACAGGCCTTTTTACGTTACCGACACTGATCGTCTTGCTTTCTAGTGCTGGAGGAGGGAGCTTACGAGGAGCTCTTAAAGTGGATGGTTGCGGGGTTTCCCACATCAAAAACGTCAAACATGCTGGATACCATGAGTGTGCGGCTCCTCCAGCGGTTCTCGTCTTCGTTGCTGTTCGCGGACTATCCATCTGTTGCCGATGCATCCCCCAACCTCCGCGTGTTCTGCAAAAAGGTGGAACTCTCGTTCAACGTTCTTAAAGCACTTGAAGAGAATACCGACAGTACTTTGACCGGGGTGAACGTATCCCCAGTCGGCCGAAAAAAGAGTAGGGCGGTCACAATTAATCGTTATATCGATCCGGTCCCTTTCGACTCCATGGGAATCACTGTGCCAACTACGGATGCGGAAGTACACGATGTGCACGTTGGGATTTTGTTACAGCTTCGAAGCATATTAGAGGTGTGGGTTCATAGCCAATAACCTATTCGTAAAACTAAACAGCTTCAGCACTATCTCCTCGTCCTCAGGAAGCCGATGTTGTCGGATATTTTCAAATCTTCGTACACCAAGGCAGAGCTACCATTGGAAGGATTGCCCTCCCCAACAACGAACAAAGCGGTAGATCAATCTCGGAACCCGGTGCCTCCTACAATTCAACCGATGGGGGCCGCGCTCTACTTCGACGACGTTGAGGGATTCGGAGAGTGGCCAATCCTACTGTCTACTCGAGCCCAGAAAGATCTACGAGGCTTTAAGCGTGCCGACGGTGCGATGTTCCGGATCGTTATGAAGAAGATAAAGTAGGGCTCAACCCTTCAGTACGATAACCGCCACTAACCGCACCAGGCAACTTTCCCAGGGACACTTTTCTCGCGACAACCAAAAGTCGCTCACGGGTCCCAAAACAAAACTGCCTGTATATGAGGCAAAGATGACTCGGGATACCCGGCTTGTGGTACGCAAAGGATTACTCACAATTCAAAGTATTCATTCACCGTTCTCAGTATCAGATAGATTGTGTACCCGATCTCAGGAATTCCCACGCAGCCAATTCCCACCGCGAATGCCAAGGTACTCTCTCTGTCTCTGTCTTGTTTCTTTCGTCTCAGTTGGTGCGATTTTCTACCTCGGCAGTAATCAGGATGTTTGGTATCTTCACCCACGCGCAGCTTGGTCGCGAGCAGTTTTGGGATAGCCTCAGCCAGCAACAACAAGAACGGGGTGCAGACTACGTCGACCGGTGCACTTTCCGGACCAAACCTCTCAGCGCCGGCGACAATGTTATATTACCCGCTTTTTTCCCTCCATTACCACACCAGGTCCAAGGTATACCACAAACTACACCACTCGTCAAAGTGCGTGAAGAGGATCTGAATAATGTGAGTGAGATGGCTGGTTGGAGTGTTTCAAATATAACAAGCGCATGTGCACTAGACCTATTCCACGCTCGTGTACGCCCTCTCTCTCGGCGTCGTGATTCCTCACAATTCACACGTCATGTAACTAGATTGGATAAATTCGTCACGTTATCGCAGGTGACTAGTTTCGGTCTTAGCTGGATAACACGCTGACTTCCCGAAGGCACTTCTGAACAGTACGCCCTGCTAGAACACCTCTGATGCAACCACTGCCGCTCACCCGTTTTAGGTATCCTGGCTGACAGGGAGGTTGCACATGTTTTCTCAGTCTCGTACGTACATCCGCTGTACGGCGCGATATTTGCGCTCATCTTTAACAAACAGCGCACAAGAGCAAGAAATCATCGAACACCCTTCCTCTTGCTGTGTAATCGGCAGGAGCGGTACAGGGAAGACCACGACGATGCTATTCAAGATGTTGGCCATACAGCGCACCTGGCAACAATATCCTCACATAGGGCCAAAACCTCGTCAAGTTTTCATCACACAATCTCGGGTCCTGGCTACGAAGGTCAAAGAGTATTTTGATAAGTTGATGTCGTCCCTCGAAGCTGCTACATACTCCCCCGAGGAACTGCGTGAGACGGAGCAAGATGTTGAACAGGAGATCGAGTTTGTACCTCAGGATGATGACAAACAATGGAGGTCGGACTTGCCGGAGAGATTCAGCCAACTGCGGGATGAACATTTCCCATTGTTCGTCACCTATGACCGGGTACGGACATCCTTATCTTCAGAGCATCCGATCTCATCATTCCACAAGTAGCTTTGCACAATGCTCCAGAACGATATTGGGCGAGCCAATAATGACGATGGCTTGATTATCCCCAAGACGCATGCCCTTGGAGACGAGGCGACATCTCCCACGAATCCAACTACGCCTTGGAAGTCTAGACTGCGCGCAGAGTCCGCCATTGGATCCTCATCCGATTACATGCAGCAGTCCCGTACAAACTTTGTCTCCTACGGCGAGTTTTTGGCATCTTACTGGGATCACCTCCCGCAGACCTTTACCCGAGTCTTAGGTGAGAAGCGATGACTCGTGCATGACCCCCTGCACTAATCGACAGCATAGATCCTGCCTTGGTGTTTGGGGAATTCATGGGAGTGATCAAGGGATCCGAAGATACAATCGGGACGAAGCAAAGATGCCTCGACCGGGAATCTTACACGTTGCTCAGCGCTCGAAGTCAAGGGACCTTTTCCCATAAGCGGGATGATATTTATGATCTGTTCGTGGCGTACACAAAGTTGAAACGACAACGGCAACACTACGACGCGGCAGACCGGTGATATCTCTTCCCCCTGCGTTGGCCTTTCTTTCACTGAATCCGCTTCCAGGACTCATTACATATTGCAAGAACTCCGTGAAGTCGGTCCGGCCGGTCAGAAGGTGGACTTCCTGTGCGGTTCCATGACAATTTGCTTTTTCTAAAGCTGACCTCATCCTAGGTACGTAGACGAGGTCCAGGACAATCTCCTGATCGACACGCTCGGTATGCGTCGCATCTCCATTTGAGCCTTCACCTGACTGACAATTCCAGTTCTCCGGACAATCTGTGCCAATCAACATGGGCTGTTCTGGGCCGGTGACACCGCACAGGTAAGGGCGGTGATCGTATGTGCGGAGACCGACTAACACTTTTCCAGACAATTTCAATTGGCAGCTCTTTTCGGTTTGCTGATTTGAAAGCATATCAGTACCGCATTGAGGTGGGCCTCTCGGTAATGCCGAGATGTGTTAGAGCTGACGGTCTGTAGAATCAACTTTCGCACGAGTTGGGCATCACCCCCGTCGAACTGAGAACCTTCGAACTCGCTTTGAACTACCGTTCCCACGGCGGGATCGTGAATTGTGCACGTTCCATTATCGATCTCATAATGCGCTATTGGCCATACTCGATCGACGCTTTACAACCGGAACGGGCGATCATTGATGGAGTCCGACCAATCTTCTTTCCCAGTGAGGAAAATGTGCGTTTCCTGTCATTACCGGTCTGTCGTGGACTGAAGGTTGCAAACAGGCCGATTTCAAGAAGTCGCTCTTTGGAAACAACCAAGGGAAATCCATCGAGTTCGGCGCAGACCAATGTATGAGATTTTGTCTGTGACTTTTCATTCTGTACCAACCCTCTCCACTTAGGTATACTTGTGCGCAATGACGCCGCAAAGGACAAGTTACAGCAAAGGCTTGGAGGGAGTATCATCATGTTAGGTCTTACGTTCCTACGTCGGCTGTTGACCTGACTCACGCCTACAGGACCCTATATGAGAGTAAGGGCCTTGAATTCAACGATGTCGGTCCTATTTTTTCTCGCACTTACCCTATTACTGATGAAAACAAGGTCCTGCTGTACAACTTCTTCGAGGATTCCACCGCAACCCCGAACCAATGGCGTCTGGTACTTAATGGGGTTTCCAATGCCTCAACCTTCGATGAAACGCGCCATGCGAGCGTCTGTGTAGAGGTACGTTGCCTGCGACCCCAGGTTTTGCTTTCATCCCCGCTCATGCTATCCGCGTTGGCAGTTGAAATTCTTGTATGTCGCAATCACCCGGGCTCGGAACAGACTTTGGATCATGGACAGTTCCAAGTCAGCTGAGCCAATGAAGGTGCCTGAGAGTTGTGTGATGCCGAAAAAAATTCTCACACCTTATGCAGACGTACTGGAGTAGCAAGGATCAGATCGAGATCCGGTTGTCTACTGCTGAGATATCGCATTTAGCGGTTGCGTCCAATCCCGAGGAATGGTCGAAGACTGGGAAAACGTCGGTACCAGCTTTGGGATTTTAGTATATCTCACGATGACCCTTTCCACAGGATGTTCCTCAACAAGCATTACGCACAAGCTTCAGTCGCGTTTCTGAGAGCCGGGCGGAACCGAGAAGCTAAGATATGCGATGCGTACCTCTCGCGGGAAAAGGCGCGGTCGATATCCACCACCGCCAATGCGGCCAAGACCCGGGCCTTCATTACTGCAGCAAATGCTTTCTTTCACTGCGCGCAGGATTCCCCACCCAAGCAAGTCAATGAACGCCTGGCATACTACAGGACTGCTGGGGAATGTTACTCAGAAGCCCGTGATCTGAAAAACGCAGGAGATAGCTATCGGATGGCCAAACAGTATGATACGGCTGTTCGCACCTATTGGGAAGGAGGATGCGTTGATGAGATGGTAGAGGTGATCACTCGACACGGAAACACCCTCGACGACGGCCTCCTTGAACGGTTGACGAGAGTTGCTCGAATGTACTATTTCAAGGTAGGTTTCAACGGCCGCCCTGTTTCCGAGTGCCCCTGATCCTCTTTTGCCCAGCGTCTAAACATCAAGTGAGCACTCGAGTCCCGTTAACCCGGGGCAAAGTTTTCTGAGGCTCAAACAGGGCGGCTCTGGACTTGTTCCCTTCCGAGGAAGATGCACTAGAGTTCCTGGAGGATTATGATCTGGATGAAGCACGTGTGAAACTGCTGAAAGAATTGGGCAGGATCTCCGAAGCTGCAATGATTCATGCCAAGAACGGCGATTTGTTTAGGGCCGCTGAGATCCTGATCACATCTGCTCACAGTGTTGACCACGCGCGACCGGCGATCGAGTACCTCTTGGCTGGGCTCTGGCGAGGTTACACAATTGGGGTACTTCCAACGTCTAACCCCATCGTTCCAAAGCTGCTGAGACTTGGGGATCGGTTGGACAAGAGTGCTATGACGGAACAAGAAGTCAACGAGGTACGTCGTTTCCGTCCATTCAATCAGCGGGCCTTCTACCCTTAACACCTCCAGCTTGCGATGTTTAAAGCAATCCAAGGTACTGACCATGCAATTCTCCGCACGCTCGCCAGGACTTTTGTGAGGGCCGGGAACAACCCTGCTGCTTTGCTATGCCTGGACCACTTCTTCTCATCCCCTCTCAAGCTGCTGAATCTCTCGTTCATCGAAGTTCGGGCATTGCTCTCCCTTTACCTTGACTACGTTGGCCTGTTGAACAAGTTCTGGTATGACGGATCATTGGCTGAAGGCTCGGAATGCCAGAGGTTATTTGGGTTTCAGGTGCTGAGGGAGAACCACTACCTCGTGCCAGAACACACTCTCTTACATGAGAAACTCACCAACCAATCCGGCTCAAACAGAAAGATTATGGAGGAGTATAGATGCAGCTCTGGCAAGCTCCGTCGGGGTATCACCCAAATCATCAGAAGTCGGGCCCACGATCGTACAGAAACCCAGAATGGCGCCTGCCGCGATGTTCATGGATTCTCACCTTGCTTGCGCTTGCTTGTTGAAAATAAATGCAACTCACCCGGTGATCCCAATGGAGAGGGTTCATGTACTTTCCATCACATCCAGCCGGAGCAACTCACAGTCGATTGGTATCACGCTCGACTCTGCCTGATACTCCTACAATTCCAAATCCTAGATTTGGCCCACTATCATGGTTTGGATGTGAAAAAGTATGTCCTGGCCCACTCCACGAGAAATGCGTGCGGATACTCACTAAACGTGAAGCTACTGGCTTGGGATATTGTATTCAGCGCTCCATCCGCCTTTGCAGAGGCTCGGATCGTTCGCGAATCTTGATATGGCTAACATACCCGAGGGAGATAATGGTTTTAGGATTGTACGAGAATGGGTTGGGAACGTCTGCTATGACCTCGGGGATTACTTCCCGGAACCCGTGGACAGCTCCATGCGATGTTTCATGATTGCGTGCACGCTAGCCTTCGACCTCGATAGAGAAAATACCCGGGATTTTGTTCCTCACACGCCGATGTACAGGTGGTCACTGTGGCCGCGATTCCTGTCTCGTAAGAGGGGGAAATTCGCTACACGGGATTTCGTCGCGTTCGTAACCGCCGGAGCGCACGGTTTGTTGACCTTTAGTTCGTGGTATCTGCAGTGCGTACGGTGGGATATGAATCCACGTGTATCCCTTCTGATTTGTCTTCTCAGTGCGGTCCTTCGTCGCTGGCTGAGTTTTGACCTGATCGTGTTGTGCGATCTCACTGAAAGGCTCTCCGGACTGTTCATCATGGCTCACAGAGTCGACTCCTGTGGAGGTGTACTGCACAACGTTACCATGCCTCGAAGCTGGTTCATCAACCTCATCCTCCCGGATACGGACTTGAGAAAGGACACGACGACCTTCTCAATGTTTGTGTCAACCATAATCGAGATCATGCAACGAATCGATGCACAAGTTCAGCGGTATCTTGCGTCTGCCCCTGATACTGGGGAACAATTCACCGCGGATGGTATCCGAACGACAGACTTGACGGGGCCGCTCTACATTGCTCGAATGTAAGTCGATCCAAGCCCAAGCGTCGAATCACGGTGCTGATAGTTTGAGTAACAGTTGCCTCTGCTTGTGCCTCAGTCAGTCGCGTCATTCCGCTTTCACCGGAGCTCAAGCTTAACCTTTCACAGTGGGATACAATGCAAACGATTACAACTTGAAAAGGAGGATTTTGACCGGGATCCAGTCGCTGCGCAAGGGATATGGACAATCTACACCGTCGATCTATCAACGGTAGGCATCACCCGTCGGTGAAAATATTGTTGCTGAGACCTAACAGTTACGCCGACGCCGAAGGCTGGGATGATCTTGAACAAGCGTTCACTCAGTCGCTGAAACACTCACCCTTCGATGAAATGATCCTCCTGCTCCACACCGGCACTCCTGGCGCACACGAGCAACGGTCGGAGTATGTCCGCCCAGTATCTTATAATAGGCTGGACGAGGTACCCAAGCTGCTCCTCTCGACGGCCCCGAGTGCTTGGAGGACTGGCCTCACCCGCTCTTACCAGCACCCGCATGTTGAGGCAGCAACGGAAATACAACCTGATGGTGATGGTGATGGACAAGTGGAACAGGAGCATATCGGTATACCACGGGAGAGGATTACCGACGGGAAGGAAGCGGAGGTGGTTACATTTTTCGGGGATCATGAAGAAGAAATCGACGAAACCCAAGTCAACGCCGCAATTGTGATACAGGATGTGTATCGCCGTCATTTGGAACGGAAGCGAGCTGGTGCAGCCAGGAAGATACAGGCTGCCTATCGGCTTCATTTGAAGCGGAGTGAGGGGATCGACGCAATTCAAACTCATTATTGGCATCTTCTGCGCAAGCGATCGGCGGAGATGGAATGGTCCAAGGACCCGCGATACTATCTCCTCTTCCGAGTCCCACTGGGGTATGTCCTTGTATGCTTAGATGTGATCAAGACGTTCGTCGAGTCGGAGAAGAAGGAGGCTAAGAAACATGTAATGGCCGAAGATGACAAACATCTCGTAGAGCTGATGGAGGCTCTTGACCGATACAGGTGACAGCGTTGGTTATACATTGCATCAAAGATCTAATAAACCCCTAGCAAACTCCTCAAGAAAACAATCGCGCTCCAGAAGAAACTCTCTCCGTCCTCGAAATTCCATGATGGGCGGTCTGTAAGCAACCTCCAATGTGCGGTTACGGAGGTGAAGGGTGTTGTGGAGAGCTTAGACAATATCCCGAGGTCGGTTGGGACGAGGAATCAGATTCAGAAGCGTTGGGATCGAGGATGGAAGTGGATCTTTGAGAAGCAGGGGAGTTGAGCGAAAGGGAAGAACGCCGGGGAACCGAAGTTTATCCTAGATCATAAGGGTCTCCTGCAGCTATAGTCGATCTTGCCACGTCTACAACAAGCTGTCAATAATAAGTGCATCATGATTGGTTCATGAGCGGGATGCGTTCACTCTGAGGATTTGAGCTGCCAACGATCCAGGGTATTTATTGTTTGTGCGATAGGGGTAAGCGGGCGTAAATTGGGGTTGGTGATAAAATTTGGTTTCGGGAGTCGAACGCAACGACGTACACCCCCGGATTTCCGGACGTTCGAGCTATCAAGCTTCAAGGTTGGGGCTTCCAGTGACCCGGTCAGGGCAGAAAGATACACGAGTGTCCGTTGCATGCGTTTTCGAGGGATAGGAATTAGGAGAGAGCCTTACCCTCCGGAAAGTCCAGCGGCAGATGGTCGTTCTTAACGCATTGATATCGTAATGTAACGGTCCGGCGCCGAGGACGGAGAGGACAGTTGGATCGGCCGTGCCCCAATTGAACGTAAATCAATATTTGTGTATTCTCTCCCTGTTGGTGAACGACCAGCAGTGAGTCTCTCTCGTATTCCCTGATAGGGTAAGATACTCACATATCGCCCTCGCTCCCATTCACGGTCCTACCGAACGCAGGGAGGTACAACCGCAGCCCTTCAATCTTCATATGCGTAGTGGATCATCACGCCAAACGCCTGAGACAAGACCTCATCGACATCAACGGCTCCATCCGCAGCGATAGCGTGCAGATGTTTGTTGGTTTGATGTTTAAGTCACTCAGTAGCCATGCGAATGTGATCCTGCCTGTCCTGAAGTGGGAAGTTGCCGTACGCGAAAGCTAGAACGCCGAAACACTGGCGATGGAGGGGGCTGAAGTCGTGGTGAATGAAGTGTTCGGGACTGGTTACCGGTCTAGATCTACCGACGGACCCCTGCGTGTCCCACGACTGTCTTTCGATCGCCCACGTATTTCCCTGCATCCTCGCCATAACTGACTGGAATGCTTCTTACCTGGAGTTCAACTGTAAGCTACAGCTAAGGTGCGCGCTCAAATCTCCAAGCCGGGGCATCCAACCTAATATGCACCTCGGTTTCTTCGAGATATGAATGAGATGTCAGAGCCCGAGTCCTCTCTCAACCCTCTAGCCACTGTCGCCGCTACGCTCCAGATTCCAGAGGGCACATTCGTCCTCACATACGACGAGTTGGACCCTGAAGCTATTATACCATCTGTGAAAGTTTCGTTTGCCTTGTGCTTTCACGAGGGTTGCCTCGGGTTCCAGGTCTGGTCGTAAACTCGTTTGGAATACCAAGCGTACAGCAGCCTGTCTATAAAGACGGCGACGGATATCTTTTTACCCGCTCACGCAAATGCGACCCGCTCCAAACACGCTGTACAGTGTACTATCCGCGTCTCCAGGTTTCCCACCGCTACATTACGTGGTGCGCCATCGATTGAGAGTCATGCCATTCGGAGAGGCACCGACCGTCATTGCTATATCTTCACCTCATCGGAAGGAAGTTTTCGTGGGTGGTGAATACCTTTGTTTCGATCCGGAAGAAGGAAGTGTACGAGAGTGGGGAGCCACAGTGGAAAGCGAATCGTCCTCCGACTTGGAGGCGATTCCAAGCGGTTAATTACCCCCTAATACTGAACGATGATATATAGTAGTCAGTCGTGTAGGAATCCGCTCGTCATTTTCACGATTTAACACCCAACGTGTATCTACGAATCAAAGAGACGGATGAGCATGGGTCACTATCCCCACGCTCCTGCCCCTCATAAGGGAGGTCGGTTGTGGATTTTGCCCGAGGTCTGCCGTGATCCGAGTAAATTTGGACCCCGCCGATGCCCAATGTCGGTAGATTGCTCGCCACTTGGCAGGAACTATACACGAGACATGGATCCGTATTTTCGCCTTTCTCCGAGTCCCTCTTTCTCCCAACTCTTTCATCCACCCCCGCGGTAGGATATCGCGATGAGCAGCAAGGAAAATGCGAAACCGGTCAACATCGACCCTCGATGGTACGTTCTACAGACCACGATCGACCGCAACCGCTGGCTGACTCAAAGCCACGGCAGTATCCAAGAGGCCCTGCGAATGTACTTCCAACCCATCAAGTCCGATGACCCCCAGCTCGATTTCTACACCATGTACAAACGGGAGACGATGGAGTACGACACCGAGTACATGCAGAAGCATAATGAAGATCTCAACACCACCTTGATTTTCGTGCGTTGCTGCGTTCCTTTAACATTGCATGGCGTTTACGAGGTTCTCAGGCTGGTCTGTTTTCCGCTGTCAGCTCCGCATTCGTCATCGACGTCCAGTCCAAGCTCCAGCCAGATCCCAGCGAACGGTCCGAAGCCTACCTACGTGCAATCCTCCTCAGCCTCAATCGATCCATTTCTCCAGACGAAGAGCCTGCCGCTCCTCCAGCGTGGGGTGGTCCCCCCAAAGAGATCATCACAACATCGGACCTCCTGTATGCGAGTCTCCTGATGTCTCTGTTGGCCGCTTTCGTCGCGATGCTGGGCAAACAGTGGTTGAACCGATACCTCCGGCACACTGGTGGGTCGATGATTGAACGCTGCGGCGACCGCCAGCGCAAATTCGATGGCCTTCAGAAATGGCCGTTCCGCTTATTTGTCGAGGGTCTCCCCATCATGCTCCAGATCGCCCTCCTTCTCCTCACCTGCGGCCTGTCGCGATACATGTGGTCCGTCAACACCTCCGTCGCACGCGTCGTCATCTCCTTCACCGCTCTCGGAATCCTCTTTTACATCGGGATTGTGGTCGCCGGAACATCGTCGTACGAATGTCCGTTCCAAACGCCAGCATCGATAGCTCTTCGACACCTCAGAGACAGTGGGATGGCCCGGAAATTGTTGGGGAGTCTGTCTCCGATTAATTTTATCTCGCTCATCTACATCGCTTGGATATATGCCCAGCAGGGGCTCATATCGGGATCCCACCGCGTCTACGAAATCATGTGGTCCCCACTCTCCTGGCAGCTTTCACTATCTCGTGTTATGTCTGGCATTCAAAATAAGGCTAGGAAGGTTGGACACCAAACCATAATTCTACTCCTCCGCATTGATCGAGCTCTGGGGAACACGAAGCACAAACTGGCCCAAGGGATTCAAAGGTTCAGGCGCACAGCGCTGCTCCCAATCACCACCAAAGACGTTCAAGGTCATCCGCTCGTACCTCAAAACGGTTCAGGGCTACTAATACGCGTATGGAACCTGGAAGCCCTTCGGAGACAGAACACAGACAATGCGCGCTGCGTTTGCTGGGTGCTGTGGAACATCACCGACCCCGAAGCCATCGACTCTGCCATACGTCTTGTGGGGACAATCCGATGGTTTGATGGCAATTCTGACCATAACCTGCCGTTTGGTTTTATCGTTTCCACCTTTGAGGCATGTTTCGACTCGACCAAAAAGCTATACCCTGGCATGAGGGACCGGGCATACTTCTCAGCACGGGCTATCCTCCAAATCAACCTGAGGGCAAGGGCTCGATCCCGCGACGAGCGCGTTTCCAACTATACCATCCCGGCCATTGCCTCGAGTTCATTCCAACACACCGATCCCGACCTTCACCACATCATTCTCATGCTCGAGCTTAACTCGGGCTCCTCCAGACCCACCCTCGACTTCCCAAGGGTGGACACGACCACCCATACTCACTCACTGTGGCTGTCAAACTTGTTCGTGGATTTGACGTACGTGGGCCCGAACCCGATCCTGGCGTCCTACGAGTCCTACCTCAGTGTAGCTGTCGCCAATCACCAAGCCATGATTGCCAATATCCTCCTCACATGGTATATGTTCCTGGGTGGGCATGTTGAGGAGGAAACCTTCTGGGCTGTCGACAAATCGTGTGTGGTGGTCTCGTCATATTTTCTTTCCGTCCACTTAATATTGTGTACGCCAGTGATTCATTGGAAGCCATCCTCTCTCACTTGTCTACAAGAGTGACGAACGTTATTGCCGATGGAAATTGTCCCAAATATCTTGATCCCCTCCTGGAATTTTTGGCGGCATGGGAGAAACGACCTGCTTATCTGACTCCGATGGCTTACCAGTGGTGTTCCGCTATCTCCGAGGTAGCCGGGAGACTCTCCTCGAGCGAAGTGACTGTCAGCTACCCAGCCTGGCTACAAATTGATCCCGATCTCAGAGTTACATTCGACCCCGGACTCAAACTCAAACTCGGAGCATCTGCAGTATTCGCAGTCTACCTCGGGCTTCTGCTCGGACGCGGATCCCTACTTCAACTCCGACTCCAATCACGTGACCCGGCCCTCAACGATTTTGGAAATGAACTCTCCGAGATCTTTGAGGAAGTATTCCTCAATGCTGGACCTGGCTGTGATCCTGTCCGTTTGGACGATAGTCCCCATCGCACTCGTGGACACCCACAGCACCTGACTACCCACAACTACGCACACCTTTTCTTCATGGCCCTTGAGATTGGGTTCCGCCTAGTTTCCCCTGGCCGTGACCCGTCAGCCCTCTGTTTTAATCACACACCTCATCACGTGCAGGTGTTTGGGATCACATTCTTGAGCGAGGATGACGAAGTGATTGCGGATGCACTGTGTCCGTGGGTCGCAGGTATTGTCCTTAAACCGCCTGGTTCGTGGGCACGCCATTTCGCTGAGCGTGTGGAGAGGCCTGTACAATTCTCCCCACGTTTACGGCAGATGAGCATCCATGTCATCTTGCGCATCTTGCGCGGTGAGCTTGAGGTGCCAGGGTTGGAGACTGTTTACTTGCTAAACCGTCTTGAGGTTGATGTGGATGATGTGGATGATGGGTTTGAATGGGTAAAGCTGTTGGTATCCGCAATACGTTCACCCACAGGACTGGGAAGTTTGTCCTCTCATAACTGGCGCTTGTTGGGCGAGTTGGTGGTTGCCGCATCACCTTATGGGGATTTTGTATCCCATGATGTGAAGGTGATGAGATCACTCGAGGAAGTTGGGGACTGGGAGAAGTTGGAGGTTTGGATGGCGGTTATATGGCAATCTCTATCATATTTCAACATGCCGGAATCCGGGCCAATGCAGGAAATCGATCAGGCAACTCTCAAGTTACTCTTACAACGACCGTCAGCACTCCCTAGGTTTAGAGGTCTATGTGCGGGGGACCGACCCCTGTTTGTAGGCGAGGACGCACTCCGACGAATATGCGACCAGGCACTAGCAGAACAATTGCCTTCGGAGTCCCCACTGCCATTGTAAGTTTCCGTCCATCCTGCGCAACACCTATCTGTTCTGATGCAACCTCTCCTCTTTTTGCGCTAGGCAACCGATTCACGTCCAGCCACTCGTTGCCCTTCCTTTTGCGAGAGATGACACTTTCTGAAAGCGTTTATTGTATACACCACAGGCTAATGTACAGAGAGTTGGGATACGTGTTTTCGGAATATATGGAGTAGTAATCTGCAATCTCAAGGGAGATCGCGCATACGAGACCAACCTCTCAGGCTATGCATTCAAAATTTTGTGTCCCAGCTGTCCTCGGTTGGCTTGGTGAACGCGCCCCACCGCTTGACCGAGTCGTTCGCGTCGAGGGGAGGTCATTGAGGACGGACACGTACGTCCGTCAGATCTTGAGCCCCATTGATCATGTGGTGAATCCGTCCAGCGAGATCTTCGCCCCGAGTGGAACTGGAGACTTACCACTGAAAAAAACTCCGCCCACCGTCGAATGGGGTCTCAAAGATTCTGATGGTTTTCCATGCCGAGCTAACGGGTCGTTGACGAGTCCACAAGATGGGAGAAACGACATCTACCCTTCATCTGCACTAGGCCCTGGTGCAGTGTACTTGTACGGTACAGTTTACCGGTGCATGCACACCATGTCTCCTATCTCATCAGTATTTCAGCTTCATTCCCGACCTCCAGAATTCGAATGTCCAAACTCTGAAACGCCTCACATGAATTTACCTTCCCGCGTTAGTCACAGAGGTGTCGGGTATGTGAACGCTCCTGAGGGTCAGTATTGGCACAAAGGATTTTCGTTCGGAAAGCGTTGTGGATTTCGGTGGGCGTGGTTAATGGGCCAAAGGATAGTGGCCGTAGTAAGGGGAAAGTTCGGTGGAAAGGCCTCTTTCCGCAGAGGCGTTTAGCCATGTGCTTCCTAAATGCCGTTAAAAAACCTCCCTCTTTGAGGCTGAGAGCACTAACACAGCAAGAAAACGTTATGTATTTTATAAGATGAGATTTTCGGACGTGTAGCTCAAGGGGAGGAACTGCAATCGTTGAATTGCACGACCATGTGCGGTTGCATGACTATGGTTACAACAGGAGGGAAGGCAGATTTTTACCGGACGTGCGAACCACCAAACCCGGTACTGGTTCTCATTGAACCCAAGTTCGAGGAACCTTCACCTCGATTATCGTCAAACCTCGAGGTTGACCCCCATTGAGATGAGAACGATGGTCGTGGTTGAGGCTGACCAAACCACCCCGATGACCTTGCCACCGCAGGCCTTTCCCAATCCCAAGTCGCCGGTTGAGGCTGCGGACGGGGTTGTGTAGCTCTGTTGTAGAGATACGAACCGATACCGCCCGCTGCCACACCTGTCCAGAAGCCCGGACCTCCGCCTTGTCCTTGGGATCTGGACGGCGAAGATCCATCTTTTGAGTAAGGAGGAGGAGGTGATGGAGAACGACGGGGGTGATCTCGACCATTGAACCAGCCAGATCCGCCTCCAGATCCTGGACCCCACGGACGAGGACCGGTACCGCGGTTCCCTGCCGAAGGACGCCTAGAACTACCCCATTGGCGGGATAGGATGATGTGCCGAATGAAGTTGTATGCGATGTAGATGAGCAAAGAGATCCAAAGGATTGTAAAAACGGTCGAGAGGAATTTGTCGGCTGTGGTCCCGTCAGTCAACCGTAGAGTAATTGTTGGCACCGGACACCTGCGATTGAGGAACGTCGTCCAGGAAGATGGCATCTCAGTGTAGTCGTCCCGGAGGGTCTTCGGGACCTCGACTAGACGGTATTCCAAGCCGCAAGATCCTGATTCGAGCACGTAGGGTATGAGCACGAGGACATCGGGTAAGTTTCTGCCACTTGCCTTGCAACACATACGAATCCCCAGGCTTCGACCAACCCTCGCACGACACTCTAACCTGCCCAAGCCTCAAAGCTGAAGGCAGATCTACTTCGCACTATCAAAGAAATCAAGAGCTCAGCGCGATTCCTCCTTGACCGTCAAAGAGATCCAGCAGAGCCACCGAACGTACTTTCCAGTCGACATTATTCCCCGATCCCCCAGCGTTCGTGCACCTGATAGCTTCAGGTTGGTAAAGCTTGCACGCTTTGCCGATGCAGGTAAGTTGCGGTATGGGGTCCGTACGACGAGCGGCGGTCAGGGTGTCTTTGTAAAACGTGAGAGCAGGGATGTTTTGAAGTTGAACACGAGACATCTCGCTTCGACGGAGGTGGTGATACCAGCTATCAAGAGATAGGAGGGGGATAGTTGCGGGGTGCAGAGGCGTAAGGTTTTGTTTAAAAGGGTGCCCAGCGTTCGAGGCTAACCAAGGTGGTAATCTTTGCGATAATTGGGACACGTTCGATCGACGTGGACGTTGCTGCGGACCCAGGTGTGGAACGGAATTCCCCTTTCCGTGCTTTCGATTCATCACCCCGAACAAGACTTGTGCCCACAGCTCCATTAGGAACTGGCGAGATAGTCTACTTCCCACCATGAGATATAGAAATTAAAAAGTGGACACGTCCGGGATTGAACCGGACCCCTCTCGCAAGTTCTCTAAAGATGCTAAGCGAGCGTGATAACCAACTACACCACGTGCCCCGCTACTCTTACGGATGGGCAACCCACCGCCAGATTCCAGGTCCGATCCTCGCTCGACTTTGGACCTGCTTCCAATCACAGTCTCACCACTCCCTCTCACGCATATCAGAACGTGATGATCTCGATGGCTCGGTACTTTCTGAGGACGAAGACTACATGTCACGCAATCGCGGCCGATGATCATCTTGACTTTCTTCTCACCAGGTCCAACTTCCAAGAACGTCCGACAGCGATGATAACGCGGGCAGACGTGGTCGCCCCGTTGTTCAAAAACGCATCGCTACTGGGGTGGAGGCGCTATTAGGTCTATTCCACCCACGACTTGGGTTTACCCCATGACTACGGCAACGACGTCGAGGTTCAGCAAGGATACTCGCGACCGGGAGAGCCGCGGGACGAGCTTCGCTTTCGTCGGTGCTAAGGCGGTCACCAACAACTCCAAGCGAAAGACCCTCGCTTCTTTGTTGGGTATCAAGAGCAAGAGCGTGAAAAAGGTGCGCCTAAAACTGTCCCGACAAACGACGAGGACATGATGGATCTCGGCGTCGACGGTACCAGTCCACGATGTGTAAACACCACACAAATCCCGGTGGCACGTACAACCTCAGAGCGTATGCTTCCCGCTTGCGAACCAAACGTGGCATTGTGTCAGGGAATTCCTGGGATTGTAAGTCTCGGTTGTGGATTGCCTCCATCCCACCAAAAAACACGCTTGTAGTTGATGACTTAGTTTCAATTCACAGACGTGGCAGAACCGACTACACGTATAGGAGACCTTCGCGGTCTAGCACAAGCTTTGGTTTCTCGGCCTTCTTCCCTTTCGCTCTACTCCCCTGTTTCTCGAAAATCCACTTCCATCCTCGATCCCAACGGTTCTTGATCCGGTTCCT
>Ga0307515_10009732_pt1 | contig 18522 bp, 20 predicted proteins | sample 17_EM_MG_FD_194513 | JGI IMG/M metagenome (GOLD analysis project Ga0307515, IMG submission 194513) | Populus trichocarpa ectomycorrhiza microbial communities from riparian zone in the Pacific Northwest, United States - 17_EM | ecosystem: Host-associated > Plants > Roots > Unclassified | place...
CCCCGCAAGTGCTGGTGGCCTTAATAAAACCAGTAAGCTCTTCTTGACAGGTTTGCTGGGGAATCGAACTAATTAAAGGACCAGACTGGGACCTTGAGATCCGGAAGAGGTATGCCCAGCCACTCGCTTCCGAGTCAGGAGAATTTCCTGACACCTCGACGATTGAATCACGAATGCTGCCTATTTGTTATGAAACGGGACTTGTTTCTGGTCATGTCTCAGATGCCGCACATTTCATGTCCGTAGCTACTGAAACATTTATTAAGGAAGTGCTCTCTTCAGTTTTCAGTAAGACTCGGAGTAATGGCCCTGGCGCTAGTGGAAGCGCTGGTACCGGTGGAGGTGCCACATGGGTACAAACCCACAAGTACCGCACCCAACTGGAAAGAGAAGAGGAAGCTTGTCTCCGAGGCGAGATCCAAAGAGACAAAAGTGGACTGCTGCCTATTGAAGCCAAGGCAGCCAGTGAGCGTGGCCCTCTGGCTATGGCTGATGTTCGCACTGCACTGGAACTCGGAGACTGTGGACTTGGACAAATGCCGGTGGTGGTCCAGCAGATCATGCTAGGCTATCGGGAGGGCGAGGTCGAAGCATGGGACGACTACTCTTGGCCTGAGCCATATGTGAGGGTAGTCGGCGAGGATGTTGATGCGGATGTGGAAATGGGAGGCGTCAACGGCGTCTATGGAATCAATGGTGTTAATGGTCACACCCCGGATGACAACTCCCTAGGGTGGGAAGGCGCTGACCCAGAGGACAAGCTTGCCCTGGACAGTTTATTGGATTCTTGCCTAGCCATTGGATCGTGAAGGATCAGTTCAAAGGGAACTCTTTTTATTTGTTTTGGCATACTTAGGCGTTCGCATTGCTTTTACACGGTTGCATAGCATGGCATGCAAGGACACACGGATCTCGGCAACTGTATAGTGTGATGTATGTATAAAAGGGCGCACGGGGCGGGAGTCTGGATTGCGATAGGATTTCCTGCACTCGGACGATACCCTGATTGACTTTGAACGCCAGTTATTGATAGCAAGGCAATGAGAATGAAATATTGCTTCTTAAAACTTGTGGAATCCCGATAACATCTGGACAGTCTCGATTCTCTAAATATCGAGCCTAAATAATAATAATTGTGGTATATATCGGAGTGTGACAGCTTCTGACAAGGTCATAATATTTTGCCAAGCTACAGAAGCTCAGCCTCGCCGAATCGTAGTTGTGTCAACGTCAGCCTGGCCCCTCCCATGTTTTAGGTGTCGACCAACATTTCCATTCTCCGTGCCCTTTCGCCTTTTCACTTCGATCACGTTCTAGACATTTAGATGCGCAGGATCTTTGCCGAATATGTCGATTGTCATTGACAAAATCCTCGCGGCTGCGCCCAATACGGAGCGCGGCCGGCCAACTCAACTATCCACAGATCCCAAAGGAGAGCGCATAGCTTACGCTGTGAGTGTTCCAGGTTGAAGTTGTCATCATTTAACTGAGTACCGAACCTAGTCTGGCAAATCTATCTTCCTTAGGTCCCTCGACAATCCTTCACTCAGCAAGCAATACACCACTCATACGACTCAGACGACGGTTGCGCGCTTCTCTCCCTCGGGCTTCTACGTCGCATCCGGGGATGTTTCTGGCGCAGTAAAGGTTTGGGATGCGGTTGAGGGAGTAAACACAAAAGGTAGGCTATGACCATGTGTGCTTGATTTCAGACGCTGATGAAGGGCCGAGGCGAATACCACATAATCTCTGGGAGAATAAATGACATTGCCTGGGACGGGGACTCTCAACGTATTATCGCCGTTGGCGACGGACGAGAACGCTTTGGACATTGCATAACGGCAGATAGTGGTAACAGCGTAGGAGAAATCAGTGGTCACTCTTCGATCATCAATTCGGTGTCGATTCGCCAGCAGCGACCCCTACGGGCAGCTACCGGCGCGGATGACAGCAGCTTGGTCTTCTTGCACGGTGCACCATTCAAATTTGCTACAAAACTTGGTGGATTACACAAGGCCTATGTGTATGGGGTTGGCTTCTCGCCCGATGGAAACCAGCTGGTCAGTGTTGGTGCAGATCGCAGGATCCAGCTATATGATGGCAAGACAGGGGAGCCGACCCATCAAATTGGAGAAGGCGAGCACAAAGGGAGCATCTTTGGAGTGTCTTGGGCAAAAGACTCGAAACGTTTTGTCACGGCAAGTGCTGATCAGACTGTCAGGCTTTGGGACGTGGAGGCAGGGAAGGCCGTTCAGACTTGGCGATTTGGAGAAGGAAACGTCAGTATTCCAGATCACCAAGTTGGTGTTGTTTGGCCTGCTGGAAGAAGTGACGGAATGGTCGTGAGCTTGAATCTTGCTGGCGATCTTAATTACCTTGCCGTGAGTTTCACTGTGTCAGATTACTATTCCTCTTTTGTGTCCGTTCCCAAAAATACTTGAAAGGGGTGCTGATTTCGGTTTCTTGGGGAATAGGAAGGAAGTCAGAAGCCCGCAAAGATTGTCCAAGGCCACAACAAAAGCATTACTGCTCTTGGGTCAAGTGGACTGGGCAATTCGCAGACCTTTTGGACTGGTAGCTTTGATGGTAGGGTTTGCTCCTGGGACGTCAGTTCCGGCGTTGGTTCTACCATTGAAGGAGAGCCGCACTCCAATCAAGTCACAGCTTTCGGGACCACGCCCGACAGAGCATACAGTGTGGGTTGGGATGATACACTCCGAGTGGCGGATGCCTCTGGCAAGACATTCTTGGGAGAAACCTCAAAGTTATCTGCCCAGCCGAAAGGATTGGCTTCAGCCGAGGGCCGAATTTTCGCAGCTACTGTGTCGGGAATTGACATCTTCAACAAGGATAAGCATGTTGGTACTCTTCCAATCAAGGATTTCACACCAACATCTATTGCTGCGTCTGGTTCGCTGGTTGTCGTTGGAGATGATGCGCATACCGTACATGTTTATACAGTGGATTCAAGCCACAAGCTATCCCCACAGCAGAAACTCGACAAGTCCACAACCCAGATCACAGCATTAGCTTTCTCGCCAAATGGGTCACTTCTCGCTGTGGGCAACTCTTCTGGGAAGATCGTCGTGTACGATACCAACTCTTGGGACGTCAAAACAGATCGCTGGTCTGCTCATACTGCAAGAGTCACATGTATTGCGTGGAATGCGGAAGGAACACACGCTGTAAGTGGCGGACTCGATACAAATGTCTTTGTTTGGAGTATGGAAGCGCCGGGCAAGAGAGTGAAGGCCCCTAATGCTCACAAAGACGGTGTGAATGGTGTTTCTTGGATCGATGGCGTGAAGAAAGTTGCTAGCACTGGCGGCGATGCTTCTTTGAAAATCTGGGGTGTTTCGGGCCTTGAATAGATCGAAAAGTGGGTGGTGCTAGCGGAAGCTATGAAATGGTTTCATTATACCACCAGCACAAGATTACCTGATTAGTAATGCCGTTTCTAACACCCTCGAGCAGGGCAGGAGAAACGGGAATGAACTTTCAACAGCCAGATCAAGTCAGACAGTTTCAGATTCTTTTCAACAAACGCCTCTCGAGTTACAGGACCAGATATAAAGTTCTGCTGGTCTCTGTCTGAGTAAATCGAGAATACTAAGTTCCCTAAGGTGTCGCTTTTTCTGTTTATCGCGACACATCCTTCGATAAGACGTGAAGTATGTCCACCGGCTCCTGCACCCCTGACTCGGCTACTAGCGGCAGACAAGGATCGGCTGCCCCAAAACCTGGGGAAGGCTGGGGGGTTCGCGAGTTCGCGACTCGCCTGGCAAGCTCGGAACTCTGATAATCTTAACGTCGCACAACCTTCACCAGGACCAGCCCAACAACGCATCTGAATCATGAAAAGGCCAGTATGAGCTCTCCATCGGGCTCAGATGGCCTGGCATCGCCCGTAGGCCGACGACCCTCTCGATCAAAACGTGGAGTAAGTTGTTGACCACTGCTGAACTCGGCGTCTGCCAAGCTAAATATATGCCATAGAAGCTCAGAAATGGAACCTTCATCATCCCAGGAACGGGTGAACGCGCTCGACGTCAGATAACACTTCGAAATCCAGCAAACTTCGATGGTCCAGCTCCAATCTACTCCAGAGGCTACGGTGGCCCGATACTCCCGTTGAGACGCACCTTTTCCCAGGCTGGCACGTTTCGGACGGCCGTAGACAATACTGTGGATGCTTCGAAGGAATTGTGGGAATGGCCCAAGACGCCTACTGCGAAAGGGATTCTGAAATGCTCTCTTGCCTACTTGCTTGGGAGCGCCGCTACTTTCTTGCCCCCTCTGGCCAATTTCTTGGGCAGACAGGACGGGAAGCACATTGTTGCTACGATAACGGTGTACTTCCATCCTGCGAGATCTGCTGGGTCTATGGAAGAGGCGGCCTTACTTGGATTCGGGGCCTTCCTATATGCGACTTTGGTTGGAATTTCTAGTATGGCGACATCGGTCTTTTTCGAAACACAATTGGATCTCATCGAGCTTGGTTTTGCCTTAGTGCTCATCGTCTTCTGTGGCGGTGGGCTTGGATTTATTGGTTGGTTCAAGCAGAAGTACAATGCACCACTGGTCAATGTGTCTTGCAGTCTGGCGAGTCTTGCCATAATCACCATTTTGACAAAGGAGACTGCTATCCAGACTGGAGTGTTCTCCAACGATAAGATTGTACAGGTTATGAAGATGGTTATTATGGGCATATTAGCAACCTCTGCTGTAAGCTTGTTGGTATGGCCCGTTTCAGCACGGACGGAGCTTCGAGAGACTATGATCAAGGCTACTGATTCCTTCGGAGACATGCTTACGATGATCACTCATGGATTTCTCAGCGGATCCGAAACAGATCTGAGATCGGCAAGCTTCAACAAAGCTCAAGGCCGATATAAATCAGCTTTTACGCAGTTAACGAAGAATCTCAGGGAGGCTAAATTCGAACATTACGTACTTGGCACGGAAGAAGAATACAAGCTCGAAGCCAATCTTGTCTATTGTATGCAAAGACTGGCCCAGTCAATTGGTGGATTGAGAAGTGCTGCAACAACTCAATTCACGTTACTCAAGGAGAGCCCGGATTTTGGCACTCCTTCAGTGGCAGGGACCACGAGAACTTTTCCACAGGTGCTTGGTGGTTCAGTTGCCTCTACGTTTACAGGCAGACACGATAGGTTCGCAGTATTGACGGCGATCGAAGAAGCCTCCGAGGAAGGTAGCGGAACTGAAGACCATGAACCTGAAAGTATCCAAACTCGGAGCCGGCTTGAGCGGCAGGGGACTCAAACCAGTGTGACAAGTACAGGCTTACCTACAGCTAGGACACCATCAGAAATCTTTTCGCGCTTCATTCTGCACCTTGGCCCGTCTATGAAGTCGCTTGCATATACGCTCTCCAAAATCCTACAGGAGTTACCATTTGGCGATGGCCCGGAGTACCATATAATCATCAATGACCACTTTCAATCAAGTCTCACTGATGCAGTGTATGGTTCACTGAGAATTGTCTTGATATATTACTTACAGTTGTATAGGAAACTCTACAGCAATTCCCGGGCGGAAGCTCTTAAGGAATTGTACAAAAGCAAGGAACTAGACAAGGATAGGCCAGAAAAAGTCGAGGCGGATTTTGAAGAGGTCGCCGCTAGTTGTGGGCACTTTAGTTTTTCGCTTCAAGACTTTGCAAACGGAATGCAGACATATTTATCGATATTGGAGGGCTTGAAGGAAGTGACGGAAAAGCATAATCGATCATGGAACTGGTTGCGATTCTGGAAAAGGTCTAAAGATCAGTTGACTCAACCTCCAACCGAAGATCCGGAGCAAGAGCGTCTGATAGAACAGCAAGAAGGCCCAGAAGTGCCCAAGGACATACCCGAAATTGTCCTTGAACGACGGAATGCAAGAAAATGGAGGGCTGCAGAACAAGGACACGATTCGACTGGCGATTTCTATCACAGATTGCTGCACATTATACGCGTCCTGGAACGAGATGATGGTAAGTTATGACCGTCCATCCTGGCCATCGATCGATTACTGACATGAAACCAGTACGCTTTGCTGTGAAAGTTGGAATTGGCGCAGCTATTTATGCTGTATTTGCATTTATACCGTACACAAGACCGTTCTACCAGCATTGGCGTGGGGAATGGGGACTTCTGTCTTACATGCTGGTTTGTGCCATGACAATCGGTGCCTCAAATACTACGGGTTGGGCTAGATTTATTGGCACCTTCATTGGTGCTGTTATCGCCGTAATAGTCTGGGTTGTGTGTCAAGGAAACCCATTTGCTTTAGCATTTTTGGGATGGGTAGTCAGCCTGCCTTGCTTCTATATCATTATTGAGAAAGGTAAAGGACCGTTTGGGCGGTTCATTATGCTGACGTACAACCTTTCTTGTCTATATGCGTACAGCTTGTCTATAAAAGATGGAGATGGCGACGACGATGAAGGCGGAGTTACCCCGATTATTACCGAGATCGTCCTACATAGAGTGGTGGCGGTCCTTGCTGGCGTCGTATGGGGTATGATCATTACCCGAGTTATTTGGCCGATTTCAGCGAGACAAAAATTCAAGGACGGATTGTCCCTCCTCTGGCTGAGGATGGGCTTGATTTGGAAGCGAGACCCGTTGTCGACACTGTTGGAAGGCGAGTCTCAGAATGCTTATATGAATTTGCGAGAGGAATTTGCGCTGCAACGTTATGGTATGTTTTCATTTCTGGTTATCTTGCAATGCAGCGATAGTTCCAACATCCGGAGAGGCAGCAGTCCGAAGGTTCCAGCGTGACTGGGACCGCGAAAGTTAGTGGATGCAGCTAACCTCCAAATTCAGTCCTTCAGCTTGATACTCTCCGAAGTGCAGCATCGAGCGAGTTCGAATTACGAGGACCCTTTCCTTCGAGGCAGTATGGACGAATTATGGAGTCTACAAACAAAATGCTTGATGCCTTTCACGCAATGAATGTGGTTATACAAAAAGATCCCCACGCCAGCGAGGGAGAAACGTTGCTGTTGAAGTATACTGCCGAAGAGCGAGCAGACCTCTGCTCTAGAATTAGTCATCTATTCCAAGGTAGAGATTCTCCTTTCTCTCCCTGCAACAATCAGCTAACAGCCACCAGTCCTCGCTAGCTCTCTCAAACTAGAATTCCCCCTCAATGACACGCTCCCCGGTACCTCAAATTCTCGAGATCGGCTACTTGCCAAGATCTTCCAATACAGAAAGAATAGCGCTAGCGGCAATGAAGAAGACAGCACTTCGGTTGCTAAGGACGAAGATTATGAGATGTTGTACGCTTATACCCTTGTCACCGGGCAACTAGCAGAAGAGATCAGGAAAGTGGAAAGGGAGGTCGAGGAGCTCTTCGGAGTTCTGGATGAGGACATGTTGATGCTACAATGAACGGCCATTTGCATGTTATGAGCAGTAATAAAGGTGTATTACTTGACAGTCCTATCGTAAATATCATAAGCAACAAACGCCTGTACATCAAATGCAATTCCACTTTCCAAGCCCTCAGTGAACATAAAGCCATAGCCAAACGCCAACTCTTGGTCTCATAACTTAGAAAAGCGCTTCTTTGACCTTCCCAACCTTGTTCCGGATATTATATTCAACCCATTTCGCCACGCCTCTCCGCCCCGGCGCAACTATACTTCCCGGATTCATTACATGACAGCCCTCATATGTAACACAAAATGCTGGCGCTTCGGTGTCTGCAAGCACCATAGCGGTAGGCAACGGGTAAACTTGTAGTGAACTAGCATAGTCCCAAAGCACTGGTCGAGTTGCCATTCCGAATGGTGACAAGTATCCTTGATCTAAGATCGTCTTTACTAATTTCCTCGCCGCATGTAAATCATTCGACAAAGTGTCGTCGGCAGTTGGCTCTGCTTGGTGAGATTCAGCCTCTTGGACTTCAGGATCAACTTCCATTTCCGCCGGTTCTTGCTCTGGCTGTGGATCTGGATTCGGTGCAGGGGTGCTAGCCATGTCCACATCCTCATCTTCGTCGTTGGATTTTGAGGATGAGAACTTGATGGCCGTTCGACGGAGACGTCCAGACATACTGTCCCTCAGCAGAACGATCTCGTGAGTTGGGCCAAAGAGTGAGAGACGAGATGGATTGCTGGTCCAGATTGCTTCCCCATCTGTCTTCTTCCCTCGTTCCTTCTCCGCTTCGGCGTTTGCTGTTGCGAATGCTCGCTTTATCCTGGAGGTAAATATCTCTGGTACCCCTTTTCTGGGTAGAGGTGTCGCTGCACCCGCTGAAAAGGAAGATGTCCAGCCGTCGTTGTCTCCTGGAACAAAGATGAAAGTTGCAGACTGGAGAAGGGTTGGGTACTCGGAGAGTACTGATGCCAGACTATCAAAATATTCTTTGTACTCGATGCTTCCTCCGCTGCCTCCACGAGCCATGATGGCATGCTGGACGAAGTTCCCCATCAACACGAAGGTCATCGGGGTATCCTCTTCCGGCTCCGCAGCATATAACCCAATGACTTTCTTCAGTGCTTGCAGTGTCCTAGGCTGGTCAAGATTCACTTCACCTATGACTACCATCCGCCCTCTGCCGCCCCCGTCCTCGTCTACAGATCCTGGTCCAAGTAATCGCTGTTCTAGCTTCCGCATCTTGGAGCCCACAGCACGCTCACTGCCCACGCCGAGGAAATCGACCCATCCAAAGCCACCACCAGCAGTCACACCACCGTCGTCAGAGCCGGTGAGACCCAGAGTGACCTTTCTTCGTTCACAGGGCGGCCCGCCGATGAAAAAGCCTATGAATTTTCCGCCAATAATTCCACCTACACCTCCACTTCCTCCTAGTCCCCCACCAACGTTGTTGTCTTCCTCCTCGTAGGTCCCGTCAACCAGGACGATCATTCCAGGAGCAAACCAGGCTCCGTCTTCAGGGATTGGCTTGGCGTGCGTGAGATCTAGCGTAATACTTCCAGTCAAGTCGTTGATTGCTAATGTGCCGGTGGGGGAGATAGTCAAAAGCCCAAGAAGCATGTGACTACTTCCGTTACGTCCCAGTAGATTTGCAATGGGTGTCAGCTTGTATGATTGTTGAGCTGTCGCTAGGCTAGATGATGATCGCTTTAAGGAAAGTTTCCGGGCTTCAAAAGTTGGCGTTTGAAAGGACTCATTTCTTAGGAGACGTTGGTGGATGAGATTATATCGGTTTCGGAAAACATGTGTTTTGTGTGAAGCTGGGGGTAGCAACGAAGGATTTGCGGTCTCTCTTCAATAGAAATTAGTAACAAATCTGGAATGGATTCAAAGACAAACCTGTCGAAGTGTTTTTTTGCGACATTATATATCAGCCGAGGTTGCTCAAAAGCATCAATAACCTTCAACCACTTTCTGGGGTTACGGAGGCCGTCTTCATCCTCGGCTTCGACGTCCAGTACCGACATTCCCAAGCCGGGCTGGCTGTCTTCTCTCCCCAAAACACTCGGCCGTATCCCAAGCCGTGTATGAGACACCTCTCCATTTTGTGATGACCCGAGGACTAAACTATTTTGTCGACTAAGTTCTCTGTTGACAACAATCCTTCCTCCGCTCATGCTCCCTTCAAGATTTTTCAGAATATCCTTCAAGTCGTTGCCCTCTCCATCGACAATAACCCCCCCATTCCGATTCTTCCAGTTCTTGGCGACTTCCTCCAACACGCGCTCAGCTAGCCCCTCTTCTCGCCATTCCGTACCACAATGTCTCCCAATGAATGTAGCTAAATTTTGCAGTGCAGAGGAAGTCAGGGTCAAGCTGTGCTTCTTGGTGAACGTTCTGAAGGCCAGGGGTCGTAGAGTTGCCGGAGGAAGAAGAATTGGTAGTATACTGGCTCTTACAGGAGCTCCAGCGGGGTTGAAGGGGTTTATGGGATATGCTGGCGTACCAAAGGCGGGGGACGACGAAGGGATTGGATTCAAAGGCGCAGGTGTAGGAGGCGGTTTGAATATAGAAGCAGCTCGCGGTTTCTCTACTTGATTTGGTCGCGACATTTTGTCAATCGTGATTGTGTTGTAAAGGGTGTAGAATTTCGTCTCAATACTTTGCCATGTTGAAAGGGAGACGCGCTGGGACGCGTCTGTGTGGCTTGTTTGAGTGGTTTCGCGTGTCAACATCCTTGCAATGTACAAGCTTGCCCTGAAAGAACTGACCACTCCAGCATCACCTGTCACAGTCAACTTCTCACTTTTCAATCGCTCCCCGTTCACCCATCAAGACATTCTTTCTACAAGCACCTCGTAAGCGATCCACTTCTATTTGACAAACACTCGTCCTCATTTTCACCTCGTTCCACCTTTCAAACCAAACCAGTCCGATCCAGCTACTCAACCAACAATGGCTTCGCCCATTGAACCACCCGTTACACTCTCAGAAGAGTCCGCCGCCGCAATGGAGGTCTACAATTCAGTCAAAGTATCCCTCGCAGATCTATGCGCCAAGGGTACCGCCCAATATGCACACAAGAACTACGAAGAGGCGTCAGACCTGTATGCGCGAGCTTCAGAGCTTCAAGCTGAACTCAATGGCGAGATGTCCCCTGATAACGCGGAGATCTTATTCCTGTACGGCCGATCACTCTTCAAGGTTGGACAGAGTAAAAGCGATGTCCTAGGTGGCAAGGCTGGAGCTGAGAAGAAGAAGCCGAATGGTGCTGCGAAGGCGAAGGCGGCACCTAAACAAGAGCTCAAGAGCGAGAGCGAGAAGATCGCTGAGGAGGGCGTTGCGATTATTGCGGAGCAAAATGGCAGTGGAGCAAAGCCTGAGGAAGGAGTCGATGCGAAGAAGCCCTTATTCCAATTTACTGGCGACGAAAACTTTGAGGACTCTGATGATGATGTAGAGGTCAGTTTTCATACGTTCTCAGCACAATTCGGTCTCTAATGCCCATTAGGAGGAGGAGGGTGAAGGTGAAGCCGAGGAGGAGGACGATGATCTTGCTGCCGCCTTCGAGGTACTTGACCTTGCACGAGTCCTATTCACAAAGAAGTTGGAGGGGCCAGAGGAGGATGCAGGCAAGGGCAAGGATATTGGCGATTCTCTAATGACAAAGCACATCAAGGAGCGGCTGGCAGATACTCATGACCTTTTGGCGGAGATCTCACTCGAGAATGAGAGGTAAATGGGCCAAGTTTGAAACTTGACGGTATTTTCTAACATAGTCTAGATTCCCAGGTGCTGTTGTTGATTTCAGAGCTGCTCTATCACACAAGCAAGAGCTGTATCCTGAGGAGTCGGAGATCATTGCAGAGGCTCATTTCAAATTGTCTCTTGCTTTGGAGTTTGCCTCAATCACGAGAACCAAGGATGAGGGCGAAGAGGCAGCAGATGTCACGGAGGCAGAGACCCATGTCGATCAAGGCATGAGAGATGAAGCTGTCAAGGAGTTGGAGGCGGCGATCAACAGCACGAAGCTCAAGTTGCAAAGCAAGGAAGTAGAACTTGCTTCGACTTCATCCCCTGACGACAATGAGGTCACGCGAGCACAGATTGCTGAGGTAAAGGAGATTGTAACTGAGATGGAAGGTCGCGTAAGCTCTCTAAACTTCAAGAGAATTTCAAGAATACTCACTAACATTGCCTTTTCAGCTTGCTGAATTGAAAGCTCCTCCGGTCGACGTCAAGGACGCTTTGTACGGCCCAACAGGTGCCCTGGACGTCAATCCTACTGGTGGTATCCTTGGAGCTACGTTGGGCGAGTCGCCAACAGAAGCTGCAGCCAGAATTGAGGAGGCCAAGAAGACAGCAACTGATCTCACCGGTCTGATTCGCCGTAAGAAGGCGAAGCCAGATGCCGCCACTCCTGAGCCAACGGCAAGCACTAACGGCATCAATGGAAAGCGCAAGGCTGAGGATGATGCCGAGGAGAGTGACAGCAAGAAAGCCAAGGTTGATGAAGCCCCTTTTAACGGTGCGCATGATGGTGATGCGAAAAAGGCAATGGTTGAGGATGCTGCTGATGACTAAGGGGTTGTTAATATCTGCAGGTGGTTTTCTCTCTTACTAGATGGGATGGCGGATCGGAAAATGTGGCGGCGTTTGATACTGGATACATACCAAGGGGAGCATCTTACTTTAAGTATGCCGGGTTTGCACCTGTCACATGGGATATGACATGGGTTGCACTAATGCATTTTCATTCGCATTCGACTTCTTAGCCTTTGAGCTCTTCGCGTGCAATTTCTAACTACCTCGATGCATTAAGATCCATGGCCGTCTGTCAAGCATGAGAACTTGATAGTTGCTGGGTGCAGAGAGCAGGAGAGTGCCAGAGAATCAATGATATGTACCAGCGTTGTAGTGCCCAGCAGTATCATGTGCTTTGGTCAATCCAATTAAGGCGGTGGCATTGAGGTTTTGACAACTTGTAGCAGACGCTTTCCGACATCATATTCAGAAGAGCCAATGAGGTGCCGTTAATTCAGACCTTCATTCCCCAATATCCAACTAGATCTAGAAGTTGACAGAGATATGGCTTGGTCGGTGTATTCGCCGTGGCGATTTCGAGCTGTGGTTCCATCTAGGCTGCAGCAATTGAGGATGGTGTGTTGCTCGATCCGCCTTTTAGGTGCGACGAAGAACCTTTGAATAAGGACTGCCATATGAAGGCTTCGCTAAGAAGCAGCTCGATGTCCTTTTCCGTCCAATCCCTTGTTGGCAAAGCCTGGAGGAACATCATGACTTCCTGGAAGTCCATCTTCCTTAATTTGTCGGACCATTTGACGAGGAAGGCTACACAGACATAGAGGTGGAACTCTGAGAAGCCTTGTTCTTCGGCCTTAGATGTTCTTAATCTCAATTCAGAGCAAACTTGGATAATTTGACTTACCAGATATGTATCCCACATCCTGATAGTGTTCTTAACACTGATTTCCCGCATCAAGAGACAATTCATCCACCGGAAGCTGAATTGAATAAATTCAACCTGTTGCTGTTCTAAATGTTTCGCTAAAGGCTCGTCTATCCTAGCTGTCAGATCGTGAAGCGCTGCCACTTGCCGCTGAATTCCAGGTTGAGCAGTGATATAGTTGTCCTGAATGCCATCTAATAATTTCGTTAAACACCAGAATGAATCTGCTTCAACAGCATCCAACACGGGTTTAGGAAGTTGCCCAGGATCCATGCCACTTTCAACATCTGAGTCTGTAATATAACTGGCCAGGAAAACCTGCCAGAATGGCGTTACCAGGTCATTGATACCTTGGACATATCCGCTCGCTGGATGCCGTACAGCCCAGACGTACAAAATCCTTTCTAAAGATCGTTGGGTAGCCTCGTACCCGTAAAGTTCCAAATGTGGATTCGTTCGTGGGACGTCAATGCTGATTTGATGCCAGATCCCTTCATCCAGTCCCCGCGCTTTACCTGTCGAAGCGGAACTACTTCCACCTCTCTCAAACGCTTGCCGGACTCCATCGAGGTACTCTTTTCGTTTCCGTTCCAATGTTCCAACTCGGCGTTCGCTACTTGTTGGGAGATATCCAAGTAATAGTTGCCATGTCATTGCCCGAACTTCTTCGGGGACCCCAGACCATGCAGCTGCTCTCAGATCTGTAAGATTTATCGAAGTAGCTTGCAATATCTTTTTAAACTTATTTATCCTCGTGATCCGTGCAGAGTGAATATCCGCTTGTTTGGGAGAAGCATCGGCAGGGATAGGAGAATGGTGGATGAGGTGTAAGGAATTTGCAGGATCTCTCAGAATCTCTTTATACTGAGGCCTCAAAATCTTTCCTTCGCTCTTCTTTGCAACGGGGTAACTTGGCGCAGGGCGTTCAATGGCAATGTCGGCACTATTTGAAAGCCTCCGGGTGCCAAATCCCCCGAAACCACCCTGTAGCCCGTGTCCAAAAGGGGAGAGGTTCCCTATTCCAGGATCCGTTTTGTTTTGGTCCGCAGCCTTCTTCGTTTTCCTCTTCATGCTTGACATGCTCGGCAATCCAAAGTCGTCCCCATCATCGTTGTCATAGCCATACTCGTCGTCTTCATCGCCTTCATCGTCGGCATTCCAATCATTATTTGTAGTTGACAAGAAGTCTGTGTATGTTCTTCTTGGAGGAGAAGCTAGTCCAGAAGATGCTCGGTGGAATGGCGGGGTATCGTTTTTATGGGAGGAAGAAGAAGGAGGAGTCCTGGGACGCGCTGAACTCGAAGATAGAGAGCTTGAATAATAATATTAGCACATTTGAGTGGCCTTCGGGCCTTGAGACGTACAGGTTGTCAAACTTCAACATGTCCGCATGAGAATATGAGGCCCCGACGACCAATCCAGGTTCACGAGTCTGTTTTTTTGGAGAAGAGTCACGGCGTCCATTTGAAGCTCGGCCCCTCCAGAAAGGAGATGCGGATCTGGAATGCCCTTGGTCAGCGCATTGCCCATTGTAACTGCCCCCGCTCGACTCAAGGCAGTTGTGCAGAAGAAGTTGGAGCATACTCGGATCCTTCTGGTAGACAAAAGCACCAGTTAGCTATATCCAGAACTAAACCTCGTACAGCTGGAGCAAGGTACTCCTTCCAACAGCTTTTTGGCGGGGAAGTACTGACCAACCTGAACCATCTCCTGCATTCGAGAAGCTTTGATCAGCTTTGCCTTTCTCTTGTAGGTGAAGATTTGAACCAACCTGCTGCACTAGCTTCTTGGTGCCATTTGACGAAGAAAACATCTTGCGGGCCTTCAATTCTTGGTCTTGTGCTTTCATTCCTGGCAGCTCGGATTCCCGACGTTGTCATTCAACGATCCGCATCCTAATTCGGCTAGCGTCTTGTGAGGCACTGTCCCGCGCACGCTGGTCTTGATTACACAACACCTTCTTCTTCTTGCCCTTTATTCACTGCGACACTTGACCATCGATCAGGCTTACCGACTCTGGAAGACGGCCTGGTTCTACATCAAAGGTCCTTTTCAAACCCAGCAACATCAACATCCGCCCTGCCTTTCAAGCTGGCAGGCAAACAACCAGCAAGCCTCTCACTGTGCACTGTCGTCGCGCACCGCGACAAGTGACAACTAATCTACTCCCCAAAACACAGAATACTTCCAAAATGACGGAACCGGATAACTTCGAAGAGGATCTCTTCGCCGATCTGTGAGTTACTCATCCCGGATACCTGGCTCTTGATCCAGTCTTTCCCTCCAACCACAGGCCAGACGCTGAGGATGCCTCTGTACTTGCTATCCATATTCTCACCATCTATCTCATTCGACTGAACATTGAGCTGACTCACTTTCAGGTACGCCGATGAAGAGCCTTCAAAACCCGCAGCTCCAGAGGCTGAAGCCAAAACTGAACCGGCTGCCGTAGCTGAGACGAATGGTGAAGAGTCAAATGACCATCCAGAACAAAATGGCGGAGGAGATGAACAAATGTATAATGGTGAGGAGGATATGGATGATGACATTGATTTTAACCTTGGTGGGAATGGCAACAACTACGATGCTTCAGCTACCAATGAATCACATGGACCTGGCATCAAAGAGGATGGGTAAGATTGCGATTTTTTCCTTCGATTTCTATAGTGCATATATCACCAGAACTCAGCAGATGATTGTAAGCATCTGTTCTCTGGCCTCGCTTCATCTCACTCAACTTTTCCGACTCAACGAAAAGAGCACGTCAAGATATGGGATCGGTGTGGGGAGATCATTTGGTGGGCATGCAGGTTGGGGAACCTTATGGCAGGATGTGGGCTTGGAAGAAGGAGAACGTATCGCTGAGATGGATTTGAACAAATGCCTCCATAAGGGACGGATGGGATTCAAACAGCAACTAGGACCCATAGATGCGGAACATCACTAGCGACCGTTCAAATTTTTTACGGATTCGAAGATAAGCGCGATGATTGCGATGGCTGCCGGAAGCAAAATGCGTCAATTGCCTGAAGGGGGAAGCTTGAGCAGACGAATTGGCAAAGGGACTAGCAGTCTTGAAAACGGACAGGAAGCTGGTATTTCGCCTCATGCATTCGCCAACAACAGCGGCCATAGTCAATCCTACTACATAGCCTATTGTCGAGATAATCTTCATAGAGCATCAAGGAGGCCACAGATAGGCTTAGCAGAAGGGCAGCGCATAGCGCACGACGCCAGTACCTAGCATGACGATAGCAAAGACAACAATTGTTCTTGGATATCTTGTGGTGTCATCCTTCATTGCATGACTCCTGTCGGGTTCAAATTGCCATCCTGGTTTGAGGGGTTTTTGTGTGGATACTTGGAACTCTTTCCCAACATTGCGGGCCAAGATTCTCCAAATCTCATCTGCTGCTGCATCAAAGACATGTTTGCGCTACACCTTGGCAAGCAGTTCGGCCTGTTGATTTGGTTCGAGTTGTCGAGTCATCGAGTCGTTGGGTTGTCGACCTGCTACCCCCAAGCGAAGGATTCCCAGGAGCTACGAAACCGGGTTGCTGTTCGAGATCCGAGACAACCAAATCTGAAGCCATATTTGAAGAGCGCAGATTATTTCCTTGATATTACTCCCGCCATATGATGCGTTTCATTTCTTTTTGAGAATATGGTTCATTTGCTAATTGGTCATGTTTTTACAGGAAGATGTTTATTGGTGGACTGAACTGGGAGACTACCGATCGTACGTGAAGCAATTGAAGCCAAATATTCAAGGCAAGGCTAACTCGCAATTATTTTCAGAATCCCTCAAGGAATACTTCTCCCAGTTTGGTGAAGTTCTGGAGTGCACCGTTATGAGAGATGGCGCATCTGGTAGATCAAGAGGCTTCGGCTTCCTGACTTTCAAGGATGCCAGAACAGTCAACATCGTAATGGTGAAGGAACACTGGCTAGATGGCAAAATTGTAAGGCCCAACTTTCAGACTCATGTCAATTCTTTGCGTCAATACCCTTCCAAACCCCCTGCCCCAAAGAAGCACCAAGCTCACCCAATGTTAAGATCGACCCCAAGCGGGCCATTCCACGTGACGAGCAAGAGCGCACCAGCAAGATCTTTGTTGGCGGCGTCAGTCAAGAGGCCACAGAGCAAGATTTTAAGGAGTACTTCATGCAGTTTGGTCGAGTCGTTGATGCCACTCTCATGATGGACAAAGACACTGGCAGACCACGAGGCTTCGGATTCGTCACATTTGACAGCGAGGCGGCAGTCGATGCTTGCTTGCAACAACCGCTCGAAATTCTCGGTAAGCCAATCGAAGTCAAGAAAGCCCAGCCAAGAGGCAACATGCGCGAGGAAGAGGAGGGTCGTGGTGGCAAGGGTGGCCGGTTCCGCAAGGGAGGTCAAGATGACAACCAAAATGCAAACCAAATTCAACAAGGCGGTGCTAATCAGATGGCTCCTGGTGGTATGACTCCCCAATTAATGGCGCAGTATTGGCAACGTATGCAACAATACTTCGCGATGATGCAGCAACAGATGGCAATGGGTGGTGGAAGAGGTATGCCAATGCAAGGCGGTATGAACCCGGCTATGATGGCCCAAATGGCTCAGATGCAACAAATGCAAGCTATGCAACAGCAGATGCAGCAAGGAAATCGCAGCCAGAGTCCCCAGAGCCCGGGTGCTGGAATGCAAGGCATGAACCCTGCTATGATGCAACAGATGCAGCAAATGCAACAAATGCAGATGCAAGGCATGGGCGGCGGTGCTAATATGGGTGGTGGTTATGCTGCAGGTGGTGGAAGCAATCCTGGTGGACGAATTGGCACGCCTGGCTACAATGCCTACGAGCAGCAGATGTTTGAGCAACAGAAATATGAACAACAACAGATGCGTCGGGCTGCACGTGAGCAATCTCAGTACAGTGGTCAAGGTGGATATGGTATGGGCGGTGGTGGTCCAACATCTTGGGAGGGGATGTATGATGATGTTCCGCAACCAGCCGTTTCAACCGGAGGAGGAGGAGGTGGTGGTGGTGGTGGTGGTGGTGGAGGAGGAGGAGGAGGAGGCCGAGGTGGATATCAGAGTGGACGGGGAGGTGGAAGTTCAAGGGGATCCGCTCCGCCTCAAGGTGGACCTCAAAGTGCACCGCCCGCTAATGCCCCAACTGGACCGAAGAATGCTGGCAAGCCAGGAGCGAACTATCGTGGTGGTGGTAGGGGCGGCAATAGAGGCTTCCACCCTTATGCTCGTGGTTGAGAGCCGGAACGATGCGTTTTTCACTTCAATATTCTGCATTACTTTCGGACAATTGGTTTGGGGGTATCAAAAATACGTTGTGGATGGCGCATTTTCCTGCGGAATTTTCCTACATTTTGTCACAATACAAAATATTGCATAGCTGAGGTCACTGGGAAATGGGTGGGTTTTCGGAGGGAGATTCTGCTACTTTCTCTGCTCGATTTGTCCACACCCGGAATCAATCAATGAATAATATAATTGAAAATCATAATTGGCGTGATCTCGCGGGAAACTTTTAGTAAGTACTGCTTCCCACAAGCGGACTATTTATGGGTTTGTTACACGTGACTCATGCCAAAACATCCCTGTCTTGACGCTCAGCTTTTCATCTCAGCCCTACATCAAGAACATCCTTTCAG
>Ga0307515_10009733_pt1 | contig 18521 bp, 13 predicted proteins | sample 17_EM_MG_FD_194513 | JGI IMG/M metagenome (GOLD analysis project Ga0307515, IMG submission 194513) | Populus trichocarpa ectomycorrhiza microbial communities from riparian zone in the Pacific Northwest, United States - 17_EM | ecosystem: Host-associated > Plants > Roots > Unclassified | place...
TGACCTGCAAGTATTTTACTCTGAATTTTTGGTGCAATGGATGAGCGGGGTGGGCAGCACCAGTGCCGGGAATATCCAGCATATTGCCGAAGAGGAGAGGCGGCCAGTGGCCGGACAGGAGGGACGGCGTGGGGTGGCCGGGCAGGAGGGGCAGCGTGGGGTGGCCGGTTGACAGATGACGGCGACAATGGACAGAAGACAGCACAGCCGGTGGGGCGGGTGGCGGCAGCCTTGGGAATATCTAACATATTCCCGGGAGAGGTGGACACAACGCCGGGTGGGAGACGCCGGGTGGGAGACGCCGACGACAGTGCCGACGACGGACGGATGACACATGACAGTGACAACGGACGGGTGACACCCCGGGCGCCGGCGGTTGGAGCTACCGACGGTGCTATTGGCAGTGGTACGAGCTACTGACGGTGTACCGACGGTGCCTGCTCTTAATAGGGAACGCCTGTAATAACAGGCTTGATATCTTAGAGAATGGTCTGTTATTACAGGCGAACTATGCCTCGGATAGGTGAATATTCCCATGTAAGGATCGCCTCAAGCTCGCTCTCTTGTGTGCTTGACTCCATATCTCCCCGTAGTTTTGGAAGTGGCCGACTCAACAAGGTGAAGAAGCCTTCAGCGAACGATCGTCGCCATTCGACTGAGAGTGTTTCGAACCCATCCACAAATATATGCAATAATTCCCACCTCCTCCATAATTGCTCTTCAGGCAACATGACGTTGAACGCAGACGATACAGCTGCTGAGAGGAAGAATGATGGTGCTGGGGGATCTGAATAGGATATCATGGTCTTCATGTAGTACTTTAGAGCTACGGAGGAGATGGCGAGCACCCGAGATTGCAGGAATGAGGCGAGCAGGAAGGACTCTGTATAATGGGTGACTTTTCCTTGTGCATAGCGCAGAAGGGACCGAGCTGCAATCATATTGCGGACCCGGTGGTCATAGATTGATCCCATTGGAAGGCCAGGTCCATCCGGAACGTCAAGTTGGGCCGCCACTCTTGCAGCCAGGCTCAACCAGGGATTTTTCATTTCTATAGACCTGTTCTGCATTCGCTTCCTTATATAGTGAGAAGGTTGTTTGAAAAGCATCAACAGAATGGCCGAAATATTGGGATCCGGGTTCTCACTGGCTCCAAGCCGTTCGTCATAGCGATTGAACGGGGTTTTCAGATGATAGTGTACATAAATGTAATGAGTATCGCGAAATATTGGTCTTGTGTGTTCTGTCCGTCGCGTAACGAGTGCATTGCCAATAGCGAAGAGTCCAAATTCCTTCATGGACGGAGCAATGGCAGTCAAGGCAGAGGCATAGAGGGGTAAATCACCCTTCGCTGTAATGATAGTGAAGTACTGATCTGCCAAGGCATATGATTTTCGATAGATAAGGGCGTAGACGATTAGAAAGAGCAGGGAGGTTAGCTGCTTGTGATCGTCTGGAGAGGTGCGTGCATAGATTGTGCTGATAAGATTGGTGTTTCGGATATTCAGAAGCAACCATGGGTGGTCACGACTGCTGGAGAGAATGTTTCGTCGATTGGCTCCATCTGAAGCACATGATATCGCGGCGAGTGTGGCTACAGCTTCGAGTAATACCATGTCAGGGGGGCTGTTACTATCCCATTTCGTGGCATGACCCATGAGGAGTGGTAGGCATATCCCAATGAAGAACGATGGTTTCCTCAATAGCCACCCCTTGTTACAGAGCTCTGACAGCGTCCTTAAAAGTCGTAAACACTCTTCTTTGTGCAGCTCCTTTCCTCGCATCGTCTTTGTGAGATCATTGGACAACGTTTGTGCCAATGGCATACCATCACGATTGTTCCAGTGGTCAGAAACTTTAATTATAACCTGAGTCCAGGGGTCCTCGGGATCTGTCATACGCCGACGGACAGCCATTGAGGTGATATTGATCACATCGGATGTGGACCAATCACGCAGCGAAGTCGTTACCATTGCGACCAGGACGGCTGGAGGTAGCTGTGAGAAGTGCTCTTCAGGGTTCTCTATATCACGAATCCAGGAAGGCAGGTTGAATGATGGTGGAAAAGGCTGGCCAGTCCCACCTGCCACCTGCCACACAGACGATTGTAGTGCCAAGCTGTGTTGAGAATTCGGAGCACTATCATGAATCCTCTTCAAGGCCGAAGATGCTGTGAAGAGCTGGACTTCGTCCGTTGTTATTGCTGTAACGGGGTCTACGAAGTCTTTCTCCAGATACGGGCGCGATTTCAGAAGGATAACCTGGATATCCCGGCGGACACGGCCCAGAGTGGTTGATGGGGCTGTATCCATGGCAGATGAAAAGAAATTATCAATACTTGGACATAAATAGGCGTGCATATGGCGATACACCTTGCCCAAGGTACGCGAAAGAGGAGAGTGGAAAGGCGAAGAGGTAACAAACACGGATATTGACGTCGTAATGGCATAATACAGCACTCCAATGCCAAAAATGGCTGTGGTGACACCAAACGATGGTATACTGATGTAAAAGAGAAACAAGACGAGACCGATTGAAAACAGAAGAAGAGATACCTGGATGAGCGAGGGTAGTATCGCGACCATCTCCGGGAGCTTCCAGTACTCCATCCCGAGATATCGGAATTCACGTGTCTTCGCTCGTTGCTCGGGGATCGACATCGCCCGCAAGCCGCGATCGAATTCGTGTACCCAGCTTTTGATGAGCATCGCGATGAATGCCGCCAGGATCATAACTCCCAGACTGGCATAGAAGAGAGCATTGACGACAACAATGTGGTCTGGAGGGGAGAAGTCGGCGGGGACATATGGCCCAAGGCTCGAATTACGCATCATCTGCGTTTGATAAATGAGGACGTCCTGTATGATATCCATGGGGTCTGGTTCGAGACGACCAAGAAGTTCGATGAGGAAAGCGCTCAAGAAAGCGGCGAACAGTGCCGCCTGGACAACCAATGAGCTTAGCCCAGCGTGAGAGGGAGACATGGCACACAAAGATAAGAATGGTATCCATTTGCTCAATCCATTCCTTTTCGCGTTCGCGGTCGATGATCTCCATTCCTGCGTTTCTCGTATTAGGGGATGGGTGGTGATGTGGATGGATACGTGCCTTCGTTATAGTACTCCCAGGCAGTCTTGGAGATCTTGGAGTCTTCTGAGTAACACAAATTCTTAGACGGTGACGGTGGGCTAGGAAATGTGCTTGCCTCGTGGGTTCGCAGGCGGCGGAGGTTCCTGCTCCGTCTCTATAGGATGGCGTTTAGAACGTATTACTAGAAATGATAAGACACATATGTTACCGTGCTTCATTTTCTTGGTGAGAAGAGACATGAGCGTAAGGACTGAAAAGCACGCTTTGTATGGTCAGCTGCCTGCCGTTTCCGCGTCGTCCTGAACCACCATCGACAACATCAGCCCGTAAACTCCATACCCGGCGACGACACACCTCCCTCTCGTCACCTATTGCCAATCTATCAAACGATCAAACTGCTGGCGTTCGATGGCGACGAAAAGGCGTGTCTCCGCTTCCCGCTTTGCAGTCGAGACGACTGGTCTCAGTCGGTCTGCTCTGTGATTCTTACTTGTAGTTGGTTTGTAGTACACGTCAATGCAGTTCGAATTGTCCCGCTGCTAACCTTCCCGACGAGTCTCTGAGTCGTGGTGGCCTTTTGCACAGACCCCTTGGAACCCATCCTACAATGAACTTCGAATGACGGACCAACTCTCGATTACGACGGTCCGTAGCGAGAGTTGCGAAATTATATTCTGCAGCTACCAACGCCAGATATTATTTCTGTGGACGTTTCTAGGGTTCGATCCCTTGCATGGCCCGGAGAGCTCTTCTAAAGCCTTCGGCGGACACCAACCATGTTGGACTGTGTCCAGGGGAATATGAAAGCAGTCGAAAGTAGTCAGTAGAATAGCTCCCAGAACCCATATCGCCGAACTAGGTTTTAACAGGGATGAATAAATGCCTGATATGCTATTCCGTAATATGCATATTGAACGGCCAAAGCTGTATAAGCGAGGGCGTGAACAGTACAAAGTCGGCACGCGTTGAAGGGATTCACCCCTCTCTGGACGCTCTCCTCGCCTTCCGTAACACCGCGGCATGTTTACCAACTGGCGTCTCGGCAACCTAGACGCTGCTCCACCAACGATCCACCTCGCTTCTATCAGCAGGCGAGAACGTAACTTGGCCTACCGTTCCTTCACCCACTTTGCGCCTTCTTCAAGCTGGGTTCTGGGTCCTTCGGCAGTGTGTCTACAAAGGCCCGTTATAGTCCAGGGGCCCCCGGTCCCGATGCTCATCGTTTGAGTTGCAGGCACCTACCTCGGCATCGACGTCGCGACCAAGGAAGTGCTCCCTTCAACCGAATACGATGTATCAAAGTACGTTGAGAGGGAGTGGCGTCTCATGAAGTCAGTCCTTCTTGCCAGCCACAGGCCCGCGGACCACTGAACGATGGACCCAGGGAGGCCCGCCACCCAAATGTCGTTATTTACCTTGGTCTTTCACGAGCACCGCCTCCAGATAACCGCATTTTTATTATTTCAGAATTTGTTGAGAATGGTAAGCATCCCTGACCTTATCCTTAATTCTCTCTCACGAGTCACAGGTAACCTCCGCATCTATATCTATGACAAGACGAAGCCATTTCCGTGGCGCCTACGAGCCTCCTTCGCAACCGATATTGCACGCGCACTGGCCTACTTACACGCCTGTCGGTGCATTCATCGGGACCTGAAAGGAGAGAACCTTCTCGTCACCCCGAACGGACGACTCAAGATCACCGACTTTGGGTTTGCACGAATTGCAGCGCGGAATGCCGATGAGGTCAAACGTCTGGCGTTCTGCGGAACGGACAGCTACGTGAGCCCTGAGATCCTCCTCGGAGAAGAGTTCCACCTGCTTACCGATGTTTACTCTCTCGGTGTAATCTTCTGTGAGATAGCTAGTCGACGTCACGTTCAAGGTAGCTTGACTCTTGCACCATGCACCTGAATGATGCCTCTCTGAACCTACATACAGCACTCACCTCCTTCGTTCAACATCAACACGGATGAGGTCCGCCAATTGGCCTCTCCTAGTGCCCCTGTCAACTTCATCCAGCTCGCGATTGATTGCTGCGCCCTGCGTCCAGCGGACCGACCTACGACGCCTCAGATCCTCGCCCGTTTACGTACCATTGAGGTCGAGGTGCTCTCCCGACCATCGGAGGCGGACGACCTGCACCTTGGCTCCGTCAAGTTCTTCATCCAGAAACGACCTGGTGCGGCGCCTCGCATGCCCAGCTTCAGTCCGATCAGGGATAAGGACGAGAAGAAAGCCAACGAGGAGCCGCCTGAGGATTCTATTGACGAGGGACCATCGGTGCCGTCAACGGTTTGCGGAGCGTCACGCTAGAAGGGAAGATGACGACTCTACGGCATGGTCGCAGATGACTGCAAAAGAGGGTCACTTTGCTGGTGCGAAGGACTCGTTACAACTGAAGAACGGACATGTGCGCATCAACGGGGACGGAATGTCGGATGTAAGGGAGCCACTGCTAGCGGATAACGACGACGGAAAGCAACCTCACGTATTCGGACTATAGCACGTCTGTCGTCAAAGGAGTTGGACAAACACCACCCCTACTCCCCTCCATCATGACCGTCCGACCAACCAAGTCAGCCAGCGAAGAGGGGCTTGTGATCCCAAGCGGACCGACAGACTCGATGCTCTCGATCGAGTCGTTCCATACTGCTCGGTCGTCCTCCATCCAAAATTCTCCATCTATCGCCGCAGCCACCGAGGGCGGATCGACGATCCTCCCCGAATAGCCGCTCCACCAGTTTACGCTCATCAAGCCTGGCACGTCGGGGAAGAAACTTCCCGCAGGTGTTTCGCAGGGGATCACGAGTAGCGCGAGTCAAGGGCCCTCGGAGGCAGGCTGGAGTCCGTTTGATTTCTTCTTCTCGAGTGGGCTTGTGGCCAAGTGCGATTTGTGCCACAAGAGGTTGGGGTGGAAGCCCGTGCTCGAATGCGATGACTGTGGGCTGAGGTGAGTCACCGGGATCCTCTTCCAAAGCAAGCCGAGGAGGTGATTCGCTGATTGTTTATTGGAATAGGACTCACATCAAATGTGGTGAACTTGCCCCTCGTGATTGTGGCTTGAGAGGTCAGAACGCTCCTCTTACTGCAGGCGCGGTACCACTCAACAAGGTCAAAGGCAAGAGCCGATCAATTTCTTCCACTCTCTTGCAGTCTAATGTTCCCTGACTACGTCTAGGTCGTATACATTATTGTATCGGTTCTCTATGGTAATCCTCTCCGTGGCTGTCGTGTATTCGTGAACTCTCAATCCACGGACTTGGCCTTATTCCTTCCCTCACGGCGTGTGTATGGCGTTTCGGTAGTTATGTAATGAACATTCATGCCCCCAACCTTGTACCCTAGCTGATACTCGATCTCTCGTCTCTCGCTGAAACGATCAGTCAACCTGCTTTTGCATACAGCCATTATGCTTGTCACTAGTATTCAGTAATGTTATTCTATCGGTTCTGTATTGCTCTCCGTGGTCCCTGTTGTCTTTCTTTTTTATGCACGCTTTTCGTATTACCGCCTTGCAGTCGCAATCACTCCGGGCTATGACTGACGGTTATGGCGGCAGTCTGTGGTAATATTGGTATTTAAGGTATCAGTCTGAGTCCTTTTTGGAATTCGATAGGGATATCTCGCCTATTAGTAGCGCACCCATTCATTTACCACCAAAGGTTGACTCCTGCACACATCGCCGTATTCTACTTGTGTTACCTTTATTTCTCCTGATTTCTCTCAGAGTGGAGCCTGTGAGTGAACTATTACTGATCCATCAGCTATAGAGAGTAAGTTCTCTTGAACCATCATGTCCAGCTATCTACAGACACACTCGACCCACTGCGAGCGGGATATTCCTGATGGCACACGTATTTTCGCCTCGCCCAATATTATCGCATTTACAATCGCAGGAGTCGGCTGAGATGTGTTCCTTGCCCGTTTTGGGACTTCACAGGTCAACCATAGTTTTTAGTCACGTATTGCCTTACCCTCTTTGTGTCACCTCAAAAAAATCAATGGAATATCCTCTACCCATGTCTTTGGGACCATTCGAGTGGAACTGCAGGATTTGAGAGCCCCCCATAGCTAGCCTCGAGTGCCAATGTATCTACAATGAGACCCTAACAAACAGATCGGCTCATACAAGCCAAGGACCTTCAAAACGTACGAAGTTTGGTGCCTATGTCATGAACAGCTTGTGAAGGAAAGACACGCCAACCATGCTCCACGTTGGTGGTTGGACATCCACAACAGATCCTTCACGTCCTACCCTCCTGGCGTCGCCACAAAGAGAATAGAGCACCCACTAATTATGTATTTGGGCATATACAGAGGTATCCACAGCCTCCAGCAGTGGGTTTCTACAAAACTCATGAAGCCAGAGATCCAATATTTTATGAGGCACGAAACCGGGTTCCTCTCTGCCTCTAAATACTCAAGTGGATGACGCGTATCTGTCCATGCATCTCAAAAATCTATTTCCCTCGCCACGTACCCAACCCTCAAACTGATCGACTGCTTTAGGAGATAGGATTGCGGGTCCGTAGTTGGGGTCCTAGATTTGCCCATGTCAGAACTATGACCACAAAGTTCATAGTACCCAATTGTACAAAATTACCGAAGTGTGCCTAGATATCCCATGCGCAATGGAAGTTGCGGAACCTGTGGTGTACCTGGAACTCCTCGTGCCTACGAACCGCTTCGCTCATCCGCGCGGATATCATGCTACGGTATTCAAGGAGCTCAGGCCCGTCAAACCACTTGGTGAACTCGTGAAGCGTGGGGATAATTGGAATGATTCGGTGGTACGGAGCTGCTTCAAGCAGCTTGCAAAGCGCCCCGAACACGAATTCCTCATTGACATCCAGTCCAATCAAATTCTGCAATTGTGCTGCTCTCTGTCTTGACCTCGCTGTATTCCTCCTAGACTGTTGCGATAAACGGAGTGACCATGCCATTGCCATCCAATCCAACCCGCTGAATTGTGAATCCGTCCACTCTGGCGCTTGTTCCTCTGCATGGAAATATTCCCATGTAAGAATCGCCTCCAGCTCGCTCTCTTGTGTGCTTGACTCCGTATCTCCCCGTAGTTTTGGAAGCGGCCGACTCGACAAGGTGAAGAAGCCTTCAGCGAACGATCGTCGCCATTCGACTGAGAGTGTTTCGAACCCATCCACAAATATATGCAATAATTCCCACCTCCTCCATAATTGCTCTTCAGGCAACATGAGGTTGAACGCAGACGATACAGCTGCTGAGAGGAAGCACGATGGTGCTGGGGGATCTGAATAGGATATCGTGGTCTTCATGTAGTACTTTAGCGCTACGGAGGAGATGGCGAGCTCCCGAGATTGCAGGAAGGAGGCGAGCAGGAAGGACTCTGTATACTGGGTGACGTTTTCTTGTGCATATCGCAGAAGGGACCGAGCTGCAATCATATTGCGGACTCGATGGTCATAGATTAATCCCATTGGAAGGCCTAGTCCATCCGGAATGTCAAGTTGGGCCGTCACTCTTGCAGTCAGGCTCAACCAGGGATTTTTCAATTTTATAAACCCGTTCTGCATTCGAGCCGTTATATATGGAGAAGGTTGTTTGGGAAGCATCAACAGAATGGCCAAAATATTGGGATCCGGGTTCTCACTGGCCCCAAGCTGTTCGTCATAGTGATTGAACGGTCCTTTCAGATGACGGAATGCATAAATGTAACGAGCATCGCGAAATATTGGTCTTATGTGTTCTGTCCGTCGCGCAGCGAGTGCACTGCCAATGGAGAAGAGGCCAAGTTTCGTCATGGACGGAGCAATGGCAGTCAAGGCAGAGGCATAGAGGGGTAAATCACCCTTCGCTGTGATGATAGTGAAGTACTGAGCTGCCAAGGCATATGATTCTCGATAGAGAAGGGCGTAGACGATCAGAAAGAGCAGGGAGGTTAGCTGCTTGTGATCATCTGGAGGGGTGCGTTTATACAATGTACTGATAAGATTGGTGTTTCGGATATTCAGAAGCAACCATGGGTGGTCACGACTGCTGGAGAGAATATTTCGTCGATTGGCTCTATCTGAAGCACATGATATCGCGGCGAGTGTGGCTACAGCTTCGAGTAATACCATGTCAGGGGGGCTTTCAATATCCCATTTCCTGGCATGAACCATGAGGATTGGTAGGCATATCCCAATGAAGAACGATGGTTTCGTCAATAGCCACCCCTTATCACAGATCTCTGACAGCGTCCTTAAAAGCCATAAACACTCTTCTTTGTACAGCTCCTTTCCTCGCATCGTCTTTGTGAGATCATTGGACAACGTTTGTGCCAATGGTATATCATCATCACTGCTCGAGTGGTCAGAAACTTTCATTATAATCTGAGTCCAGGGGTCCTCGAGATCTGTCATACGCCGACGGACAGCCTTTGAGGTGATATCGATCACATCGAATGTGGACCAATCACGCAACGAAGTCGTTACCATTGCGATCAGGACGGCTGGAGGTAGCTGTGATAAGTGCTCTTCAGGGTTCTCTATATCACGAATCCAGGAAGGCAGGTTGAATGATGGTGGAAAAGGCTGGCCAGTCCCACCTGCCACCTGCCATACAGACGATTGTAGTGCCAAGCTGTGTTGAGAATTCGGAGCACTATCATGAATTCTCTTCAAGGCCGAAGACGCTGTGAAGAGCTGGACTTCGTCCGTTGTTATTGCTGTAATCGGGTCTACGAAGTCTTTCTCCAGATACGGGCGCGATTTCAGAAGGATAACCTGGATATCCCGGCGGACACGGCCCAGAGTGGTTGATGGGGCTGTATCCATGGCAAATGAAAAGAATTTATCAATACTTGGACAGAAATAGGCGTGCATATGGCGATACACCTTGCCCAAGGTACGCGAAAGAGGAGAGTGGAAAGGCGAAGAGGTAACAAACACGGATATTGACGTCGTAATGGCATAATACAGCACTCCAATGCCAAAAATGGCTGTGGTGACACCAAACGATGGTATACTGATGTAAAAGAGAAACAAGACGAGACCAATTGCAAACAGAAGAAGAGATATCTGGATGAGGGATGGAAGTATCGCGACCATCTCTGGGAGCTTCCAGTACTTCATCCCGAGATATCGGAATTCACGCGTCTTCGCTCGTTGCTCGGGGATCGACATCGCCCGCAAGCCGCGGTCGAATTCGTGTACCCAGCTTTTGATGAGCATCGCGATGAATGCCGCCAGGATCATAACTCCCAGACTGGCATAGAAGAGAGCATTGACGACAACAATGTGGTCTGGAGGGGAGAACTCGGCCGGGATATATGGCCCAAGGCTCGAATTACGCATCATCTGCGTTTGATGAATGAGGACGTCCTGTATGATATCCATGGGGTCTGGTTCGAGGCGACCAAGAAGTTCGATGAGGAAAGCGCTCAAGAAAGCCGCGAACAGTGCCGCCTGGACGACCGATTAGCTTAGCCCAGCGTCAGAGGGAGACAAGACATACGAAGATAAGAATGGTATCCATTTGTTCAATCCATTCTTTTTCGCGTTCGCGGTCAATGATCTCCATTCCTGCGTTTCTCGTATTAGGGGATGGGTGGTGATGTGGCTGGATACATGCCTTCATTATAGCAGTCTTAGAGATCTTGGGGTCTTCTGAGTAACACAAATTCTTAGACGGTGACGGTGGGCTAGGAAATGTGCTTGCCTCGTGGGTTCGGCTGCGGCAGGGGTTCCTGCTCCTTCTCTATAGGAGGGCGTTTAGAACGTATCACTAGAAATGATAAGATATATAGGTTACCGTGCTTCATTTTCCTGGCGAGAAGAGACACGAGCGTGAGGACCGAAATGCGGGCTTTGTATGCGTTTTGAACCACCGTCGACAACATCAGCCCGTAAACTCGATACTCGCCGACGACACACATCCCTCTCGTCGCCTATTGTCAATCTCTCAACCTCTCAAACGAACGTCTGCTGGCATTCGATGGCGACGAAAAGGCCTGTCTCCCGCTTTCCGCTTTGTAATCGAGACGACTGGTCTCAGTCGGTCTGTTCTCTGATTCTTACTTGTAGTTGGTTTGTAGTACACGTCAATCCAGTGCGAATTCCCCCGTTGCTAACCTTCCCGGCGACTCTGCGTCGTGGTGTCCTTGTGCGCGGCGTAGTGGCCTTTTGCACAAGCCCGTTGGAACCCATCCTACTATGTACTTCGAATGACGAACTAACTCTCGATCACGACGGTCCATAGCGAGAGTTGCGAAATTATATTCTGCAACGACCAATTCTAGATATTATTGGTATGGATTTTTCTAGGGTTTGATACCTTATTCGGTGATATGCATACTGAAAGGCCAAAGCCGTATAAGCGAGGGCTTGAACAGTACAAAGTCGGCACACGTTGAAGGGACTCATCATCCCTCTCTGGCGTAGCGCTCTCCTCTACTCCCTCGCCTTCCGTAACACCGCAGCATGTTTACCAACCGGCGTCTCGGCAACCTAGACGCTGCTCTGCCAGCGATCCACCTCGCTTCTATCAGTAGGCGAGAACGTAACCTTGGCCCTCCATCCCTTCACCCACTTTGCGCCTTCTTCAAGCTGGGTCCTGGGTCCTTCGGCAATGTCTACAAAAGTTCGTTGTAGTGCTGGAGCCCCCGGCCCCGATGCTCATCGTTTGAGTTGGTCGTGATTGTAGGCACCTACCCTGGCATCGACGTCGCGACCAAGGAAGTACTTCCTTCAACCGAATACAATGTGTCAAAGTACTTTGAGAGGGAGTGGCGTCTCATGAAGTCAGTCCTTCTTGCCAGCCACAGGCCCCCGGACCGCTGAACGATGGACCCAGGGAGGCCCGCCACCCAAATATCGTTATTCACTTGGTCTTTCACGAGCACCGCCTCCAGATAACCGGATTTTTATTATTTCAGAATTTGTTGAGAATGGTAAGCATCCCTCACCTTCTCCTCAATTCACTCTCACGAGTCACAGGTAACCTCCACATCTATATCTATGATAAGACGAGGCCTTTTTCTGTGGCGCCTACGAGTCTCCTTCGCAACCGATATTGCACACGCCCTGGCCTACTTACACGCCCGTCGGTGCATTCATCGGGACCTGAAAGGAGAGAACCTTCTCGTCACCCCGAACGGACGACTCAAGATCACCGACTTTGCGTTTGCACGAATTGCAGCCCGGAATGCCGATGAAGTCAAACGTCTGACGTTCTGCGGAACGGACAGCTACGTGAGCCCTGAGATCCTCGGAGAAGAGTTCGACCTGCTTACCGACGTTTACTCTCTCGGCGTAATCTTCTGTGAGATACCTAGTCGACGACGTCACGTTCAAGGTAGCTTGACTCTTGCATCATGCACCTGAATGATGCCTCATACAGCGCCCACCTCCTTCGTTCAACATCAACACGGACGAGGTCCGCCAATTGGCCTCTCCCGGTGTCCCTGTCAACTTCATCCAGCTCGCGATTGATTGCTGCCCTGCGCCCAGCGCCCAGCGGACCGACCCACGACGCCTCAGATCCTCGCCCGCTTACGTGCCATTGAAGTCGAGGTGCTCTCCCGACCATCGGAGGCGGACGACCTACACCTTGGCTCCGTCAAGTTCTTCATCCAGAAACGACCTGGTGCGGCGCCTCGCATGCCCAGCTTCAGTCCGATCAGGGATAAAGACGAGAAGAAAGCCGAGAAGGAGCTGCCTGAGGATTCTATTGACGAGGAACCATCGGTGCCGTCAACGGTTTGCGGAGCGCCACGCTAGAAGGGGAGGATGGCGACTCCACGGCATGGCCGCAGATGACTGCCAAAGAGGGTCACTTTGCTGGTGCGGAGGACTCGTTACAACTGAAGAACGGACAGGCGCGCATCAACGGGGACGGAGTTTCGGGTGTAAGGGAGCCACTGCTAGCGGATAGCGGCGACGGAACCAACTTCACGTACTCGGACTATAGCACTTCTGTTGTCAAAGGAGTTGGACAAGCACTACCCTCGCTCTCCTCCATCATGACCGTCCGACCAACCCAGTCAGCCAGCAAGGAAGGGCTTGTGATCCCAAGCGGACCGACAGACTCGATGCTCTCGATCGAGTCGTTCCATACTGCTTGGTCGTCCTCCATCCTAAATGCCCCGTCGATCGCTGCAGCCACCGAAGGCGGATCGACGATCCGCCCGAACAGCCGTCAATGATGCTCCACCAGTTTATGCTCATCACGCCTGGCACGTCGGGGACGAGACAAGTCCTCTAGCAACGAGGAGGAAGGGTTGCTTCTGGACAGTGATGACTCGGGAAATGATTTCGATCTGAGGTATGCATTACACCGTTTTCCCAAAGTGAGTAAGCGCTAAATGCTCCAATTTCCCATGTAGTAAAATGCCAGACTTTCCTGGCCATCCTCTCGTTGCCTATCCGCCTTCGTGTCGGTTTTGCGCTGCGGTTTTCATGTTTCCACATCTAGTCAACATCCCATGTGTAAAACAGCCCTAGCGTCACCACAGTAGTGCTGTTATTGGAAATCCACCCATCGATCTTCTTGACCTTTCTGCGGCCAAATGTGATTTTACCGGCACTGACAAGCAACCCGAGTATCGACACACAGACTCCCCATGGGCGTTTCACAGGGGATCACGAGTAGCGCGAGTCAAGGGCCCTCGGAGGCAGGCTGGAGTCCGTTTGATCTCTTCTTCTCGAGTGGGCTTGTGGCCAAGTGCGATTTGTGCCACAAGAGGTTGGGGTGGAATCCCGTGCTCGAATGCGATGACTGTGGACTGAGGTGAGTGACCAGGATCGTTTTTTCGAGGAGGTGATTCGCTGATTGTCTATTGGAATAGGACTCACGTCGAATGTGGTAAACCTGTTCCTCGTGATTGTGGCTTGAGAGGTCAGAACGCTCCTCTTCCTGCAGGCGCGGTACAACTCAACGAGAGCAAGGGATGTTCCCTGACTACGTCTAGGCCGTATGCGTTATTGTATCGGTTCGCTATGGTAATCCTCTCCGTGTCTGTCGTGTATTCGTCGAACTCTCAATCCACGGACTTGGCCTTATTCCTTCCCTCACGACGTGTGTATCGGCTTTTCGGTAGTTATGTAATGAACATTCATGCCCCCAACCTTGTACCGTAACTGTTACTTGCTGTTACTCGATCTCTCGTCTCTCGCTGAAACAATCAGTCAACCTGCTTTACATACAACCATTGTGCTTGTCATTAGCCTTCAATAATTCTACCCTAACACTTCTGTATTACTCTCCGTGGTCCCTGTTGTATTTCTATGCACTCTCTTCATATCGATCAACGCCTTGCAGTCGCAATCACTCCGGGCTATGACTGACGGTTATGGCGGCAGCTTGCCGTAAACTTGGTATTTAGGATGCCATTCTGAGTCCTTTTTGGAATTCGATAAGGATATCTCGCCAATTAGTAGCGCACCCATTCATTTACCACCGGCCAAGGGTTGATTCATGCGCACACCGCCCTATTCCACCTGTGTTAGCTTTTCTTCTTTACCCCCTGACTTCTCTCAGAGTGGAGCCTGTGAGTGAACTATCACGGGTCCATCGGCCATTATATAGAGATTAAGAATTATTTGATTCTCTTGAACCATCATGTCCAGGGATGTTTAGGGACGAACGAACACACACTATTGCGAGCAGGATAGCGACACTTAGGACATATTAATTGTCATCTTCACAAACCTGGCTCTCAACCCTGTGGCAGGAGTATTTGTCAACCTGTTACACCCAGAATGGATGGTACGTGCCCTTGTGCGGATCCAGCGCGACTGTTGCAGTGTACCCATGTGCCTACAGATCGCGTAATCCATACGACGAATACATCATCGAGACTGAGGAATTCTGCATCTAGCATGTCGAGGTAGGGCAACCCGGTGGAGTCGATGATTATCTTTGTTCGGGCTCGGGGTGACCCCAGCGCTAATTGACAGCGTTGTAATGGGTAGCCTTTTTCCATCCTCCTCTTCATTAACGTCTGACATTGGCGAACCGCAGAAATTTTCCAACCCTCTCTGCTCATAAGTTGCAGTCTAAACTCCAGTCCCCATAAGATCTTCAGTTTTCGACCCAGTTCCTGCCTCCGGCGGAGCCCCAACACTAGCTCCATCTCCCGCTCCTGCTCCTGCTCCTGCTCCTGCACCTGATCCCACTCCCACTCCAAGGCCTGCCACGTCTGCTCCTCCATATTCCGCACCTGCTCCAGCTCCCGTGCTAACTCCTGGTTCCATAGGCCTTGCTCCACTTCTAGCATCAGTATCTTCAGCTTTGGACAAAGAGGAGATTCCAGCATTGGAGACCCCTCCTTGTGATTACTATTGTCGAGATCATTATTGGAATTCATGGTGGAAGGCTCGATCAAAGCGTCTAGCAATTTCGGCAGTCCTCGTATTTCCAATGTCTCCAACTCTGATTGCATTGCCAACATGGCTTGTAATCCTTCGCAGTCAACAAAATGGAGACTTGCAGCGTGTAATTTGAATTGCTGCATGGTTGGGTAATGTAATCCTCTCAAACCGAAAGGTGGGCTGAGTAGATATAAGGTGCGGAGCTGAGGCATTTGAAATGCACTAAATAACTCTGAAGAGATACTTTGAGGCAAGGAGGCAAATTTGCAGATCACCATCTGTACACATTGGGATCGACCGCCACTTTCCTGTTCTATTTCACCGATTCGCAGATCCCCCAATTTGATGAAGGTGCACCCTTCCATCCAAAGCGAGGAGGTTTTGTCCAACTGCAATTTTTTGAGTGTTTTGAGCAGCTGGAGGTGCGGTTGCGGTGAGGAAGGCATGAACCTTTTCAGATCGAGCTCCTCTATCTGCTCGAAGTGGCCAAGTGCCTCCAACAACATTTTCTGGTCAATGTCAACATTGAGAGAGAAACCTCGAAGTCGCCGAAAGAGGCAAGAGTAGACCGATGGTGATAGAAGAGTCAGGGTCACTGCATCAGAAAATTTGATGCTTGTGATTGTCAAGGAAGCTTCGATCACATCCCTCACCCGACTTGAGGGGTGTTCTCCGTTCATGAGTCGAAGTACAGTTGAAATGCTAATAATGCAAAAGGTCATAATGCAAATATCCCATAATGCAAAACTTTTGGCGTCGACGAAAATCAAGGTTTGTATTGAAGTGAATACAAACCTTGATCTGATAATGCAAATATGTAATAATGCAAAGGATTGAGCGTCGACCGACCTTTTGCATTATTAGCATTTCAACTGTATACCAAGAGAAGAGAGGACCGATATCGGGATGTCCGGATAGTTTACGTGTATCTTCTGATGATCTTCTGGGCTTTTCTCCACCCATATTTTAATTTTCTGGTCTCGATCGTCCAAACGCGCCATCGCAACCAAGGCGGGCATCTCGTTTGACTCCCCTGGACGAAACCAGCGCTGATATTTCAGCCCCAAAACTTCCAATCGCGGACAGACCTGCAACGGTACATTGCCTTGGCCAGCCCGCCATGTGACTCTTGAGGATTGAGACAGGAATGCTTTGAAGAAGCTACTGCCTAGAGCGGTCGGACGATCAAGTTCTAGGACCAAGTTTTTCAACTCCGGCATGAAAAACAGCGCCCGCAAAAGTTGATCACTACTACAGGTCAGGTGGAGACGGAGGGAAAGTGGACATAAGACTCCGTGTCTCAATCCTGGTCTCCAGATGCGGGAGAGCTGATCATTTCCTCTTGATTTGCTCCATTGAGGTGAACGTAAAGTCAAATTTTGAATGGACGAAACACGGAACCCCTGGATTGAATCAAAGCGAAGACCTTCGAAGAACAGATCCGTGCACAGGGGGAGGGTTGTAACTGGTATTGTATCCACTACAGGGGGTGAAACGATCACACATGACTCCAACTGTAGGAATTCACGGTGGTTCATCCAGCCAATAGGCGTTCCTTTGAGTGACACCCGGCGGAGCGTCTTTGTCAATGGAAGTTCCACATCAGCAGTATATGTAGGAAAGTGAAGGCCCGACAAGTCAAGTGTTTCGATCCGCCAGAAGAACGGAAGAATATCGATGACATCACCCATTCGTGGAAGGAAGCATTTGAAGGACGTGAGGTGGTTGAATATGTGTACGCAATGCGGCTGCGTGAGGTATAACATGGCCTGGGTCGAGCAAAGATGCATATCTGTGAGACGAACTGATGTGGTAGCACCGATGGAGGGGAGTAAAAGATCAAGGAAGTGAGACAACTCATGATGGATGGGAATACTGAGTGACCTCAAATGATCCATAGGCACGGTGGGGATATGCCTCCCAACGAAGCGCTTCGCTCGTTGTGGATCAGGAAGGGAAAGAATATCGAGAGTTCTCCACCGCGATATGCTGGTTGACGTAGCGACCATGAGTGCTTCGTACTGCTCTGTTTCGGGTAAGTCTGCTGGGCTGTCCATGGCATCACTGGACGGATCGATTGTAACGCTGAGAATCCCGTTGCTTCTGTACAGTATTGGGTTTACCTTGCTGAGGGGAGTCCATGACCCCAAGTTGAGAGGGGACCACATGGACAATACAATTTCCCTCCATTTATGGCATATCAGCACTAGAGAATCGAAGTGTTCATCGGGGACGAAAGAAAACACCATCATGAGCAACTCTACAGGTAACCGATTGATCAGAGGAGGGTGGATGAAACTAATGACAATTTCATATTCTCTTTGAAGTATTGCTATATCGAAATGAGCCCGAGTGAGAATACGCTCTATGTAGTCGTATTCAAGCTCGATAGCACTTTTGAGTCGATGTCGTTTTACAGGCGAGAGAGAGCAGAAGTGTTGATGGTTCCCGGAGGCGGATATCTTCCGTATCGGGATAGGGTTTGATACAAGTCCAAGGGAAAGGGACAGGGTGTTTGCGAAGCAGCCGTCGATGATGCTGGGCCAGTAGGATTGATGGTTTGTACGGCAATTCACCTATCCGAGGCATAGTTCGCCTGTAATAACAGACCATTCTCTAAGATATCAAGCCTGTTATTACAGGCGTTCCCTATTAAGAGCAGGCACCGTCGGTACACCGTCAGTAGCTCATACCACCGCCAATAGCTCCGTCGGTAGCTCCAACCGCCGGCGCCCGGGGTGTCACCCGTCCGTCGTCACTGTCATGTGTCATCCGTCCGTCGTCGGCACCATCATTGGCGTCTCCCACCTGGCGTCTCCCACCCGGCGTTGTGTCCACCTCTCCTGGGAATATGTTAGATATTCCCAAGGCTGCCGCCGCCCGCCCCACCAGCTGTGCTGTCTTCTGTCCATTGTCGCCGTCATCTGTCAACCGGCCACCCCACGCTGCCCCTCCTGCCCGGCCACCCCACACCGTCCCTCCTGTCCGGCCACTGGCCGCCTCTCCTCTTCGGCAATATGCTGGATATTCCCGGCACTGGTGCTGCCCACCCCGCTCATCCATTGCACCAAAAATTCAGAGTAAAATACTTGCAGGTCA
>Ga0307515_10009734_pt1 | contig 18520 bp, 26 predicted proteins | sample 17_EM_MG_FD_194513 | JGI IMG/M metagenome (GOLD analysis project Ga0307515, IMG submission 194513) | Populus trichocarpa ectomycorrhiza microbial communities from riparian zone in the Pacific Northwest, United States - 17_EM | ecosystem: Host-associated > Plants > Roots > Unclassified | place...
GCTCGCGTTGCCCGACCGTGTGCTGACCAGGTCGTAAGAGTCTTCTGATTCACGAGGGCTAGACTTGTCTTTCGTCGGGAGAGCGGTGAGAGTAGTAACAGATGCCGAAGGATCAACGTCTTCTGATGTTGGTTTTGGCGTTCGTTGAATCTCCGCCTCGTCTTCATCCTCCCAGCTAAAGACTTCCTCTGTTTCCGCTTCAGTCGACGCTTGTAAGGTACGTGTAAGTTGTCAGTCCAGTCAACTCGATAAGGGTAGAGCCTAATTACGATACCTTGTAGGAGCGCCTTCCGCTTCTCCTCTTCATGCTGAATCTGCCAGGCGCGGAACCAATACCGCCTCCAAAATGTCTCCTCGTCCAGTTCGGAGGGAACAAGACTCTCCCTCAGAGCCTTGAGTCCATCGAGCTTCTCGACCTCTTCGCATTTTTTCTTCCACTCATCACTACCGAGTCCACCATCCTTCGCATTGATCTCTTCGCAGAACCATTCGTACGTTTCGCCACTTGGTCCAGCACGTATCATCTCCGGGTCCGTCCTCAGCTTCCTCAAGAGTGTGCCCGTCCGGCTAATGGAAATCCCCTCCTTTCCCTTCTCTTTTTGATCGGTGGCAGCAGCCTCTTCTTCCCGTGCCTCAGAGAACATCCAGACATCCGATCCGTCCCAAATCATCCCTGGTTGATAGCCCGCTTGACCGGGGGCCGGCGGGACAACTTTGACTGCGTCCTGGAAGAACTCGCCGGCTTGCTTCAACCAGTCTTCACCTTGCTTTCGTGCACCCCCCAGCAATTTATCTCTAGCTTCTGGATTTTGCAAGTCTGGGAGGCTCTCCTGCAAATGGTGGACGCCTGTGACAACGTTTTCCTGAATGTGATGGACATTTTCCTGTATGGTATGCAGGTTCGCAGTCAGGGTAGACTTCAGTTGTTGAACTTGGGATCAGATAGGGTGCGTTGAAACGAGGATTGAATATTGGCCGAGCCCTCAGAGAGTGTCTTTTGTACGGTCTCCGCGATCTGGGTTGAAGGAATCGGCAAGAAGGAGAATATATTGGTGGATGTCGACTGACGCGGAGAAGGAGTATCGTCAGAGGCCTGGGAGGTGTTCGCCAGTGTCTCTGAATCCTCTGGAGTTGGCGCGGTATTTGGGTCAGGGGAAGGCTGTGTTGAGTCGCTTGCAGGTCGCTGCTGGAGCTTTCCAAGTTCTTGTTGTGCTTGCTGAGCGACCGATGCCAGGTCCTTCCGAGCGGTTTGTAAAGCAGCTACGCTCTGCGGAAGTGGTGAATTCCTGTTCCCAGTTGACCTGGATCAATGTGAAATACCTGCTTGCGAAACGACCCCCAGAAACCGCCGAGAGTCCCCATTACTTCCTGCACTTCTTCATTGAAGGTCGGGATGCTCGTCGGTGACGTAGAGGTCCCGGCCGTGGACTCCGGAGATATACGCCCAGAAGCGGGCTGAGCAGCCGTTGTTTGACTATCGAAATCATATACATCCAGCGGGTTCATTGTAGCGATACAGTCTTCGAAGCTGTGAGTCGTAGGATGTGGTGAGGTCGAAGTGATATACCAACCAACCTACTAGCCGCCCGCGAGTGCTTCGCGGATCCGGTCTTACAGTCCGTTCCTTCCATAAACTCGGGTCTACAAGTCTTGCCTACAAAGTGTGCGTTAATGTGCAGCGGACCTGGATGTATGCATGAAAGCTGTGGCCCAAGCCCCAACTGGGTCAGCCCGCCAGAGTGGATAGGAGTACAACGTAGCGGCATGGCCCACGGGAACTATATAATGGCGGTCGAGTTCCGTGTTTGGGCCACACGGCCAGGTTTCCCAGTGCAACGCTAGCAATATTGCTCCCTTGAACCCTACCATCGCCCCAGATTCCGTTCATTAACATCATTCAGTCCACGTCTGTAGCTCTGTTCTCTCTCCCCCTGTAACCCTCTCATCCACTCTTAAACGCTTCAAAGACTTACGTTCCTCAAGCTTGTTACGCTCAACCTCGATTCGTTGGTACCCTTGTGCTCTGATTAATAAATATGAAGAGGGATCACCAGCATTGGTGAATCCCCGACAATACCGCTGTCGGGTGACTAGGAAAGGAGCAGCAATCGCGGCGATCCACCGCCAACGGGTGCACACGTAGGCTATTTAAAACCAGACCTACTGCTGTAACTAGGGTGCTCTTCCATGAGAAATTACGAAGATGAAATGATATGGATCAGACGAAAATATACACTCCGAAGTAGGGCAGGAACCGTCGTGGGAGACTGGTGGTGATGGGGGAAAAAGAAGATGAATTCTAGTTCTCATGTGAATATACTTCCTGGAGCGCTTCATGCTCACTCGGTCGGAAGCGGCGCCGTGGACTAACGGGGACGGGGTTTGGGCAACTGGGGCACTGTGGCTGACAGGCTGGGGTCGAACTTTGACAACGGTGTTACCCCAACAAGGACGTCAAATGGTGCACGAAAGAGTGGAGATGAACGAATGGACTTTGTCGGGGTAGCACGGGGAGTGAAGGCCTTGCGGACGTTGGTGTATGCCGATACGGTGGGGATCATGGTTACTTTGCTACAGTAGTGAGTACGCACCGGCTTCGTAGAGCCATTGCCATTGACACCCCCAGACTTGTATGACCCGCCACTGGGTATTATATATATTCCCCTTCTTCACTTCGTTACAACCTGTGCAGCACCTGGAATGCGAATGATGGGTTCGAAACGACAGGAAGGGAGAGGGAGGATGTAGGTTATGTAGAGAAGGATCACAAACAGGAGAAGTGGAGGGAGGGTTGCTGTTTCGTCTGAAATGCGTCGCATCGTCCATTAAGGTACCCTGTTGGAAGAAAGTCCCACCGATAGTCAATATTAGAATCTAATGTCCCAATTATGAGAGCATATGGATGCCTGGTTTGCTCGACCTCTTTTTCTAACATTCTATATTGCGGTAAGAGGCACTTAACAGTACCCATTGCTTCTTTGTACCCTCGGTGCAGATCGTCGTGGCGGTTCTTGATGCGACTCGGATCCAAGCGCTGGTTGTAACTTTGACTGCAGCCTCGACGGCTTAATTCTTCTGAAAGTGACGTAACCAGTGCACCGGTGACTAAGTCGTATTCCAAATTGTTTATAGGGAGGGACCAGAGGCGAAGTTGTGCGACATACGTCCCTTAAAGCTGGGACGAAGCTGGGAACTGCGCAGGCCATCGGCTCTATCTATTCGGTGCGTAGATATCGACCACAGCACTATTCTATACCACATATCACATACAATCTTCACATTGTACTATCATCACTCCTAGCAACGTCACGCACATCCGCACGTTCAGGCGACCACTACCCTTATCTGTCCAAAGGACACTCAGCACCCGGGGCCTACTAATATCATGACTGGTTTCTCGAGCATGGTCAGGAACTCTGCAGAGGCTTGCCACCCATATTTCACCTCGATTGATAAGCGGCGCAAACCAGGAGCCTTGTACCTTCCTTAAATAATACCATACAGCCGACAGTGTGCCGGCCTTATGTTATGGAGATACGAGAGCGTCCTCTCTTTGATCCAGTTCTTTCACCGGCAATGGTTCGTCGGTCTCATTTATTCTTTATTCTTTCAGGCAGAGGAAACAACAAACCTCTCCAAGCAATCACATCAGCAGTGCGCGCATAGTACAACATGAACAGCTCCTACAACACATCAAAACCTCTCCAGGATGCACGACCTAATTCACCACATGTGCCACCCGAGCCGCGACCCTCCGTGGAGTCTACTCCAAAGGCTTGGTTACACATGGCTTCCTTCGGTTCCCAGTCCAGTGCCACTCCCACTCCCTCAGCGTCCGCCCTCCGTCGAGCGGCGGCCGCTTTCCAAACCGATTCCCCCCACCCCCACGGTTCGTCTTCTGGTACAGGTGGCAAAATTGCTGCCATCCTTGGAACCGTGGGGTCTTCCTCGCGTGGCGCTGGAGTAGGAGTCTACAGCAGCCCCCGTTCCCATACTCGTTCTGATTCCGCCCAACAGACGTCATCTTCCTCCACGAGTGGTGGGCTTTCCTCTACAGCTTCTGCTACCATGCCCGCGCTTAATCTTGCCGTATCCCACTCATCCCAAAAGAACACTCCGACTCGGTCTCAGACACCTTTTGATGGGTACCGAGTTGGAGGTAGTTCTAATGCGTTTAGCTCTAGCTCAACTTTAACTCCTTCCATCGCATCTACCTTGGCGAGTTCTGGTGCCTCTGAGAAGGACAACCCCTGGGGTGTGCTCTTCGTCCATGTTCTCCCTCTGTTCAACCGTGACCCACTCCGTATACCCATAGAGGATCTGAACCAGCTGGTAAAGAAGCATCTGAACGTTGTTCTTTCACGCAACCCAAGCAAGGCGATCACCCAGCTGGAGTCGGATGTCAGCGAGTTGCTCATGGCGGGTATGGTCACACTCAACTCCAAGCTTCCATTTGGTAGCCAGAACTCGAATGGCTCTCAGAATGGATTGCATGGAGTCGACGATGACAAATTGATTCAGCGTGTGGTCGAATTGTGGGGTTTCTTCTGGGACCAAGTTTTACCTTACGCTGAAGGAGTGAGTATAAACACGGGCTCTCCTAAGGGTTCTAACAGCATTTCCCGCGTAGATATTCCTCCCGCTTCAAACTGACCCGTATATCGCCTCGCTTGCCCGAACACCAAAGGTTCATCGCGCACCTTCACCTAGCTCGCATGAACACACACCCTCAATACCTGGTACACATAACATCGACGTTCGCCAACTCGCTCTCCGTGCCTTCCGGGATTCTGTTGTTGTTCCTATTTCCCCTCGACTTCATGTGAAGCTGTCTCAACGATCCCCCACCACCGAACTAAGCGAGTATCATCAACCGAGGCTCGAGCAGATGCTCCTCGTCCTGTCGAGTATCTCCAATCATACCAACGGCCTCAGTCTGACGAGCAGCGCATCTCCACACCAAAGTCCCAGCGAACGTGCAGTTGCAAACCTGTTGAGGCTCGTTTTATACCCTCAAGGGCATCACGCAGGTGCTGGACCAGCTGGATTGGGTTTAGTCGGCGGTGTGCCAGGCGGAAGGGTTGACCACACCATCGCCCACTTGCCCTCGTTCCTGAGCGGAGGAGCACCTCGCGACCGGCGCGGACGTGTTGCACGCAAGAGCCTGCATCTCAAGGTCCAGCAGTTGCTCGAAGGCGGAAAGGGTGGTGTCATGCAGGACGCTGAACGAGAGAGGGATCGCGAGCTTTTGGAGCAGCTGAAGAGCCCGGACGTCCCTGAGACACCGAATATTCCGGGTATCATTGTCGATAACGCGAGCGGATGGGGCAACAATGTCCCCAAGGAGAACCGACCGATCCCGGGTTACGTCGTTGATGACCAGGAGGAGGATCATGGTGCGGATGACGGGCTTGGAAGCTTGCGGGCTGCAATGGCAATAGGCGGTGGAGAAGGAACGCCCGCTCCGAACTGGCAATCGTCTGAGGATCGGATGGATAATTGGGACGAGGCACAGGAAGTTGTGGAAAGGATGATCGGCATGAAGGGCGACAATACTCCTGCAACGCCTACTGGCGCAACTATTCGCCAAGGAAGATAACCGATCTCGTTTCGCTATTCTCTGGAAAACCCGGTTACACCCAATATGTACATGTTTAAATCGTCTGTGTATCATATGCACGTGTCCCATCATTTATATCTGAGGAAGGAGGAAGGAGGCCGAGAAGGTCACAGCAGAAATCAAAAGCAAGACGACATAAATTAAATTGCCACCAAGCAGTTGATGTTCTTTAGAGGCTGCATAGAGTGAGGTAGCACAAGCTGGGCCAATAGTCCGCATGAGTGAGGCCATGGTCTGTGATAAACCGTTGGTCGCTCCGAGAGCTGCAGGCGTCGGAGCCGCGGAGCGGATGAATAGAAAGATAGTGCCTAGAAAGGGTTTGATGAGTGAATGAACTATATGGTAACTATAGCAGGCTGGAATGCTTACTGAAGCACACATTCACGCCAGTTACCGACACCACACCAATACAAGTGAGAAGCCACAAAGCCCACGGATATGAACCAATATTATTGGTGGTGGCTATACTGACCGCGATTGGGAATAGCACCCAAAGTAGAAAGAACGCGCAAATCGCGAATTGATGCACTCGTTTGGCGCCCCATTTCTCCACCAACGCCGCTGTGCATAGCGATTGAATGACACCATTGAAGATACCCATGCTTCCAATGAGGATACCGATCTCCCTTGGAGTGAGTGAAAGGGGAGTTGATGCGAGATAAACAGGAAGAATGGCGGTGAAGGAAATATCAGACAAGGCCAAAAGTGCATAGTTGAGCACAGCGATGATGACTGGTGTAGTACATAGGGCCCTGAGGGGTGGTGCCGCTACCACTGGCGGTGGTGATGGTGATGGTGAACGGGAGCGCGATTGGTGATCATCCAGCAGTGCGACAGACTCGGATTGTGAGAGGCGAGCCTTGCGACGTTCATTGTACTCCTTGGCTTGCTGCATTGTCACTACAGCTGGTGCGGTCTGTAATATAACAACGTCAGGCACTCCTCTCGACGGCTTCTTAAAGCCACACAAACCTCTTTCAACCACAGAAAGCCGACGAGAAACGCAGTGAAAGATATTGCTGCGACTGATGCGCACGGAAGGAAGTATGAGAACTCCCTCCAGAACGGGAGGTTGAACATTTCCCAGTGATCGGCAGGACGAGCGAAGACTCCCCCAATCAAGGGGCTAGAGCAAAGGTAAGACTGTCAGTCATACATGGGTACCCATGTTCGTGAGGGCTAACATACCCGATAGTTGACCCGGTGCTCCAAACGATAGGCAAGAAAGCGAAACCCTGTGCGGCGTTGGTATCGTCTGTGATTTCACCCAGCATAGATTTTAAAACGCCGACGTTGCCGTTTAGTAGACCTACAAGGGACCGGCTTGCAACAAGAGCAGGGAAGGTCCGTGAAAGACCGAAACAGAGCATCGAGAGCGTGAGGCCTGACAGCCCAATCAATACGACTGGTTTACGACCAATTTTGTCTGATAGCCTTCCCCATTGCAGGACGAAAAGTGTCTCGACGAGAAAGAACGTCGATTCCTGTCCAGATTGATCATGTAAGGAAGTGCAGAGAGCAGCCAAGAGGAAAGAACACACTATGATCCCGGCATAGTAACCGGTTCTATCTTCGTTTCCTTTTGTGACTCCCGTCTCGTTTACCAATCGAAAAATGAAAGGGAAAATGACAGTGGCAGTGATCGGTTCACAAATCTGCATGAGTAAGATGAGAACTATTCAAGGTATGAGAGATAGGCGTGTAACTAGATGATTTTTCCACTCACAGAGTTGCATTTTTGGAATCGGAGTGCGCCCTCGTACGGTTCTTGGTAGTGGACTCATCGGAGTGGTTGAGCCTCGCTCTGTGTCCATTTCCTCAGCGGTGCAGTGCATTTCATCGTTTCCAGAAGACGCTTGGGCCATGTCTTGCTCGTAAGATGGTGCTAGTCGGAGTCGGGAAAGTTCCATGGCTTCGGGCTTTTATTGCTCTGGATCAGGACATTTGGCGGCTACCCGGAAGCTTGTACAACACAGGTTTTAGGATGGATCCAGGAAGCTCTGCACTGGATCAACTTTTGGTGATGGTGGGGCTGGTGGTTGGTTCCAAGTTCATTTCGGCCGGCTTGTCACACACACGCCTGTATTGAGAAGATGGTCCGGAATGACAAATGAAGTAGTGACTGACCTTGATAGGAGACGTTCTCACAATACTCGTAATCAAAGGGCGAATCTCGAATAGAAGGCGGACATATCTCCTAAGCCTAGCGATCACGTTTATGTCAGGTCCCTGGGTACATTACGTATGCAGAGCGCTTCCTCTGTGTGCAGTTGCCGGCAGCCTCCTCTAGACCTGAACTGCACGGATTTGGCATCTAGCTATATCTCGCGCTCTGGAAGGAGAAATCAAGCGCGCGTTCGCCTTCACACTGCTTCTCCATTTTAGAACTGTAAAAAAGAAGGAGATGCGCATAAGCGGCGCGTACCATCGCCGGGGGCAACGTTCCATGCGCACCACACCACCACAACCAATAGAGGTGCAATGCGAGGGTGGACCACACGCTAATCATATTCCCCTATAAATACAAGGGAGAAATTCTCAAAATATTTGCGCTCTGGATCCGAATTGTTGCTAAAAGGAGTGTGGATTGGGTAGATTGGAGGGCTGCTCCTAGATAGGCAGGGACATTACATACATAGCACTACCTGAAGCACCAACTGGTAATCATGCTTAATTTGGCTACTCATGTCAAACAGGCGACCTCCAAAAATCGGGATCTGTGGATAAGGAGAAGAGGAGACTCTCAATTCTGAAAGAGGCCTGAAAAGATTTAGGTAATGTACTTCCTCCACGTCCAATAACAAATGAAACACACCGATTTTTGAGCCAGAGCGTCAGCCATATCCCAATCAAAAAGCCGAACACGACCTAACCTAACCTGACAAGTAACTATGGCTCGGATAACACCTGCTTTTATGGGGTCTTTACTCCAAGTGCTCCAAATCATACTTGGACCGTTGTATAATCCTTTCAGAGCCATCGCAATATCACCGTGTGACAATATTGGCTCTGGATGGGCCAAAAGGTATTCCTGAAGAAACATTGAGCTTTCTGGAATGGTATATCGGAGCAAACAAACCAGAATGAGGGATGCAACGTCGACTCGGAGAAGCTTTGAAATGATTGCGCGATCTCTTTCCTCAACCCCTGACCATGCTTGCTCAATCTCATTAACCAAAGACCAGTATTCCCCTGACTTACAATAAAGTGAGTTAGTCGTATCATTTCTATAGGTTTCACCCACTGTGTAGACGTCATGGTTTGGTGCAGGCGAAACACGCACGGAATCCAAAAGATATTCCAAAATAGGAGGAATTTTCTTCAGTTTTCCAACCGTGCGAAGCTCCAGTGGACACCCAAATAGAATCGTTTGTCCACTGGGAGAGTGTGACTTGGACCCAGGATTATGATAGTAGATTGGTGAAAACCGCATTGGTGATTGGTGGTATGCGAGCTCGATGGCCTCAGTGTGGCAGTTTGCATCGACAAGAGGTTTGATATTCTTGGCTGATGCCCAGAGTGCTGTTCCAGAAGAATTGCAAGTGCTTGAAACATTCCTGCCGACAAAGTTAGTCGCCAGGGCTTCCAGTCCCATCATTACTCCTAGGTATACCGGAGATAGTTTGAAAATGACTCCATGACCATGCTCACGTCACGCACAGTAGTCCAATATTTGGTCCCATATTCCTGTGCATGCAAGTCAATCAAGACCCGGACGAACAACGCTGGTTTGACCTGAACTCGGTCCGGGATTAAGTTGAGGAATTGCTCTTGGCTTCGTCGCTGATGATGTACGATATCTCAAATCTGGCAAATCTAGATCAGGTCGGTCTGGTACTCGCTCTTCCTCGGTTGTAATACTCCTTGAACGTTTCATGTGTTTTCAGTGCTTGCTTTTCCTTTAGAGCTCTGCCGGAAGAAAACAAATTGGACAGGTATTTTTGGCCACTGATATCGACCGATTGCCACTCTTTGTGTGACGTTTCTGTGGCAGCTTGCGCCAAGTCGACACTCTCTGTTGATTCAAGTTTTTCAAAATCAATATCTAGGTCACCAATACACATTTCCTAATGGAAAGGGATCGGTGTCGTGATTAATAATCAAGGCCCCGCCACTCACTGCCTTGGCGATGGAAATTCCCAGGGTTTGCATTTGATCTTTCAGGCTTTCCAGCTCTTCCACTCGCGTGTGTAGTTCTGCCGTTGGCTTTAGTCCACAATTTCGATCTCGCAACAATGGATTCAGATCAAACCTTGTCGGGTACCACCCAGAAGATTCTCGATCGTACAGTGCCACAACAGCTTGTGTTCAGGTAAAGGGGGTGCCCCTTCGAGCAAGGCCTGAAGGCCTGAAATCCTTTCTGAACGATCAGTGCCAAGCTCGTGGACTATGTTGAGGTCAGCACACGTTTGTTGTTCCAATTCCACCCTGATGAATGATTTAGTAGGAATAATGGGGCAGCAAGCAAGGGAACTGGTACCTTCTGCGCATGAATGCCTCAAACCACTTGAGGCGCCCAGCCTCCTCTCTGACGATGGGTAAAATGGGTCTTGGTTCGACCATCACTGCTAAGGATAGTATTCAGTGCTTGTCTCAAAGTGCTAGCGGAGTACGGTGCCGGCGATCGACGCGGGAAGTGGACAGGCTAGGGTCAACATGAGCGCAGCGCCAATATCGGCCATGTTCGTAACTTATAGTCCTTGACATCAAGAGACGGGAAACCGTTATATGTCTGATATATACTGCGATTGCATTCCAGGTGCGTTACCTGGTCGGCTTGGTCCCGAGAGCGGTCATTCATGTTGAGTGAGTGTGACCCATCACACGTCACGTCTCTATGTTTGTGGCTTGGTTCTTGTTGTGCATATATTGCCCGATGTGTGTGACCATATATAACTTACGGTTCTTTCGCCTGCTAGCTCTCCCTGCGTTTGGTTGGTCGTGCTTGCTTGCTAAGGAGACGACCAGCGACGACAGTGATTGGGACCAAGGACACTCTGTTTAACACCTCCGATAGTGTACGGCACTGCACAACTACGTATTGAGTGTGCTTTGACTTGAATTATGCTACTCCGAATTGTAGTAAGTCTCAGGGACCAGCAATATCGTGCGGCGACTGCCTACCTACCGACCTGGAATCGCCCTTTATCACGTCCTGCTTGTTGTTCCGTTACAGGTGTGCTTCGCTGCCCACGTCCGTTATCTCCTGTCTGCTGATTGAACTTATACCCAGTTGTTCCTATACTTTGGTGCATGTATTCCCCTGTGGTTCTCGTCCGTCCGTTCCATTACACTCCCCCTCATATTTCTATATTCTACACTTGTAACGCCTGATGTCCAAAGTCAACTCGAAGCCGCCCACCCCTCGGATGGACTTTCCTTCATAGATAAAGATTTCTAAGGATAAAGGCTTGAAACGACTACGGATAAGCCTTTTGGGACGGGTGTTGAGCGTAGTTGGTGCTTGATATATTCCTGCCAATGAATGAGTCGTAAGGGCTTCCAGTCCTATTCTCGCTCCTGGGCATACCAAAGGTAGTTGAAAATGACTCCATGACCATGCCTACATCACTCAAAGTAGTCCAATATTTAGTCGCATACTCCTGATCTTGTGAGTCGATCAAGGCCCAATGAGCAGCACTCGTTTGACCTGAACTCGTTGTGGGAATTGCTCGTGGCTTTGTCGTTGTTGATGTATCGTACGACGATACGTCAAATCTAAAATCAGCATCAGGTCGACGTGGTGGTCACTCTCCCTTGATTCACCCTGCTTGTAATACTCCTCGAATGCCTCCTGTGATTCCGTTGATTCCATTGATTTTTGTATTCTAGCGTTTCTTTTTGAGCTTGACCCGTTGATTTTAGTCTCCGATCTCAAAGCCCAGCATTGGATCTGAACCGTCTCGAGTACCATGCAGAAGCTCCCCGAGCGCACAGTGCAACAATAGCTTACGTTCAGGTAGCGAAGGTGCTCCTTCAAGCCACGCCTGAAGGCCTGCATTCCTATCTAGACGACCAGTTCCAGGTTGTGAACTATACCGCCGTCAGCATAAGTCTGTTGCTCCAATTTCACTCTGATAACGAGTTTAGTACGAATTAGACAAGGGAGGTAGCAAGAGAATTGGGCACCTTCCATGCATGAATGCCTCAAACCGCTTGAGGCGCGCAGTCTCCTCACTGACGAGGGGTAAAATGGGTCTTGGTTCAGTCATCATTACGAAGGATGGGCTTCAGTGCTTGTTTCAGAGTGCTAGTTGGGTGTCGTGGGCGGGATCGACGTGGTGGAAGGCTGGCAGGTTCAAGGTGGGCGCCAATATCAGCCTTGTTCGTAACTTGTACTGTAGCTCAAGCACTGAAACCTATCCTTCGCAGCGATGGCCGAACCAAGACCCATTTTATCCGTCGTCGGTGAGGAGACTGTAGTTCATTCTCCTGGTGCTGATTGTCTAGAACGAATTGCAGACCTTCAGGCGTTGCTTGAAGGGCATCTCCTCTACCTGAACGTAAGCTGTTGTGGCATTGTGCGCTCGAGAAGCTTCTGGATGGTACTCGAGATCGTTCGAATCCAATGGTGGGTGGGTGGTTGAGATCGGAAACTAAAATCAGCGGCAGAACTGTACACTTGAATAGAGGAGTAAAAGATCAAATGCGGGCCGTGGGAATTTCTGTCGCCAAGGCTATGAGTGATGGGACCTTGATTATCGATCAACACCGACCCCAGTCCATCAGAGAATACGTATTTATGACCTGAATATTGACTTTATAGAACTTGAATCAGCAGATAATGTCGACCACGGTTTGGTTAAGCACCGGGAACGATGGGAGTGAGATCGAGGGCCATGGTCGCGATGCAAATCGGAAACTGTCGGGTAATGTCGGAGCGATTGTAGCAATGGCCCGGGGTCCATATTCATATTGAGCGCCCAGGTCTCGCAACGGGGTGCCTTACGGAATTCAATTCCTGCAGGGTTCACTTCTTCTGCCGCGGCAGTCGTGATGGTGTCGTATTCGTCCAATACAAGAAGTGTCTCGCGTAGTTTGAGTGGTTCCCATGTTAAGTCACTGGAACAAGTAAGCGAATCCCGTTGGTGACCTAGAATTTCGTCCTCCTGTTCGGCCCCATCGCCGTATCCGAAATCATAGTAGACATGAACGTCACATTGGGAGAACTGGTTAACATCGCTGGAGATGCGTGGATTGAGCAGGGAGCATCGGGTGGATGGTCCTTGCCTCAAGCCCGATCGGCAATTTTAGGGTGTACTTTGACGAGCCTGGATTCGCACTTACAAGAGGGTACGTTCCGATGAATATCAGCAGAAGTTCCCGCCCACGATGCTTCGGCAAATTGAGATTCTTGATTGATAGGTTTACCAAATCGCCTTCCTTCAGGGGCCCCTCTGCAGAACGATATATGTTTGCATGATAGGTGTGCCTCCTGCAGCGGTGTCCATATCTGCATGGATACCGCTGAGTAAGTCATCTCAGATGACTTGTTTATTTAGCAGTGCTCCACACCCGCAGGGCTTCTGCTAATACCGCGTCTCTCGCAGGACACAAAGCAAGTGGGCCTGGACGTGATACAAGTAGATAATGGCCGAGAAGAATGGCCAACATATTACCCTATCAAAGGACAATAGTTGAGAAAGACCTACGCTATAGATTCGACTCGCCGCTGACGCGTGCGTGAGTCAAGTAATACTTTCCGCCAACCCCCGTTCCATAACAATTTCTCTCCTGAACATTGATGACAAATCACCTTTACAGGTCAGGATATGTGGACAGGGAAAAGAGGCGAAGGCCAATACCGAAACAGTCCTGAAAAGATTTTAATAATGTACTTCCTCCAAATCCAATAAATAGGCATGATGGAAACACACCAATGTTTGGATCAGAGCGTCAGCTATGTTCCAACCAACAAATCCAGCACGACCTAACCTAGCCTGACAAGAAATTACGGCTCCGAGAATGGCCCCCTTGATGGGGTCTTTACTCCAAGTGTCCCAGATTAGACTTGGAGGCATAAAGAGTCTGTTCTGAACCACTGCAATATCATCATCTGACAATACCGGCTTTGGAAGGGCCCAAAAGTATTCCTACAGCGCCTTTTAGCTCTCTGTAGTGATGCACTGGAGCAGACAGACCAGAATGAGGGACCCGACGTTGACTTGGTCAAGCTTTGAAATGATAGCCCGATCGCTTTCTTCCACACCGGTCCATGCTTGTTCAATCTCATTCACCAAAGACCAGCATTCCCCTGTCTTACAATGGAGTGAGCTTGCCGTACAATTTTTGTGCCTTCGACCTACTTTGTGGAGACCAGAAGAAGGGCGAGCATGAGCAGAATCCAAAAGATACTCCAAAATAGGAGGAATTTTCTTCAGTTCTCCAACAGTCCGAAGCTCTAGTGGACAGCCGAAGAGAATTGTTTGGCCACTTGGAGAGCGCGAGTTGTTTCGAGGATTTTGATAGTAGATTGGTGGAAACCGGATTGCTGATTGCTGATATGCAAACTCTATGGCCTCGGTGTGGCAGCTTGCATCAACAAGGGGCTTGATATTCTTGGCCGATGCCCAGATCGTCGATCCAGAAGAACTACAAGTGCTTGATATATTCCTGCCAATTAAATGAGTCGTCAGAGCTTTGGTTCCACCCTTAGGCATACCGAATGTAGTTTGCAAATGTCTCCATCACCACACCTACGTCTCGTACAGCAGTCCAATACTTAGCCCCATGTTCCTATGCTTCCCAGTCAATCGGCACCCAGAAAATGACACTGGTTTCACCTGAATCCTGTCCGGGATTGAGTCGAGGAATTGTTCTTGGCGTTGGCGTTGCTGGTGTACAGTACGACGATATGTCAAATCTAGAGAATCCGCATCAGGTTGACCTTGTGGTCACTCTTCCTTAATTCACCTTGCTTGTAATACTTCTCGAATGCTTCATTTGATTTCCCTAATTTCAGTGATAACTCGTGTTCCAGCTTTTCTTTTTGAACTCGACCCAACAAAAACAAGTTGGATCGACTTTTTTGGACACGAACATCGATAGATTGGATGTCAAACCAATCTTTATGTGAAGTCGCTGTGGCAGCTTGAGCAGAGTCGACACTCTCTGTTGATTCGAGTTTTTCAAACTCAATATCTAGGTCCCGAATACATATTTCCTGAAGTAAAGGGGTGAGTGTTCTAATTTTGAATTAAAGTCCCTCACTCACGGCCTTAACAATGGAAATTTCCACAACCCGCATTTGATCTTCTAGCATTTCCAGCTCTTCTATCCGAGTGTGCAGTTCTGCCGTTGATTTTAGTTTCCGACGCGACCTCAATTGCCCACCTTTGGATTCGAACCTTCTCGAGTACCACCCAGAAGCTTCTCGAGCGCACAGTGCCACAGCAGCTTACGTTCAGGTAGAGGAGGTGCCCCTGCAAGTAACGCCTGAAGGCCTGCAATCCTTTCTGTGAATCAGTTCCAGATTCGTGAACTATGTTAGTTGCCACCGGCATACGTTCGTTGCTCCAATTCCATTCTGATGACTGATTTAGTATGAATTGCGCAAGGGCTGCAGTAAGAGAACTGAGCACCTTCTGCGCATAAATGCCTGAAACCACTTGAGGCGTGCAGTCTCCTCATTAACAAGGGGTAAAATGGGCCCTGGTGCGTCCATCACTGGAAACGATAGGTCGCAGCGCGAGTACGGTGGGCGGGATCAACGTGGGAAGGAGGCAAGTTCAATGTGGGCGCCAATATCGGCCCTGTTCATATATAGCTTGTAGCACGTTGAGATAGGAAAATCGTTGGACGCCTAATAAAAACTGCGATTGTATTTCAAGTGCGCCACCTGGGTAGCTTACGCCCTAAAAACGATCGATCGTGCCACTTATCAGGAACATTACTATCGCAGAGACCACCTTGGCACTGTCCTGCGTCGACAATGGCACGAAGAACTGAAATTACAATTAATGAAGGCACCAGATCTCAGGTGATGGGCTTTGGATCGTCCCCGTAACATGTCCGTCTAATACCGTCTATCGTTTAGTTAGAATCATATGCAGTGTAGTATATATATCTGTTTAATCCTGCTCCCTTTCCAAGTCGACTATGTGACGGCTGCACTACCACCTCGCCAGAGTTTGATGGGAAAAGCCGTCTGCTCGATCCTGTGGGTCGTGGATACTCTGTTGCTCCTGCACCTGAAAAACCGTCCTCCACTACAGCACTATCACCTCTTCCTGACAACTACACTATCTCTACATACCCCGTGTGGTCCAAATATAACCACGTTTCCTCTCCCCTTTCTCTTTCAGAGCCGATGTAGGGGAGGAGTCCATAGAAGGGCGTCCGCTGATGATCGACCTGAGTGAGATGACTTGTACCCGTGTCTTGGGTAAGTCGTTGGGTACTCGGGCAGTCTACGAGACTAACTGCGAGTCCTTTAGACATGACGGGACTTGCAACTGAGGAAAGAAATGGTTGCTGATTAGGACTCGTTCTCGAGGGCGTCGTCGAATGGATGTGTATAATTGAGGTACAGTACGCCGCGCCCCGGGAATCCTAATCATGTCTTTAATACTCACTATCACACCTAGTCGGTTCTTTTTCATGTTACATTCGGAAATCACCTAAATATGCTAATCGGCATCGAACGAATGCGCTCTCCACTCGTCAACTTCAGCACCAGCCGCCGTCACTCTTTCACTTCATGTATTCTCCTCGGCGTGACCCTGGCTATTGTTACTAGATCAGTAATCCTACCCCAGAAATAGATAGGAAGAGAGTCCTATTTCCATCAGTCAGAACATCAAAGATCACTTACCATGCATAACACTACACGAAGTGCCAGAAGGGCCATGACGTTAACCTGGCACACGGCAGCTACTGGTTCCCCTTCCGGATACTGCTGGCAGGTGCCCTGAGAACACCGGGGCGTGTGGATAGGAAATTGAGGAGACGCTCAACACTGGAAGGGACCTAAAATTATTTAAGCAAGATGCCTCCTTCTCCACCCCTAATGAATGGAAATGAATGAAACACACCAATTCTTGAGCCTTTTGAGCCAGAGCGCCAAGTATGTCCGAATCAACAGGTTGAGCGTGAGCTAACCGAGAGATTATGGCTGCGATAACAGCCTTTTTGATAGGGTCTTTATTCCATGTGTTCCAGGTCAGTATTGGAGGCTTATCTAGTCCCTTCTCGGCCACTGTAATATCCTCAAATGTCAATATTGGCTCGGGAAGGTCCCGAAGGTATCCCTACAGGGCCTTTTAGCTTTATGTGGTTGTGCATCGAAGTAGACGGACCTGAATGAGGAACCCCTGGTTGCCTTGGACAAGCTGTGAAATGATAGCGCGATCGCTTTCCTCCACACCGGTCCACGCTTGTTCAATCTCATTCACCAACGCCCAGCGTTCCTGTAACTACAATTGTGTGAGTTAGTCGTACAATATTTGCGCTTTTGACCCACTGCGTAGGTACTTGGAGATGGTGCAGGTTGAGCATGAAATGAATCCAAAAGATATTCCAAGACAGGAGGAATTCTCTTCAGTTTTCCAACGGTGCAAAGCTCTAGCGGACACCCAAATAGAATTGTTTGGCCACTTGGAGGGCGTGACTTCGACCCAGGGTTACGATAGTAGATTGGTGAGAACCGCATTGGTGATTGTTGACATGCAAACTCGATGGCCTCTGTGTGGCAGTTTGCATCAACAAGCGGTTTGATATTCTTGGCCGAGGCCCAGATCGTCGATCCAGAAGAACTACAGGTGCTTGATATATTCCTGCCAATGACATGAGCCTCCAGAGCTTCTGGTCCCACTCCTAGGCATACCGAATGTAGTTTGAAAATGACTCCATCATCGTACCCACATTTCGCACAGCAACGCAATACTTAGTCCCGTGTTCCTGCGCTTCCCAGTCAATCAAAATCCACACGAACGGCTCTGGTCTGACCTTGATTCTGTCCGAGAGTGAGTTGAGGAATTGTTCTTGGCCTTTCCGTTGCCGATGTACTGTACGACGATATTTCAAATCTAGAAAAACTGCATCAGGTTGACCTGGTAGTACAGTCGTCCTTAATTCACCTTGCTCATAATATATGGTGAATGCGTCACTTGATAATGTTGATATCTCGTATTCCAGTTTTTCTTTTTGAGCTCGACCAGAAGAAAACATATTAGATCGGCTTTTTCTGACACTGACATCGACTGATTGGATGTCTAGCCAACGCTTGTGTGAAGTCGCTGTGGCAGCTTGAGCAGAGTCGACACTCTCTGTTGATTCGAGTTTTTCAAACTCAATACTCAGGTTATGAATACACATTTCCTGACGGAGAGGGGTGAGTGACAGACTTTAGAATTAAGGGCCTATCACTCACGGCCTTAGCGATGGAAGCTCTCACAGCTCGTATTTGACCATTTAGTATTTCCAGCTCTTCTATGCGAGCGTGCAGTTCTGCCGTTAATTTCAGTCCTGATCTCAATCGCCCAGTATTGAACTCGAACCCTCTCGAGTACCATCCAGAAGCTCCTGGAGCGCACAATGCCACAGCAGTTTGCGTTCAGGTAGAGGAGGTACCCCTTCGAGCAACGCCTGAAGGCCTGCAATACTTCTCGACAATCAGTTCCAGGTTTGTGAACGAACTGTGTTGCCTTCAACATACGTTCGTTGCTCCAATTTTACTCTGATGACCGAAATTAGTAGGAATTATGCAAGGGAGGTAACAAGAGAACAGGGTACCTTCCGCGCATGAATGCCTCAAACCACCTGAGGCGCGCAGCCTCCTCACTGGCGAGGGGTAAAGTGGATCTTGGTTCGGTCATCACTGAGAAGGATAGAATTCAGTGCTTGTTTCAGAGTGCTAGTCAAGTACGGCGGGCGGGATCAACGTGGGAGGTGGGCAGGTTC
>Ga0307515_10009735_pt1 | contig 18520 bp, 23 predicted proteins | sample 17_EM_MG_FD_194513 | JGI IMG/M metagenome (GOLD analysis project Ga0307515, IMG submission 194513) | Populus trichocarpa ectomycorrhiza microbial communities from riparian zone in the Pacific Northwest, United States - 17_EM | ecosystem: Host-associated > Plants > Roots > Unclassified | place...
AAAGAGAGGTTGTTGGTGTCGATGGGGTTTCTTTTTTTCTCTCTTTACTCGTTCTCTTGTATAGCGAGCAATAGTACGACTTTGAAACATATTCTGATCTTTGTCTCTCGATACGCACTTCGAGTTTAGTCCTGCAACATCCATATCACCTGCGCCCGACCCCGCCCGTTACATTAGAACGAGTCTTCGATATACGCACCTGATAGCGGATGTTCTGTCAACATTGCCTGACTCCTTGCTTTGAATTGTGTTGGTACTTCTTTGAAGAAACTGACAGTTATATTTCGATCTGCGGCTACTGCAGTTACGAATTGAGACACTTGAATGTGCCTGCATCCCTCGAACGGTTGTAGGTATTGTCACGAACCATGTTCCCCCTCCTGTTGGGTATATTTGGGACCCGAACATTATTGGATCCATATTTGCGACGATTGCGTTGATATCCGCAGACAGCTTACCGGATTTGATATCCGAAATTACCCTCACCGATAACCGTACTCGAATGCAATAGTACGACAGTAATTGCACCTCTCAAACGAATTGGTTTGATCTTGCCGGAACGCATTGCACTCTGTCCGAACCTGAACCTCTGAACGCCTTCGAAAGTATCGAGGGATTATTGAATATCGAGGTAGACGACCTTTACCTCCCTGCTTATGTTTGGGAACAATAAGATACTCCATCCCCCTGGAATCTTTATTGGACGGAGGCTGCCACGTACGGAGGAGGTTTAGAACTCGACGATCCAGTATTCGGGAATAGCTGGACTAAGTACTGGGGAGCCCATTCCTGGTTTAACTGTGAAGCAGATACCCCTTGTTGGTGTGAGGGACACGATTGTTGCGGAACCCACGAAACTGAGGGACACGCGCCAGCAGCAGCAGAAACAGCAAAGTCTCTCGGAATCCCTCTGATCGTTGTTGAACCACCAACACCTACCCCTTCCGAAATCGACCGGTTTAATTGGCACTGGTGAATGTGCATAATCCGCTGCAATGTCCGCATCACAGGAACCCCGAGCAGCCCTAGTATCGGTACAGGACCAGGGCCCCTTCAACCGGATTCTCAGCACAGACCTCGGAGACACCACCGAAGCAGAAAGCATCGAGCTGTTGATGGTAACATAACAAATCCTGGGCAGGGTGGCACAGTACTCGCAACCCGTACGGGAAATACAACAGGTATGCAGCCACCCCGCGGAAATAACAGACCTGCGGAACCAGATAACCATTCTGCGGGCACGAACCCAACCCCCCCCGCTCATGTGCGATCACACCGATTACGAGACACGGTTAGAGACCCTCCAGAACGAACTACAGGTATGCCGACAGACCCCCCGGACGGCAGGAAGAGACGAGGATCTGAGGAGGGAACTGGACGATATGACCAGGGACGCCCGGGAAGCCAGCGAGGAGGGCCGGAATTTGAGAGCGCAGTTAGCGAATGCGCTATCCTTAGCCGCACGGGTAGCGCCACCAGCCCCCCACCAGCCCGAGGACAGAGGGCAGAAATTTCCCGACTCCCCGGACTTTTCAGGGTCGGATCGGACTCAGTTGAGAGGCTGGGTCGCGCAACTCCGGATGGATCTCCGCCATACGCCCAGCAGGTTCCCCGACGAGCAGGCGAAGATGAGGTACGCCTTCAACCGCCTGAGTGGGCTCGCCCTGAAACAAGTCTTGCCGCATGTCCGGGACAACGGAGAGATCGGACTGGAAAGCCTACTAGCTTTTATACAACTCCTGGAAGCAGCTTTTGGGGACCCTGACCGAGTGGCCACCGCGGAACGAAACATGAAGGAAATTAAACAGAAGAACCGAGAATTCTCTCTGTATTATGCCGAGTTCCAGGTTATAGCGGCTGATTTGGATTGGAACCCCTCCGCGTTACGGAATGCTCTGAGGTCAGGGTTATCCGAGGAATTGAAAGATTCCTTCATACATACCGATATGCCGGATGAGCTTCCCGCGTTCGTGACGTTGTGCCAGAAACGGGACAACCAAATTCGACAAAGAAAGGCGGAAAAAGCGGCACAGCACAAATGGACCGCCTCAGCTGGATCCCCAAGCGCACCAAAAACACCAGCACCTCCAAGGACACCAGAAACCGCACCAGCAGGGACGGTGGCCGGATATACCGGACCAGCGCCAATGGATCTCAGTGCAGGCAGGAGGCGGATATCGGATGAGGAAAGGGCGAAGAGGTTCGCGGACGGGAGATGTTCGTACTGTGGTGGGTTTAACCACAGAGCGGTGGATTGCGCGGTGAGAAAAAAGGCCCGACCGTTCAAGGCGGCAGGGGCAGAAGTAAAGGAAATAGAAGGAAAGGAGGAACCCAAGGGAAAGGGAAAAGAGAGTGTCGATTAGGGAAAGGTGACTCCTTAATCGACAAGAAAAGTCTTGATTTAAATGCATTACAATGTTTTGCAATTTCACGGTTTTCAGTTAGCAAGGTGGATGTATTGGAGGGATCAATGGAAGGGAAACATTTGGTTATAACCTGTTCCTTAACCATTCGTGACCAAGTGATACAAACACATGCGCTAATAGACTGTGGAGCTACGGGAATTGCATTTATGGATCAAGACTTTGCTCGTCATCATGAGGTTCCGTTAAAAGAACTCAGAGAAAAAAGACAAGTAGAAGTTATCGATGGCCAAACCATTGAATCAGGGGATATTACTCACCTTGCAGAAGTAGGAATGGATATACAGGATCATAAGGAAAGGATCCCGATGTTTATCATGAAGTTAGGACATTACCCTATCGTACTAGGGATTCCGTGGTTAAGATTACATGATGTCGCAGTTAGGTTTGCTTCAAATACGGTTACATTTGGCTCGCAGTATTGTGTGGATCATTGTCAAGAAAGACCCGTTACGGTCCAAGGGGTCACAGAGGAACCACCTGAACCAGTTTACGAAGAGAAAAAACTCTGGACCGCGGATATCCGAGGGTTAAGACCTTTTCGAGGAAATATAGTTCTGTTGAATGGAGCTTCCTTCTTTCGAACAGTTAAGAAGGGGAAACTCGCAGTTTTTAAAGCATCACTATATGACATCAATAAGGCTATTGAAGTCAAAGATTCTAAGGAGAAATCATTGGAGGAAGTTATCCCAGAGCAGTATCATGAGTTCCTCCCCTTGTTCAGCAAAGTGTTGGCGGATAGACTACCTCCTCATCGACCGAATATTGATCACGAGGTACGACTTAAGGAAGGCGAGGTACCGTCCTGGGGACCCCTCTATAAAATGTCCCGAGAGGAGCTGGTGGTTATGAAGGAGTGGCTTGAGGAAAATATGACAAAGGGGTTTATACGACAGTCATTTCCACCTTACGGGGCACCATGTCTAGTCGCAAAGAAACCCGATGGGGGACTTCGATTTTGTATCGATTATCGTGATATAAACAGCAAAACTGTTAAAAATAGGTACCCCCTACCCCTCATTCAAGAGACTTTAGACCTACTAGCAGGGGCACGGATCTATACCAAGCTAGACGTGAGAGGGGCATATAATTTGGTACGGGTGAAAGAGGGAGATGAACATAAATTGGCTTTCCGCACTAGGTACGGATTATTTGAACCATTGGTAATGCAGTTTGGGACCACGAATGCACCAGCCGATTTCCAGGGGTACATTAACGATAGTATTCGGGAAGCCCTGGATCGTTTTGCCTCTGCCTATCTAGATGATATTCTTATATACAGTAATTCAGCTGAGGAACATGAGGAACATGTTAAGTGGATTATGGAACGACTGTTGAAAGCAGGACTTTATTTGAAACCGGAAAAATGCGAATCCCATAAGGAAACCGTTAAATCCCTAGGACTTATTATATCGACAAAGGGAGTTTCCATGGATCCGGATAAGATAGAGACAGTTCGGAATTGGTCACGAGAAAAGAAGACTGCAAATGGCTGTTTGAATAATCTCTTTGAAGTTCAGCAGTTTCTAGGATTCTGTAATTACTATCGCAGGTTCATCAAAGGATATTCGGATATAGCAGAACCACTAACAAGGTTGACGAAGAAAGATGTCCCTTTCGAGTGGTTGGAAGATCAACAAAAGGCCTTCGAGGAAATGATATTTAAATTTACAACCGCACCTATTCTCCGACATTTCGATCATAATAGAGAAGTTATTATTGAAACTGATGCATCGGATTACGTTTCCGCGGGAGTATTGTCACAAAAGGATGATGATGGAGTACTACATCCGGTAGCATTTTTTTCGAAAAAACATTCACCAGCGGAATGCAATTATGATATTTACGATAAAGAACTGATGGCAATTATTAAAGCACTTGAGGAATGGAGACCGGAGTGTGAAGGTGCGGAACATACTCTACAGTTGATAACTGATCATAAGAATCTTGAATACTTTATGTCCAAAAGGCTTTTAAATGGACGACAGGCCAGGTGGGCCCAGTTTTTGTCAAGGTTTGATTATGAGATTGTCTATCGACCAGGGAAATCGAATGGAAAAGCGGATGCATTGACAAGAAGGCCTGGAGACCTACCTGAGGGGGGGGATGAAAGATTGAAAATGATGGAACAAGTGGTACTGAGACCACAGAATCTTCCGGAACAATTACGAATACTCGCAAATGATCTAATAGGAGCATGTTCGGTACAAGAACAATTGAGAAAAGCCTCGGAGCAAGATGGTTTTGTAAAGAGGATACTTGATGCGGTAAGACAGGGTACCTCGATGCGAGATATTACGATGGCAGAATGTTCGGAACAAGAAGGACAGTTATATTATCGAGAACGGAGGTACGTTCCAGAAGACCCTGAATTACAGTTACGCCTGATAAAAGAGTACCATGATACCCCGTTAGCGGGACACCCAGGAAGGAGCAAGACGTTCGACCTCCTGAGTCGACAATATTACTGGAAGACAATGAGAAAACAGGTGGATCGATATGCACGGAGTTGTGCGAAATGTCAGAAGTCCCGGACTAGTAGACACGCCAGCTTCAGAGTATTACGACCCCTCCCAGTCCCGGAAAAACCATGGGAGGATATATCAATGGACTTCGTAACTGGGTTACCCGAGTGCGATGGGCATGATGCGATTTGGGTAGTAGTAGACCGACTTTCAAAAATGAGACACTATGTACCTTGCAAGACAACTATTGACGCTCGGGGGTTGGCGGAGATGTTTTTGAAAGAAGTGGTAAGATTACATGGGTTACCGAGGACGATTATATCCGATAGAGGACCACAGTTTGCTGCCGTGTTCTGGAAAAGATTGTGCGAGCGGTTAGGCGTGGATCGAAGGTTGTCAACAGCGTTCCACCCTCAAACCGATGGACAAACCGAAAGGATCAATGCGGGCATGGAACAGTACCTTCGGATATTTACAAGCCATCAACAGGACGATTGGGTACAGTGGCTACCCTTGGCGGAGTTCGCAGCGAATAATGGGACATCAGAAACTACCAAGTGTTCCGCATTCTTTGCAGTCACTGGGGTGGACCCCCGAATGAACTTCGAGGAAGTGACCAAAGAATCAGGGGATTCCAGAATAACTGATGCCGATCAAGTACAGTTAAGGATGCATCAGATTCACGAACACCTTCGAGTAGAGATGCGAAGAAGCCAGGATATTATGGAGGAAGGGGCAAATAAGACACGACTACCGGCACCTCAGATCCCGGAGGGGACTAAAGTATGGCTGGATGCTCGACACATCCGAACAACGAGACCATCCCATAAGTTGGACTGGAAACGGCTGGGACCATATACGGTGAAACGACGAGTGTCCCCTTATGCCTATGAACTTGAGTTGCCTAAGGGGTTACGGATCCATCCAGTACATCACGTCTCGTTGTTGGACCCCGTTGCAAGGGATCCACTACCAGGACAGGTAAATGTGCCACCCCCCCCGGTAGAGGTGGACGGTGATCAGGAATATCAGGTGGAACGGGTGGAGGATTCTCGTGTGTACCGGAATCAGTTACAGTATCTCGTTCGATGGATAGGGTATGATCAGATGATGTGGGAACCGGCACAGGACGTTGACGGTCTTCAAGCCCTCGATGTTTTCCATAAGAAATATCCCCGGAAACCCGGACCCTTGGGAATGGTTCTTGGAGGACCTCGAAGCTAGGAGGGGGATACTGTTACGGCCCGGAAGAAGGGGGAGGAATCGGGGATGTGATAGGTTACATTCGTTTCGGTACGAAGGAAAAGAAGCATGGGAACCAGGGGAAAGGAAGTCACTCATTTAGCAGAAGCGGGGACGAAGGTTCTAGATGGATGTAAGGAACCGGTAATGGTGGGGGAGTTATCTGGGGAGATAAGGATGGGATGAGGACGTAGGAAGAAGTGTTGCGACGTCGGATGTTGTGGCGTGGTTGTACTGATAAGATATTAGGAAGTGGTGTGTAAGATCAGGGATGATGATTCGGATGGTACTTCGGAGCATGGGAGATGGTTCGAGGGTGGCAGATGAAGTTGTATATGAAGAGAGGTTGTTGGTGTCGATGGGGTTTCTTTTCTTCTCTCTTTACTCGTTCTCTTGTATAGCAAGCAATAGTACGACTTTGAAACATATTCTGATCTTTGTCTCTCGATACGCACTTCGAGTTTAGTCCTGCAACATCCATATCACCTGCGCCCGACCCCGCCCGTTACATCGACCAAGATTTTATTGAAGCCTCCTTTCGAGAGCACAACCATGAAGTCGACCGGATAGTCACCGAAGCGGACTTCCAAAGACGACTACCTAGTCAAGCAGCATCTGGAAGTCAATGCCACTTACCGATGACTACCGCTTGAGATATTCTACGAAGCACTGCACGAAGGCTCAAGAGAGCGCAGGCACGCTTGAACTTGGTAAGTATAACCATCTTAGAGAAGCTTACGTGTTAGATATCGACGAATAAGACGCGATTGACGTACACGATTGACGGCTACGAACGATGCCGGCAGCGGAAGCTCCCATCGATGCCAAGTCACGAGCGGAAGCTCTACCACCCTGACAATTTCAACAAAGACCTACGCCGAGATACAAGCTACGGGAGTGATGGTCGTTGGAGCATGGGTTAGGAAGTTGAGATAATGGAGGACGGGATCACTTTTGGATGTTTTCTTGTTTCTCTCTTCTCTTCTTCTCTTCTTTGGATCTCGGCCCGGTACAAATGGCGTCGGCACGGGTTTTTACCACCTGCTAATGGAAGTGGAGTTTCCCCGTGCGCCGGATCCGCCGAAAGGTCGCCATTGAGCTGTACCAATCGGTTGTGGGACTTATGGGTTCGTACGATTGCGTACGTAGGATGATTGTTTCATTCTTTGTTTCCCTTTCCTTTCCTTTCCTTTTCTCTTGTACGGTTTATGCAGCCCAGGAGGTCTGCGCCTAAAGAGAGGGATAATGTAACGGCGGCACGTGACCCAGGTCCGGGTAACGGCCATTCTATATAGTCAGCTCGCCACGAGACTTAGATCTCTAGCGATAATCTTACCTATACACCTATTTTACTATCACTCGAGTCCACGTTTGCAACCGTATACCATAATTACCATACGTATGCCTATAAGGCCGAACGCTGGCGTACGTGCCCTTACATAAGTGCACACAAGTACACACGCACACGAGAACACGCGCACACGCGCAGCTCATAGCAAGCTTTCCGTGGACCCCTGCACGACGCACAGCCTATAGTTATCTATAGTTGATTCATAGAGATGTGCGTGTGGGCCTATGGAACTATATACAGCAGGCGGCCGGAGATAAACCTATACCAGTCTTCACTACCGGCAGTCTTTGCTGCTACCCCGGCACTGTACACTATAGTTGGGAGTCCGCTTGAGAGCCTGCTTGAGAGCCTGCTTGAGAGTATCAGCAACAATGCTAGTTTCCGTCTGAAACACCCGGGTGTTCCGGATGGCTCTGACGGCTCTGACGGAACTTTGTACCGTCTGACGGAGAATTACACGCTTCCCGTCACCCAGGCGACGTGTCGCGTTGCATACTTACCTCCATTACTTTGCGCCTCGTATACGCACCATCAGAACGACATGTGTGTTACACTCTTTGCAGGGGCTGCAGTTATGCTGTAGCTGTTTACACAACGCCTGGCGATGTATATGCCTTTCATCGGCCGACAGCCACATTGTACCTCTCCGCTAAATCGGATGCCCCACTCGCCCCATATATGTTTAGCTTTGAGATTATGTCACATATTGGAATACAGTCTTGGCTTCGGATACATCGCTTGCAGTTGCATTTGCTTCGCCATTATCGTATTTTACACGTCTGAAATATACTGTCTAATCTTCACACTCTCTAGTACTATGCCCTTAGTTCTCCACATTCTGCGTTGATCCATCATCGGCTTGCAATGCTTATTCCTCCTCATCCGCATCTGCATCATCGCCATGTCCAATCTTCACACTCTCTAGTACTATGCCCTCAGTCCTCCACATTCTGAGTTGATCCATCATTGGCTTGCGAGGCTTCTTCCTCCTCATCCGCATATGCATCGTCGCCATCCTCGCCCTCATACCCGTCGACATCACTGGTTCCCAGGTCAAACCTGTCGAGTTCAGTTGTGGGCCATCGTCGCCGGCTGGCGGTGGGGATGGCATCGCGCATGTCGCTTTCATGACCTTCATCTTCGTAATCCCCACTGCCCCCTGGCATCCCGAAATGAAGTTCGTCATCCATGCAATTGTTGTCTATTGGGATGATTGGGTCAGTGCTCCCGATCTCAGGCTCCTTAAGCGCCACTTCGGAGGTCAAATAATCAAGAAGAATAGCATTGTCAACATGTGCTGCTTCCAGACTGATCACCACGGCAGGCGTTGGGTTCTCCGCCTGTTGGATCTGACGCTTAACTGTAGCAAGAGTGTTGTTATACACCCTCTGTTGGTAGCTCTCCAGTAGTGTGTTCCAGGTATTCATCAAGAATGCATATGTGTCTGCAAGGCCAGGCGAGGTTAACAACTTGCGACCTGTTGCAGCGCAGAAGGATGCGTTCTTACCAGCGTCATCCATGTAATTGAAGTAGTTCGAGCGATCAGGTCTGTCAGCTTTCAGCTTTGACTTGGAAGCGTTCGGATGAACGCCTTTGTTCTTTTGCCACTCCAGGAGAGCATGGCGCAACGCGGTGCAGGTAAACATGATCAGTGGCGAGGGTATATGACTGTCCTTGTCGTCAATCATGGAATTAGAAAATCCATCAGCATACTTACCGCGGTTATTTGCCTGATGATAAAATTTGATGTAGATAAACCACGGGATTGCTTCCGCCAGCAACTAAAGCAGACGCTGGCTATTCGTTAGCAGCTTTCGACACTCTGTGCGTTGGATTTGGACCGCATACACAACCTTCCACACACTCTGCTAAAGGAAAAAGATACTTATTGTCTGCCAGAAAGGAATCAATGAATTCCAAATGCTCTGCGTTGGATTCAAAGCGGTGGAGATCATATAGCTCTGCTATATTGTCCCTTGCAGATTGAATAAAACGGGATTTAACCTTATCGACTTGTGCGCGAACCTGGTACCGGTGTGAGCGTGTAATATGCAACGTGGGCCATTGCTTCAGCATACCTTTTTCAAGATCTCCTTTGTGTGTGCCTCAAATGCCATGGACCAAATGTTGTTTTGCTGCATTGCGGTGTTCCAGTACATCTCTATTATCTACCAGTGTGGGGCTTCAGCTAAGGCTTTTGCAACGCGTCGCGTTGCATAACTTACCGTCTCCAAGTCGCTTGCACTCATAAACGGCCGTCTGTTCCACATGTAGCGCTCCAGGAGTCTGCCCATTGCAAATACAAGACACATCATGTCGAAGTGACCAAATCGATCAATGCTGCGACTGCTGGAAACCCCTGATCCAGGTGTAGACACCCTATGCGTTTGCAATTGCCACAGCCTCTGTCTCTGATTCCTTTCTGTAGCTCGCGTTTGCAGTGGATTTGTAACGATTGCGCGGGCTTCTGCATTAGGAATGGGGGTAGGCAGGTTTTCAAGACCGCTGAGAGAAGTGGGAGTGCTAGCAATGCCGGATGCGGGGCTGGATACAACGCGACGCATTGAGTCTGTCTGTGAGGTTCCGCTGGGTGCTGGTGTGTTACAACTGCTTGTACCCGGCGTGGGGGTTGGAGTGAGTATTGACTGTCGCTGTGTAGCGGACGGGGTGATATCTGATACGCGAGAATTGTTCAGTAAAGATGAGGGGGTGGAGTTCTGACCTTGGATTGTAGAGGCTACGGAACTCCCTCCTTGAGAGGAATCCCTCTTGCCAGCCGGTGCGGAAACGCGTCTCTTCGCAGGGGGAAGTCGAGAATCCCCTGAAGGCCCACGCTTTTGTTGATTCTGACGATTAGCAAGACTTCGAAAATTTCGTATGAGCGGAGATGTGAAAGGGTGAGTGCTTTGGGAAGGCATCATCCGATATGGATGTTCGACGTTAAGACTGTAGGAATAATTTCCTCTGCATGCATATGCAATGGCAGGCAAGGTAGACTCCTATTTGAGCGACCATGGAGGGATTTGACAAAGAAGGGAGGCGCAGTGTAGACCGCGCTAGACTCTAAACCCTGACAATACTTGGGGACGAGATCCCTTCAAAAGCATTCAATTATGGGGTCAACTGCCATCAGATTAAACTCAGATTGAACTCAGATTAAACTCAGCATTGATATTCACTGTTACAGCAATGTCTGACGGTCTATTTGCACTGCCTGAAGGGTGTTTATGCCTCGTTGGCGCGATTATCATCGTATTGCACTCGTTCTTGGCACAATACTTTGAACCATCGATTGTGTATATCTTCAGCTTCCCAGCGGAAATCCCCCTTTGGCAGAGCTAAAAGCATCGCAAAGTGAACAATGACGTATTCTCTATCCTATGACATCAGTTGCGTGTGCTTGTTCCACCGCTAGGCATTGGTAGCCATGTTGGATGGCTGCACAGTTGGGACAACTTGAGAACTACTCAGTTTGCTCCAAGATGTACGAGGTCTGAGCAGTGACAGTGGTATGTGATGCAGAAGCAACACGCGGCGTTGCACACTGCCGTCACCGCAAGTACTAAATCTTGTCTCGAGGCTCCTCATTCATGAGGTGCTTGGTGGTTGTGCAAGATGAAGGCTGGGCCGTTTTGTGTTCATTAACCAACAACACGTAGGACATGAATCAAATTGCAGGGACTCGAGTATATATATCCCTTCTTCCCGCCTACACATCCATTCTCTTTTCTTCCCGCCTACACCTCCAATCCCTTTTCTTCCCGCCTACACATCCATTCTCTTTTCTTCCCATATTAAACACACTGCCAGCATCCTGAACTATCTCGACATCACGTGACTTGCACAAAACAACACCTCTCGTTCCAAAACACACCCAATAACCCACACAACTTTGTATGTTCACTCTGGGCTTCCTTCCGCTACGTTCAACTGAATCATAATGCTAACGCCTCGGATGTAGATTCATTTTCAACTCGCAGCAATGGCACCAAAGGGCAGCCGCAAAGGAAAGGGGAAGGCAACTGCTAGGGCAAAAATGCCGACATCGGTTATAAATCGACACCTGTCCTTGGATTGGGACCGTAAAACAGGATGCATCTTGAAACACATCTGTGGACTCATACGGATATACAATGTTTGCGGCGTCAAGGATGAGAGGGCCTGGGACCTCTTTTATGAATTAATCTTTCTTGATCCAGTCACGACTCGCCACTTTTCACAATTCCAGCTAATGTGGCCACACCGCAGGAGCAGGAGTTCACCTTTTTGGGAGTGGTGGGCAGCCTTCCGCTCATATATGGGGCAAATGTTTGACAAAACCCGCGACCAAATGAACAATTGGAGGTGGGACAACCCCCATGCCTTCGGAGATCAAGTTGATCGCTCCAATCCGCCGACAACTAGCTTGGGAAAGGTTAAACGCACCGGCGAGCATTTCTCTTGGTACGGTAGCGATGATCTCAGGGCAAAGATTGAGATGCCAAGCTGCCGGCAGTACAAGTCAGGCGACTTCCTGGCCGTTGGACCACTGAACTGGGATGAGATAATCGATGAGGATGATGATTATGAGAACTGGGCGGATCCCGGAGCGCCAAGTGGTGGACGAAGCCATCCCGGTGATGACAATGACTATGACGACGGCGAGGGTGATGAGGACACGCAGGGCGGTGAGAAAGGGACCAGGAAAGGGAAGGAAACAAAGAATGGGAAGGGGAAAGGGAAGGGGAGGGGGAAGGGAAACGGTAAAGGGAAAGGTATTGTTGAACAAACCCCAGGGGGAGATGATATCTCTCGTGCCGTTGCTTTACAGTTGCGGAAGGAAATGTCAGAGGCAGACTTGGACACTGAGGGCTAACTGGAGCGGGTATATTTAGAGCCGGAAGCATAGCCCGCCTTGTCAATTTCATCAGATGATGATACCTACTCTACTGAGTCGGACGGCGAATGTGATTTAGAACATGATTCTGATGTGGATATGCAAATGGAGGATGATGTGGATGCGCCGGACGGCATTGATTTAGATGGCGATGTGGATATGGAATGTGACGATGACAATGATGAGAAGGAAGATGAAGAGGAGGAAAATGAAGTGAAGGAAGATGAGGAGGAGGAGGAGGAGGAGGAGGAGGAGGAGGATAAGGATGAGGATGATGGCAAAGAACCTCGGACGATTGGCCAGAGAGAGATTGTAAATACATCGGCTGACGATGTAGATACCATGATAGACGATCAGCGAATCGTGCTACGTGAGCAAGGCCAGGAGATGCGCGAGCATACCCCACGGCCACAACCTCCGGCGCCTGCCCCATGACCATGAACTCCGGAGACTCATCCCCTCAGTGGGCTGGAGTATTTGGGGCTTGTGACACCGCAAAAACCTCGCCCGGTGGTGCCAACTCTGCGAGAAGCTGAGGCAGCCGGAAACACCTCGGATGTGGATGTGGATCAGCAGCTGCTGATTGAATCGGCAGGTGGCAACAGTCTCCCCGATGTCTCTCTCCCTGAGGCGCGCCTGGATGGCTCGGTAGGCAACGAGTCAACCAGTCCTTGCGTTGCAGAGGAGGCAATGGTTGTTGCGTTCGGGTTAGGGTCGGGTTCATGTCTTTTTCGTTTCCTTTGTTCTAATCTAGTTATCTCAGGCATCGATTATTACATCCGTCGTGAGGTTTTTGGAACGCTCAAGGTTTATTTTATTTATGGGTTTTGTATTGGTTTGATTTTATTGGTTTTATTTTATTCATAGTATTATGGGACATCGCGCATGCAGCGTTTTTGCAACTCCTGGCATGTAAAGAACCTCCTTGAGATTGTGTTGAGGCTCAATAAGTTAGCTGAAAGTATCGTGAGCTTACACACGAGGCTGCTCAGGCCCGGCACCAACTTTGGTCCATTTCTACAGTGTATACTCCACTCCTCGCGTGTCGTCGACTATGCCAGAGAAGACCTCTTTCCGTTGCCCCGAATTTTCATGCCGAAAGACGTTCACCTCAGACAGCTGGCGACTTAAACATATTGAATTACACAATCCTGAACACCTTCAAGTTGCACGCCAGAAGAATCTGACTATTCGCAGCGCGCCCCGACGCGTTGAACCCGCTCAGCGTGCTGACATCAACGCTAACAAAGATTCAGTCGAAGACTTGGACCCGTTTCCCTACCTCGAACACGTTGAAAACATCGCAGACTTGGAGTCCCAACCACCGCCACCTCTGCGGCAGACGGAAATATACCCAGGCGGCGGCGCTCCGCTGATCGATTACATTGCTGAGCCATGGGAACGCGATGCTCAGGGCTGCCTTGAGACCAACCTACAAAACAATCCCTACTGCCCATTTGCGATGCATGAAGAGTACAAATATATCCTGTGTGGGATCAAGCAGAAGGGCTTGAAGGCGTACTATGACAACGTGTTGAAGGAAGAAAACACCGCTCTGCATTTCCCAAGCTTCAAAAACAGGGATGGCGTCCAGAAGCTCGAGGCTAGCATGACAGATGATCAGGCTCTCGGGGAGTGGGAACTACACACTCTCGAAGATATGAGACGGAATGACAATCACCAATGCCATATGAAATGCTGGAGTCGAAACATCATCAACAGCGTGAGATGGTTGATGTGGCAGCCAGCAGATGCCGAGTATCTCATTTTCGCGCCTCAGCATAGCATTAACAGCGATACGCCCCCAAAACTCCTCTATACCGAAATGCACACTGCGGACTGGTGATGGGAGACACAGGTAAGGAGAGATACTCGAGGATGATAACGTGCTAATCGACGTTTAGTCAACGCTCAGAGTGGGGGATACACTGGTTCCCTTGATCTTCATGTCCGATGGAACACATCTCTCGAATGTTGCTGGCGACAAGAAAGAGTGGCCTGTATATATGACAATTGGCAATCTATCTTCGAAGATCAGCCAGATGCCCTCAACGCACGGCGTCGTAATGGTCGCTCTTCTACTGATTCCAATCAAGAACCGCAATATTCCTCAGAAGCGGCTGGATGAGGAACAGCAAACAAACTGAGAGATGCTGAACGAAGTACTCTGGCGGCTACTTCAGCCACTCACCTTTAAACAAAATCCCAGTGCCGGGAGCGGGTATTACAACGTTCTCTGTGCAGAAGGCAACTTCAGGCGTTGCAAACCAGTTTTAGTAGCATGGCTTGCAGATTGCCCAGAGTATACTGACCTACATCATCTCGAGCGGCATGTCTGTTTTAGGTGCGAGTGTCCCAAGAGCGAACTTGGAGATTATGTGCATCCAGACAAGCAAAACCCCCGGTGGGATCACAACCTATATAGAATGCTCAGCGATGCCAACACCAAGGCAGCCGATGCCGAACTCTCGTTGCGCCATGTTCACCGGGGATTCAACGTGTTTCGACATATTCCCTGTATCGTGAGTGACCTCCCAAAGCCCGAGCACCTCCATACAATGCAGATCAGCATGCTTGACCACCACCAGAAGTGGATTTTCCACTTCATGAAGACGCATGAATGGCTCAACAAGTACAATGCAATCTCATTATCCGTGCCTGCTTACCATGACCTGACACCAAAAAATAAGTCATATCAGGAAGTTTCTCAATGGAATGGGAAGGAGATGAAGGAAATGAGCCGGTACCTGCTTGGAGTTGTAACCCAGTGTCTACGAGGCGGAAACCCCACTTAGCGTCCCATATTCAATTGCGCCATTGAGTGCACACGGGCATTGTTAGAATTCTATATGTATGCTCAATATAAATCTCACCATGATGCAACATTGAGCTACATGGAGGACGCCTTGCATCGTTTTCACACCTTCAAAGATGTTTTCTTACTCGGGCGAGCCGGCAAAAAGGCAAAGGCAAAAGCCAATGACCTGAGAACGGAACTTGTGAAGAAGTGAAAGGTAGACGAGGAAACAAATGCTGAAACTTGGACGCTGTCCAAGAAGCAGCGCGAAATGAACGCCAGGCGGGATTATATCAACCACCAGATAGATATTTCCAAGGAGTTATATGCCGACTTCAACTTTCTGAAGATCCACTTGATGTCTCATTGGGCCAAACAGATTCGTCGATACGGAGCCTTTCAACAGTATTCTGCCGAGAGACATGAACAAGCACATAAAACGAACCTCAAGGAGGGTTGGAACGTCTCCAATCACAATCTCAACTACCTGCCACAAGTAATCACCTTTCAGCGTCGCATCCTCCGCTTCGAAATGAGAGAGCTCAATCTCCAAGCCCTCGCTCAGCGTTGGGAGAATAGTGCTGCTGCCTACAAAGTCCTCACTTCCGGTGCTGATCTGGCTGCCCCCCTGAGCCCCCAGTCATATGCGAAGCCCGAATTCATGGGACCCCAAAACCGTCATGATGGAAAGCATCCTGATGCTATGATCAAAGACTTCAGAGCATTACTCGACAATACGCAAGACGCAACGCACCGGGTGGCAATATACAGCAGCACACGGGAGTTTATAAAGCATAAGAGTCGTAAGAAGACGTATATATCGGATGAACAACTGCACGCAATGGAGCTCTGTATTTACCATGGTATTAAGGTTCAAGTTGAGGGTTTAGAAGGTGAACGCATATCTCAGATGTGTCGATGCACAGGAAGCCAGAGCTGGCGTGGAGGGGATCGATGGAACGACTGGGTATGGGTAAAGTAATGCCTGGGTAGGTATTATGGCGTGCTGAATGGGCGTCTCCCATGGCAACTGCAACGACTATTCAAAATCAAGCTCCAAAATGAGGATGGAGCTTTCGTTGAGTACTGGTTAGCCTTGGCGCTCACCACAATACCTGAAAACTCGGGTAACTTGGATCCCGTCTCGATATTTGTTGAAGTGAGAAAAGCACCGGCAGCCATTGCTTTGCAAGTATTCAGCGTGGGAAACATCGTCGGCTGGGCGCACGTAATTCCAGAGATAGCTACTAGTAGTAGGACAGGCGACGGACAGAACGAGCGATGGATTGTCAATAGCCACATAGATCTGGCGACTTGAAATGATATGCATAATTAGTAAAGAGAGAATTGAATTTTGCGCGCAGGTAGAAGGAACGCGAGGAGAGATTTTCGCAACGTCACCCATTGCATTGCAATCCTGATGCAAGCGCGTACCCAATGAACCCATTCCGACGTATGGTGACAGTTGGCCACAACGCCAGAGTGTTCATTTAAATAGGAGACGGACGAGCGAGAAGAAAGGGTGAAACCGCAATCGGAGGGCGATATGCAACGCGACGTGTGGTATTGAGGCCGGGCGCGGAGTAATCCGCCACTTGGGTGTCTCTGACGGCTCTGATGGAGTGCGTCCACTCTGACAGAGCCATTCCGCCCGGACGGAAATATTTTTTGCTGATGAGCCTCTTTGAAAGCCTTCTTTAGAGAGCCTCGCACCAGGAGGAGTAGAATTTTCCATGGGAAGCTTTCGGCCGATGGAAAACCCTGTGTTTGTGGAAGCTTTGGCTAATAGAAGGCTCTAAGTCTGTGGAAGCGTTGGCTACTAGAAAGCTCTAAGTCTGTGGAAGCTTTGGCTACTAGAAAGCTCAAAGTGTGTGGAAGCTTTGATGCTAACGTTGATGTAGCCAACCTACTTGTCGCAGTGCTTTTGGTACTATGATCACCATCACCGACACCATCATCACCGCCTTCATCACCATCGCCATCATCACCATCAGCCCTGAATGCGCACACATACGCCCACAATCCGTAGGAAGTGAGCAGTAGATTGCACCGGAAAATCTAAGTCGGAGATCTGCTCTCCCCAAAATCCAATTGTCTACCATTCCTGCAGAATCTCAGGCTGCAATTGTCAACACCATGGTCATGAGGCATCGTGAGATCTCATCGCGGTGGCCGCGCTAAAGATAAGGTTTAGACTATGATATCGACTGAGGTCAAGATTTTGGCCGGCAGCCTGGTGTGGCGGGAAAATCCGTTTCTCAATACCACTGCCTCTCAGCTTGGCAGAGGACTGAGCGACGGCGGGTGTACGGAGATACAGGGATGACGGAGATAGACTGGGCGACAGGTGTAATGGAGGAGGACGGAGTGACGGGGAGTATATATTCGGGAGACCCTGGGGTTGATAGATCTCAAATCATCTTCTCATACAACGAATCACACACTCTATCTTTCCCATCTTTTCATCCCACTCACTCTTTCCGAGATATCGTGGATCCAAGCAATTGCGTGGCTCCTCACGGCCGGGTAGTATCATATCTTCTCACCCTCTTCCTGTGCTCCTCGAGCCAGAACCGCTCTTTCTCACGAATTTCATTGCAATGCCGCGAGAGGTGCGGCAGAGTGTTGATGATGCCTTCTAGCTCCGCCATTCCACCACAACGGGAAGCTTTTGGCCGATGGCAAACTCTGAGTTTGTGGAAGCTTTGGCTAATAGAAGGTTCTACGTTTGTGGAAGCTTTGGCTAATAGAAGGCTCTAGGTCTGTGGACACTTTGGCTAGTAGAAGGCTCTAGGTCTGTGGAAGCTTTGGCTAGTAGAAGGCTCTAAGTCTGTAGAAGCTTTGATGCTGATGTTGATGTAGCCAACCTACTTGTCTAAGTACTTTTGGTACTATGATCAGTATAACTATCACCAACACCATCGCCATCGCCATCGCCATCGCCATCGCCATCGCCATCGCCATCGCCATCGCCATCGCCATCATCTCCATCAGCCCCAAACCGAATGCGCACACATACGCCCACAATCGATCGGAAGCGGGTACTAGATACCGCTAGAAAATCTGAAACGGAGATCTGCTCTCCCCAAGATTGAATTGTCTACCTTTCCTGTGGAATCTAAGGCTACGATTGTCAACACCATGACCACGAGGCATCGTGAGATCTTGTCTTGGTGGGCGTGCTAAAGATAAGGTTCAGACTATGATATAGACCGACGTCATGATTCGGCCACCATAGGCCGCCCGCCGTCTGCACCACACCACATGCCACATGCCGCCCGCCAAACACTGCCCACCATAGGCCACCTGCCTCACGCCTCCCGGTGCCTGGCGCCTGCAACTGACGCCTCCCGCTGCCTGGCTTCT
>Ga0307515_10009736_pt1 | contig 18519 bp, 12 predicted proteins | sample 17_EM_MG_FD_194513 | JGI IMG/M metagenome (GOLD analysis project Ga0307515, IMG submission 194513) | Populus trichocarpa ectomycorrhiza microbial communities from riparian zone in the Pacific Northwest, United States - 17_EM | ecosystem: Host-associated > Plants > Roots > Unclassified | place...
GATCCTCTAACCTTGACAATTATTTTATCCTTGTTTAATCCTTATATCAATATCACATCTCAAAGCTCTCTTCAACTCCTTTTCTGTTATTATCTATTTCTTTATTTGTAATTTATACAGTTAACCTTCATGTGGTTCGACCCCAGTCTTATCGGGTTATTTATTACTTCGACACTCCTGCACTTGAGAGAAGACATCAACTCTTTGGTCGTGTCACAAATCAAGCTCAAGAACCAAAGAAATACATTAATAAAAAAAAGCATCAAACACATACTGTCATATTTGAAAAAATACAAAAACCATTTTATTTCAAAAAAATAAACATCAAAACATTTACTAAACATCTAATAAATAGTAACAAACAACTCAAATTAAAATTAAACAAAGAAAATCAACATTTCATGCATTAATCAAAATACAAGATCAATACAATGTTTCACCAAAAACAAGTTCAAAACACCATTGAAACATGTAATGAAGAGTTAAATGTGTGCCTCATTGACATCATCTGCTAGATTAGAAGAGTGTTTTTTATACCTTCTAAGCTTTGATAATGGTTGTTGCCCTTTCTTTCTCAAGCTTGCTACTTTTTCTCCTACTCGAGGAAATCTTTGTACTAGGCTATTAAACATTCACACTTGAAATTCTTTTATCCTATCTTCCACTCTTTTCTTTCTCTCCTCGTTGTTGCCCTCTGCCTTTATTTTCCAGGGGTATTTATAGGGTTTCAAGCTAGGATTCAATCAAAGCTTGACCCTCTAATCAAATTAGGAGAGTTTTGGGTACGTTTTATAATTGTCAGCTCTGTACCTATGTTGGTTTCACAATGATGGTTTTGTAACAAACTTAGTTTTGGAGATTTTTGGTGGTTTTCCTAAACTTAGAGACCAATGAGCTTGTTTCTAGCTTTTTAATCTTGAGAGAAACGTGGTCAACCTTTGATAAGAACCTACTGAGAAGGCTTGGAGTGTGAGCACACGAAAAAGATTAGTGGTTTTATGAAATGAGTATCACATCCATTGATGACTAAGTTACCCACTTTCGAGGCTTCATCGGAGTAACTCTAACGTTATCGTAGTTGAAGACCACCTGAATTGGTAGTACACATCTTTTGTTTGGATCCAACCATGCTCGATTTGAAGGCTTGTAACTTAACATCTATTCGCTTGAAGGTGCCAACTTGATCATCCCAGAATTTGCCAATGCAGTGGGGCTGATCGGGGACAAAATGTTGAGATTATTGGAGAAAATAGGATGCAAATGTTTGATGGAAGTAGATGATCTTTGTAGAGGTGGTATTCTTTTGAATGGTGGTGGTTACAACTCCTAAAGTGGTCAGAAATGCCACATTCATTTGCCTCAAATTGCCTACTCGATCAGCCAAAACCGTCAAAGAAGAAGATACATAGTGGCTGAAAGACACATTGCCGAAAGATAATTTGGGATTTTGGAAAATTGCAATTTAGTCTCTTTTCTTCCAATTTCTTTTAATTGCACCCGTAATTGCCTCCTAAACTTTTAATTTCATGCAACTTCATCCCTATCAAACTCAATTGTTAGCTCCAAAGTTGACCACTTATTTCATTTTAGTCATTAGTTATGAAATTGTGCATTTTGACCCTCAATTGATCAATAAACTTCCAATTTCTTCAATTTACTCCTAATTTGATCAATTTCAACCCTTGCATTCACACACCTTTTTTCAGTTTAATCCTTGGTTTTGGATTCAATCAAGTCCCTAATTGCTCATCAAACTTCAATATGTATGCAATTAAGCCCCTGATTTGACTAAATATCTTCCAAATAAAGCCTAAATTGACTTTAGAAATCAATTTTTCTTGCAATTAAGTCCTCAATAAAATTAATTAAGCTTTCCAAATTCTTATTAAGTCCTTACCTATCTAAATTTGTATTTCTTTAACCTAAATAAAAATATTTTCATCATTGGGGCCCTTTGTCAATTAGAATTGAGTTGCTAATTTTACCAATCTTATACATTTTGGTCCTCCAACTTTTCAACTTGTCATTTTGATCCTTCATCACCAACTTGGACAATCTTCTAAACTTTCTTCCAGTGTATCCTCTTGTATTTTGAATATTTTTTTCTATTTTTTTTTCTTGATTTTTTATGGGGTTGAAAGTAGGTAACAATACCATAAATGATTGATGGCCACTACTTTGTTTGCATAATAGGTGTAGATTCTTTTGTCATATTTTTTACCAGAAGTAATTTTTCTCAAGTTGTTTGTAACGACCTAAAATTTTCATGTAACTTTCATATTTCTAATCATCATATCTGAGTATAATGGGGTGATTTTGTTTTGTACAATCTGTCTAACAATACATTCATTATTGATTATTTGGTTTACCAAATTTATAGTAGAGTTTCTCCTATAACTTACACATTTTCTCAATTCTTTTCTTATCCTTTTGGGCAACACAATATCAAATAACTCTATTACATACACGCAGTAGCCTTCGGCCACGCACCAATTCAATTGTTTTTCCATTTGATTCTTTCACATTGCTTTTCATAATTCATTTTATATTCGATCCATTTTTTTATTTACTTTAAACATATGTGTGATGGACACACACATACACACACCAAAAGAGATGCAATAACCAAATGCTAGAAATACAAGCATACCATTTACTACATTTCAAGGTGAAATTATTAACACAATTTTAAGTATTCGTAGTACATAAAAATAAGTACCTAACAAAATTATAAATAGTACAATGACACGATCAGTGCTAGCCCACTTCGTGTCATGGACCTTCAACATATATAACATTATAAGAGTTATTAGTCGTCAAGAAGACTTATGCTAAAGATTTTTTTATGAGGAAAAGGAATTATTATGTCAATTAACACTTTTAACAATCCTACTCAAAACATTCAACTCAAGTTCAATAATACCTCAACTCATATAACAATACTCGTGCTCATCATTGCAACTAAAATAACACTACAAATTTAACATCTAGCCATAAAATACATGTACGTGATTTTTTACAAGGAAGGAGAACAATATACTTATCCAGAATTCTTTTCGCATCGATTTCATCATATACATATTGAATCACGCACTACTTTCTATGGTGTCTAAGTTCATATTTGTCACTTTCGACATTGCCTTTATGACGAATTACATAATACATTCAATTTTAAGATTGTCGACTATATGTCACCACGTAGTAACTCATTTTCTTAATTTTTGATTGCCCAATCAATAATGAATATTTCATTTCCTTAGTTAACGATTTTCTTGGGTACAATCCTTGAAGTAAGCACACGTATTAATCTTATGTTTACTCCTCACCATCATTGCTTAACATAATTTGTTGTAACATTACCATATTTCTATTTTCTAGGTATCACAATCGTTTGTTACATTATCACCCCATTAATATTTATTTTGACTTAGTAGTACATCAAACGATATTATGTCTTAAGTTGCCAATCACCCCCCGCCCGTCATATACATTTTTTTAAGCATCAGTTAATGGTCTTACATAATGGTTTTCATTATACAATCAAGGATAGTTTCAATGGTTTTCATTATTTGGAAACAACAACATCGTGGTTTCTACTCATTAGAAACAACAACACAATGGTTTCCATTCAAAACAAAAACAGCCACATGAATCCTTTTTTTATTAGGGACTACTAGGAAGTAACTTTTGTTGCCCATAATTTAATTTAAAGGATTTGTCAACTTAAATAGAAGCATAAGGAAAGGAGAATCAACATCATCATCTTATAATTAACCAAATCCTACTTGCTTCGTTGGTCATCATTCTTTTAGGCAACTAAACATCAAAAGTTGCTATATTCATAAATGTTGGTAATTAATTGTCAACTATCAATTTATATATTGTCCTTAATCACTAATATTGCGGTCATTAAGTATCGGTCCATTTTTATCCTTAGTCATTAACTCTACAACCACTAAAGTATCTTCCTTATCTCATCCTTATTCACTGATATTATAGCCATTAAGTATAATCTGGTCATTCCCTCGTGGATGCCAATGATTCTGGCAAACTCATTTGATTGCCAACAAATTCGGCTATTAATATCTTCCTACCAAGCTATCTTTAATATTTTACCCCACATCTTCATACAATCTTATACAACATTATTTTATTTGAGTTATGTTCAACAAACAACTGATGACATGTATTATGGTATAGTAGGGGTGAGCAAAAAAACCAAAAAAACCGATTAAACCGAGAAAACCAGAAAAAAAATAACCGAAAAAACCAAACTGAAAAAAAAAACCGATTAAAGTTTTGAAAAAACCGGCCGGTTCGGTTCGGTTTCGGTTTTATAAGCCAAAAACCAAAAAAACCAAACCGAACCGAACCGAAATCGGAAAAAAACCGGAAAAAACCGAGCAAAACCGAGCCAAACCGGTTTGAATCGGTTTTTGCCCTAAAAAACCGAATCGAACTGCACCGAAACCAGTCGGTTTGACCCGGTTTCGGTTCGGTTTCCGTTTTTTTTAAAAAAAATTTCGGTTTGGTTACTTTTTTTGATAAAAACTGAACCGAACCGAAAATGATCACCCTATGGTATAGGAATCCTTGTACATATAGGATTCTTCCATGCATAACTATTCATTCCTAACTATGATCAATTTTATATATGGTTCTTTAAACATTAATTTCGATTATGAATAACACGTCATACTTTTTATTTCATCGTATTAGTAAATGCTTTCAAATGAGATGGTTCACAAAACTTATTACCGGTAATCCTAGTATAAACCCCATTAATCGGAGTTAACCTCATCCTTTACTCCCGCCTATCTAACATATATATCATTAGCCAAAGCTAATCTTCAATGTTTATTCTCGATTATCCAACATGGATTCCATTAGTCAAAGCTAATCTTATTATTCATTCTCAGCTACCCAACATGGATACCATTAGTCGAAACTAATCTCATTAATCAATCCCAATTATCCAATATGGATATCAAAGCTAATCTTGGCAATGAATCTCAGTTATTCAATATGGATACCATTAGCCGGAGCTAATCATGCCATTTAATCCCGGTTATCCAATATGGATACCATTAGCAGGAGCTAATCTCATCAATGAATCTCGATTATCCAATATGGATACCATTAGTTGAAGCTAATCACATCATTTGATCCCGGTTATGGATATCATTAACCAAAGCTAATCTCATCAATTGATCCTAGTTATCCAATATAGATACCATTAGCTAAAGCTAATCACATCATTTTTCATTGCATTTCATGATTAATTTTAATCGACTGAAATCAGGTAGCGACATTATGTATAAATACTTCAGGATTTGATAATAATTAGTGAAAGGTGGAAACCACCTATCTGACCCTCCTATAATGTCTCCTCGCCAAGTAGAAGATCTGATCTTGGTCGCGCCTCTTGATACATAAAATGACCATTAGTCAGTATATTTTTATTTTGGTAATGTCAAAGATCATTTCCACACATATATCAGGACACACATACATTCATTCAAACATCTTCCATGTTTGTATAATTGTCTAGTGATAATATTGTAGTAAGACATTCATCTCTAATTTTAATGAAGGTCATCTACAAACATTATATCATTATGACACTAAAATTGTCAACAAAAATGAGTCATTTTAATATTGAAAATCATTAGCGAAAGTTAATTCATTCTAACACTGAAAATCATCAACAAAAACTAAGTTATTCTGACATTGAAAATCATCAACGAAAACTAAGTCATTTTGACATTTCTTTGTCCTAAATTCACGCATATGGTCAATACCAATTTTTCTTCTAAAGACCATACTTTAACCTAGTTTTGGACATAAACCACAACTAAATTTACTTCCAAAGTTTATGAAGCAAGGGAAACATGTAATGTTTTTATTCCATGACAATATCATATATTCATCAAACATTGTTAAAGGGGAACCGTCACTCATTAGTATCTCCATGAGGATCTTTCTTTGTTATCCTCTTTTTAGGTGGCCGAAGCGTATGTCATTCCCCTAACAAGCATATTTTTGTGTTCTTCATGTGGCAACATCAAATTCTCATTCATTAACGTGTGGCATAAGATATTCTACGCATTACAATTACAAAGTACTACAAAATATATTCAAGGATCATATTCTTTTTCATAATCTCATCAAGTTCATCACAATGTTGTCAAGTAGTGTACAATTAAGTTCAACATGTACATTCTCAAGGATTCTCCCATCTAAATTTTTAGACACCACTCATAAAATTTCAGTCAGATCCAACGGTTAGATTGAGAAATATGATTGATGCCGTAAAACTAGATATTAAATAGTTTTACGCCAAAAATCCAAATTTCTTGCGTACCATTTTATTTATTTACATCTTCATAATTTTTAAACTAATTCATTGATGACTCTCATCCATAACCATCACAAGAATTTACTTAGAGTTTTCACCACTTTCGGTCAACATAGTGTAATTGTACGCGGGGCTTATACTAGAAATCAATGTTTTTTTCCTATAAAATCATACATTATTTTCTTGGAATTCTACTCTATTATTATTATTGTATCGTTTTTTTTCTCCCCCTATTTATAAAAATTTCCCTTTTTAATTATCATTTCTCTATCAAAATTTACTATTTTTAGTATTGATTTACCAATTTTTAAGCTGGATGTTTAAATAAGAACTTAGTTAATTTAATTTATTTACAAGAGAGCATTGATCCATCTATTTTATGGGCTAATTAATTTAGGCAACTAGAGATGGATTTTGGGCTTTTTTTTTAATACACAGTTTTACGCTAACAAGCATAAGTTTTTATCCGATCATTGGATCAGGTTGAGATTTTGTTAGAAGTTTTCAGAGGTCTTGTTTTATATTGAGTTAAAATTGTAGGTTAATCAGACATCGAGAAAGCCTTTTAATAAGGTTCAGAAGCTACTATGCACGAATTATATTAGTTTTCTAGTTATTTTAGGGTTATTTTTTTCTATTTTGTTTAAAACTCGTTTATTATTTTTTCAGTATTATTTAGGATATTTTTAACTATTGGTTATTTAGCTTGAATTTAGGTTTTTTTGGATTAACTTGAATTTCAGCAATTATTAATGTGTACAAGAGGTTTTGCTTATACTTTTTTGTTCTTTATTGAACTACTTTAACTAATTCAAGAATTAATCAAGCTTCATAGCGTCTTCTATGCTTCTTGCTTGCTTCTCTTCATAGGCGTTGGGTGAGGTTTTTTTTGTTACTTATAGTTTTAATGACTTAATACAAGTTATCATTATGTCAAGTTTCAAGCCTGAATTTAACTTTCTTGGATAGAATTGATTGGATTATGGGTTTCTGAATCTTTATATCTATGGGTTCATACCACGATTCTACCCCAACAACAAGTTTTGTTAGATTTTTTTAGAAAAAAAATCATAAAATACATTGATTATGTGTTTTTTTTTAGCTTTTTTTTAATTTAATTTAATATAGTTTAAGAGTATATTTAAGGTTTGTAAAAAAAAAAAATTTGATATAGTCGAACGAACCCAAGTATGTACTCAAAGCCAAGCCAAAGCCGTGTATACTAAAGGAAAGTTCCCATTTGCAATCCCTCCTTAACATGCACCATCTCCTCCTCCCCCTCTTCTTCTTCACCATGCCCCCTTCTTCTTCCTTCACACCAAAACCCCACAAATCTTCATCTTCAAACACTGCAAACACGAACTCCAATCCAAATTCAACCTCCCTCCTCTGCAAACACTCTCCATCTGCAACTCTCGACCTTCTCATCCTAATCTTAGTCCTTTTCTCCGGCACTTTCCTCTTAACCTCTTACTTCTCTTACATCTTTAACTCCCTTTCTCTCCTCCTCTCTAACAGCTCTCTTTCCCTTCACTTCCCTCCTTTCTCTTACATTCTTGGCTTCTTCTCTCTTTTCATTCTCTCCATCCTTTTCTTTGAGTTCTGCTGTGGACCCAGATCTCGAAAGTGTCACCAACCTGGCTGTAAAGGCTTCAAGAAAGCGATTGAGTTTGATTTGCAATTGCAGACTGAAGATTGTCTTAAATCCACTGCTGCTAATGACGTTGATAAGTTGCCTTGGAAAGGTGGGACTGTATCTAATCCTGATTATGAGTGTTTGAGAGCTGAATTGAGGAAGATGGCTCCGCCTAATGGGAGGGCTGTTTTGCTTTTTCGTTCTAAGTGTGGTTGCCCTGTTGCTAAGCTGGAAGGATGGGGGCCTAAACGTGGTCGCCGGCATAAAAGGTGAGTTCTTTGTTCACTGCTCATTTTGGGCTTTTCTTTTGTTTGATTTGATTGATGTTCTTGTTTTTTACTACATCAATGATCATGCTTTGTTTGCTAGTTTTGAGGATGTGAATTTAAAGTGTAGTTATGTGTGAAATTCCGTATGAAATGGGACCAGCCTTTTGTGTCTGGAGATTGATATGATATCTTCTATTGATCATTGGATTTAGTTGCAGTTGGCATGCTTTAGTCAAAGGTTTCTTTTTTTCCCAAATAGGGAAATTTTGTTTTCTTTTTTATTTTATTCTAGAACCTCCATGTTGGTAAAATCATGAGGTAGTTCGAAGTATACGATGAACTCAAATGGTGCTAATCTAATTACATGCTTAATAGAATCTGGTCTATACTGTTACGGTACATCTTTTACTCAGTGGAAAGTGTTTTTATTTAGGGATGAGGTAATGGTTGTTTGTATATGTTCAACCTAGGAATTGCATCATACTTACAGAATTTTGATTGCTCTGTATCTTGTATCCTTGGGAAATAATATGGTTTACTTGACACGTTCTCTGTTAACATAGGTACTCTCACTTTTTTGTGCTTCATTTTGTTTTCCTTTTCCATAATGTGGTCACTTGTTGATTAGTGATATGCCAAGCCATTTTCTAGTGCCTTTGGATTTGATACTGCTATGTCTGAGATATCTAAACTCTTCTGTAAATGTTTTGGCCCTGATGGAGTTGATTTTGATAGAAAAACAATATTCATTAATTCCAAGGGACCTTTACAAGAAACTTTGGTGAGGAACAAGTATGTTATTTGATTATTCCAGAGGATGATACTATCTGGCATATTTGTGTGATTACTCATTCTTTGATCTCTCCCTCTACCATTAATATCCTCAGGACTTCTGGTCGTTTGGCTTCCTTTTATCAAACCATCATGCACTTGTCTCTGTTTGGAACATTACATGCAAGTTCTTTTTTATGTTGATCACTCTCGAATAGTCTTGTTTGCACTTGGAGCTTGTTTATTTCCTTTTCTTAGCTGAGTTGTTTTGATGGCATCCAGACAAATTTTGGCTGTTGCAGACTGAATGCAGATTGATTTGTTCGAAAGGTTACGTGCAAGTCACATGGTTAATTTTGTTAAACACATGTGGCATGCTGAGTTTGGGTGGAACATTTAGGACCTCAACACTGATTGGGTTGATTGAACAATAGGCTTACAGTCGATACTGGTCAAGTATTAGGTTTTGATCAATAATCTCTATATTCTGTATTCCTGACACATTATGGGTAAACCCACCACTTGTCAAATCTCGTTTTGATCATGGGTGTGCTGAGTGATAGAACCTGCGATATAACAAATCTACACTTATTGAGGTCACAGATGAGATTTTACTTGGTAATTGTCCAATTATAAAATGACTCTCTGGAGTGCTCATTTGCTCACAGTTTATTGATGAGAAGCTGCAAGTGAAATTCTTTAGAGGTTTCTATTAGTGGTGCCGTTAGCTCCCAATTATTTTGCCCAATCAAGTTTCCAGCTAACTTAGTCTAGGTAATAGGAGTATGAAACGTCTGATCAAAGGAGGTTTTACCTTCTTCTAATATATTATGTACCTATACTCAGTTAAATTTTCTTGAGCTTGGCCTTGACTGCTCAAGTTTTAATGTTTGACTGGCTATATTATACCCCGAACCCTCAACCCAATGAAAGAGAAAAGAAAAGGAGTGTGAAAAACAAAGGATATGTTTTTCTGGGACATAGTTATTCATTTGACCAGAGTCTTTGAAGTGGAAGGAGAAGAGAACTCCAATGCCTTTTTTCAACGATGAAGCATGGTTGAAACAAGATATGGTATCGGGTTGGTTTGAAAAATTTGTGTGAGAGTTAGATAGGGCTGGTGATGAGCAGCAACACAGTTAGTGGTGGCTAAGTGCAAGTGGTGAGGATGGATGGTTGCTGGACCTAAATTACACAGAACATGAAGTTGAGCTCTGGAGCGTGATTCAAGAATTAGATAAACATGTCGTCAACTTGACCTGGAGGAGTTGGAGTGTGGGGTTGGTCATTTCATTGACTTGTGATTTAAGCCTTTTCATGCCTGTTTACTCCTCTCATACTCATTTTTCTCAGTGGGGGTCTTATAGAGATCTATCAAAGGTTAGGTTTTGGAAGCTTCCTTAACTAAAAAAAAGTTTAGGCTTCGGAAGAATTTGGTCTTGGTGGAAACTTTTCTAAAACAGCCATTAGCATTGCCAAAGCTCCGCACAAACTTTTCTGCTAGAAAGGTATTGGTGGATCTTACACTAGAAGCATTTGCTTGATGGTCATTGTTAAGAGTTGTGAGTTGCTGCCCTGTTTCAAATGTGCAGGCTGATCCACGCAATTGGTCCAACCCTGCTTGAAAGTCATAGCATTTGTTTTCTTGTGTTTTATATGTGGTTCTTCCTGACACAATTCACTACTGCTGGCAGTCAAAATAGCAGCATCCAGTAAAGAACCCCCTTTCTGCTACTCGTTAAACACCCCTCTTTGAGCAGTGATTCGTATTTACCTTAGTCCAACAAACTCCTTATGATGTCTTTGGCAATCCCTCTTGAGTCTGTTTCTTAATGTTTCGTGTTTTAGGTAAGTGCTGTGGAAGATCATTTAAACTGATCAAGTTGAACAGAACAGATAAGTATGGACAATGTATAATCCAAGGATGTTCCTTTCCACATGAATAGAAATTAAATTTTGTGTTCTTGGAGTGAGTTGAATGCTTACTGGCAGATGCAGACAAAACTCACTTCAATGAAAATTTAGGCAAATTCTAAAATTTCAACCATGTTTAAGTGATATTGTGAAAATGAGAAGATGGTTAATTTCTTGTTAATCTTGATATATCTACATCAATTCCTTTTTGGTCTCTCTCAAGAATCAATGTTTAAGCATTAATGCTGATTTAGTTGCGAGGAATCTCTTGATTACAGTAAATTGGTCTGTTTTCTGGTATCTCACCTAGAATCACATGGCTATCTGGCTGTCTTCATTTTGTCTCTCTCATGTATTCTTCATTACATGGTAATCATCCTGGTTTCTTTGAATGTTCGCAATATAACACAACTTCTTTCATAACCTGTCCTGGCTTTATTATCAAGACTCACTCCCTGAATTACTGGATTTGGGGGGATTTTCTTATGATAAGATCATGTTTAGTTTTGGGTGGTGTTGGTCAATTATAACCCAAGTTTTAGTTTCAGCATATGCTTGGGTTGTTGGAGGAAATGGCAAGACTGTCTATAACTATGTATAGATAAAATAGTTCAAGTATTGGACACAGTAGTTAGTCATCTATAGGTTTCATGTTTAACACAATCCATTTACACAGAGAATACAATTACCATGCTGCTTACGATACTTTTATAGTACTATTTAAAACTTGTGATCTCAGATTAATCGAAATAACATACTTTGTTGTTATGATTTTAACTTTTGGATTTGCTGGCACTTGTAGGGCTCTGGCTAGTGTGGCTGCTAATGGAGGAGATCATCGTTGACAGTTCACAACGGGTTTCGCTGTCATGCCCTTTATGTGCCTCCTCTTGTTTACCTTGTAGATTTTGGATGTTCCTTCTTCTTTCAATTCAAGAAGGATACACTCCTTGATCAGGACACGTTTTCTAATCCCATGATCAGGCCGAGCCTCACTTTCCACGTGTCTGAAAGTCATGCCTTTACATGAACTTTCATGTAAAATTCATCTCATTTCTGAAAAGTCATACAGATTTAACAAGTGACTTGCATTCCTCCTGGAAGGAATACCAAATTTAATGGGAATAAATATATAGATTTGCCAAATGAGTAGCTGTTCACTTCAAGTGTGCCAGCCTTTGATAATTTGGCTTTATATCAGATACACCCCGCACCGAGTTGTTGAACAGGGTGAATCATCTGAGACCTACACTCCTAGCGCTCCTAATTTCTCGACAAGCCATTGATGATTTCATAGGATTATCTACCCGGGCCCTCTTTCTGGTCTCTAAATTAGCACTCTATAAGATGATGATGTTTCTTCTTGTTCACCTGCTCTCTTCTTTGTGCTAATGGATCATGAAACATTCCGTTCACATGCAGCAAAAAATATGGAGTGCATATCCATTTGATTGGCTTTGGCTAGGCATAAATACTACTGGCAAGTACAATATAACGTTAAAAGTTGAAGAACACACAAGCATTGCGATATGTTGAACGCCCAATCATTTGTCTTCTTATGTGGACTGGTTTTGCAGTTGCCAAATGAATTTGTGTTTCCTTTTAACAAGATGTCAGCAATTAGTAGGCAAGCACACACACACAAACATATATATATATATATATATATATATATATATAGAATTGATCGATTTAAGAATTCTTTGTCGTCGATTCTTTTTCAAGAATTGATCTCATTAAGTAAAATGGGAAAACTTGATATTAAGAAATCTCCACTCAACAATTGAAGTGTTAAGGACTTAGTATAGTACAATTCTTCTATTGCTTGAGTTTTTTTTTTTTCCTTAAAAAAACACAAAAAAGAAAAAAAAAAAAATCTAGGCGAGTTTTCATCACCATCATAGTTAATAGTTAATATGTATTTAGTATTATGGTATATTTAAATAAGTTTTTTAAAAAATTATATATAGTAGTTTTTTCTTAACTAAAGTTTTAAAATATAGTTTTTAGTGGAATTTATACAAAATTATGAAATAATTAATTAAATATTTTCAAATATATAATTAAAGTAAAATATCTAATGTGATCCATTCCAATCAATTCTAAATCATTAGTAAATTAATTATGAAGATTCAACAAGATCACACTATTTATAAATATGAAAAAAAAAAACAAAACAATTTTAACATGACTTTAGTTATTTACCAATAATTAAGCTTAAAATAAAATCTAAAAAAGTAATTGTAAATTTCTTCTTCATATTTAAAAGCAATTTGCGTGACCCTTTGCTTTGTGAAAGGTCTCATATATTTGAGAGGTCGTACAATGTTCCTAAACTCATCCTGTGGTGGCAGTTGGGTCTTTGTATGTGTGATAATGTTAAACAATTATTAAAATTAAGAAAAAACTAAAATGCATGGCAAAAACCCTCTGGATTCCCTCATCTAGCATTGATCATCGGAATAGTACTCTATTTTTTTTTTAGCTCTTTAAGTTTTTTTTTTTAATTTAATTACCAATTATTTTTTTTAATTTCATCATTCCACGTTATGTTGTTTTGTATTTGTGTTTAAAAAATTATTTTGATTGACTTGATATGAGATTCTTGAGGTGTTGATAACAAATCTGATATTTAGTTGATGATTAATTTTGCCAATGACAAAAACTTCAATTTTATTGCTTAAATTTTTTTTGAAAATACAGGGGAAAAGCATGGAAAAAAAAAAACCATGTAAATCCCCTTGCATAACACTTCTCTATTTATTTATTTATCTCTTTAAGTCTTTTTTTATTTAGTCACCATATTTTTTTTTTAATTTCATCCTGACACACTGCGTTGTTTCAAATTTGAGCTTGAAAAATTATTTTGATTGACTTGCTATAAGGTTCTCGGGATGTCGGTGACATGTCTTAATATTTTATTGATACTCAATTTAAAAAAAAATAATTTTGATGCATGAAAAAAATTAAAATGCAAGGATCTAATTTGACATTATGACTTAAACAAAAGGTTCTTTTGTATTGTTTAACGCCGCACCTTTCTAGAATTTTTTGCCTTCAAGATTGTTTTGGGTTCCATTTTGGTCCCTATAGGTTTTTCAATTCTCATTTTATTCCAAAGCTTCACTTTGTCTTTCATTCATTGGTTTAATAGAGGAGAGAGTCATCATAAAAAAAAAACAAAGAAGAGAGAAAGTTGATGGTTTGTCAAATTTCAGCGACGAAACAAATCATTTTTGGTCTCAACAAGTTTTATTTGACGAGAAGAGTTTTGTTCAGTTGTTTCTTACCATTAATTTTGTGTTTTTATTTTTTAAGGTTTTCTTATTTTTCAAGGACAATATAAAGAGCGGCAACCATCCTATTATTACAAGGATGGATTTTTGCAATTTCTTTTCAATCAAGGAAGACTTGCAACAAGAAGATTAAAAAAGTCAAATTGACCTTTGTTATTTATTTTACAAACTTCAAAGTGTTTTTTTAATGGACTCTTAATTTTAGCCTATTATTTTATTAGGATTTTATTTATTTTATGAACTATAAATACCTTTTAGAAGGAAAATCAACAACTTGGATATTATTTCAGAAAATAACTTTTTTTGTGTGTAAAGCTACTCATACTCTCGGTTTTTCATTAAACTCTTCAAAACTTATCAAAGATTACTTGTTTTTTATGCTCATCTTTATAATTCAAGTTCTTGATTTTTTTATAATCAATGAGTTAGGGTTTTCATCCAATAATTACATGTCATTGGTTCAAGTAATCATTGGATTGAGTTCTTTTCAATCAGATTTTAACTTTTTTGGGTTATGTTCAATTTTGATTAAGGGTTATACGACTCTTACCCTTTAGATTCGCATCATCGTCTGATTGTTTTTAGAAAAAATATAGGCAAATGATATGTCATTTACCCCTTGAGCCAAATAAAAGAAAAGAAAAACCAACAACTTTGATATTATTTCAAAAAATAACTTTTGCCAAGGCTTCTTATATTCTTGATTTTTCATTAAACTCTTCAAAACTTATCAAAGATTACTTGTTTTTTGTGCTCATCCTTATAATTCAAGTTCTTGATTTTTTATAATCAATGGATTAGGGTTTTAATTCAATAACTATATGTCACTAATTCAAGTAATCATTCGATTGAGTTCTTTTCAATCAGATTTTAGCTTTCTTGAGTTATATTTAATTTTGATCGTAGGTTATATGGTTCTTACCCGTTAGATTTACATCATTGCCTGATATTTTTAAAAAAAATATAGGCAAATGATATGTAATTTACCTCTTGAGCCAAGAAAAGAAAAGAAAAGAAAAAAAAAAAAAGGGTCAGGCACATGGCCTTTCCGTTTCATGGTCTAAGTGCACTAGTTTAACCAAGCCTACGCCTTGATCTTTTCTAGCCTTTAATTTTTTTTCCCTCTTACATTTAAATTTAAATTCAATAAAATTACTATTATTATTTTTAATTTAATTTTATTGTTTATTGTGAATGTCTATTTTTAGTGTCATATAACTAAATAAAAGGTAGATTCTAAAAAAAGAGTTATTAAACCAAAGCAAATTTATCACTCAGGTCACGAGTTTAACAAGTGGGCTAGGCTAACCCATCTCAATTCAAAATAATATTTTCTCAATGTTTTTTAAAAATAAAATGAAACGACATTGAAATTTTTTTCCCAATTTAAGCCGGGGTTGGAATTTTTTAGTTAAAATTCATTTGAATAAATTAATTTAAAATGTATTTGGGATATTATTTAATAAAGTATAATTCAATTTTGACTTTGTTTTTCATAGGATTATAACATATTTTTCTAATATTAACAAGGTTGTTTTTGTATAGTTCGTATTTTTTTTAATTTTATTCAATTGAAGTCTTGGCATGTTTATTTTTGTTATCATATAATTTGATCAAAAACTTGATTCTAAACAACAAAGTTACTAAATCCAATCGGGTCCATAACTCATGTAGCGGGTTTGATAGATTAACCTAGTTAATAAAAAAGTATAGTTATCTAAAAAAAATAAGAAGAAAATTAAAATAATAATGGCTTGAATTTTTTTATTTTTCGATTATTTTAAATAAAATATTCAAGTTGTGTTTAAACTCACCAAACCAAGTTGAACATGTCATATCAAATTAACTTCAATACAATTTGATTTAATATAGATTAATTTTATTAAATACATGCATAAGTATGTAATTTACATTTGAAATTTTTCTTAGTTTTTTTTTTAAATAAAAACACTCATATATATGTTTTTTACGTTAATTTTTTATTTGGCATGGACTAGTTTACTACCAATCACTAACCTCCGACTGCCTTACTCTTAGGGAAAAAAAAGTTTTCGCTCCAAAATCTGTTTCTTCCTTGAATGGACACAAGTTCTCATGGTTCCCTTCCATGACCCAATCTTTCAAGCTCAGATCTCTTCTTCGCTCTCTCATTTCCTCTCCTCCTCCTTCCCCAACACTCACTTCTCTCAAATGGGTCTCCACAAAAACCTCCCCAGCCTCACTTCTTCAATCACAACAATACCTTCTTCACCATATCCAACATCTCCTCTCTCTCAAAGCACACCAGAAAAACTTCAATTACGAGCGCTCTTTAATCTCAGCTTTAAAGTCCTGCGCAACAACCCATTTGGCTATCTCTCAAGGCCGAGGCCAACAAATCTATTGCCTTGTTTTCAAATCAGGCCTTGATTCAAACACTTTCATACGAAATAGCTTGATTAACATGTATTCCAAATGTGGATTTTTCGGTCTTGCAAAATCATTGTTTGATTCGTGTCCTAAGTTGGACCCTGTGTCATGTAATATAATGATTTCTGGGTATGTAAAATCTGGAAATTTAGATGACGCACGCAAGTTGTTTGAAGTAATGCCTCAAAAAGGTTGTGTTTCATATACTACGATGATAATGGGCTTTGTTAAAAATGATTTTTGGGGTGAGGCAATTAAGGTTTATAAGGAAATGAGAAGTGTGGGTGTGGTACCTAATGAGGTGACTATGGCAAGTGTTATATCGGCTTGTTGTCGTGTGGGTAGGATTTGGGATTGTAGAATGCTTCACGGATTAGTTATCAAGATGATGTTTGACGGGTTCGTTCTTGTTTCAACCAATTTGTTAAACATGTACTGTGCTTCTTCGAGTTTAGGCGAAGCGAGAGCTTTGTTTGATGAGATGCAAGAGAAGAATGTAGTTTCGTGGAATGTGATGTTAAATGGGTATTCCAAGGCAGGGTTTGCCAATTTGGCTAAGGAAGTGTTTGAGATGATTCCAGATAAAGATATTGTTTCATGGGGCACAATCATTGATGGTTACGTTCGAGTAGAAAGGTTAAGAGAAGCGCTCATGATGTATCGTTTGATGGTCTCTACAGGGTTGGGACCTAGTGAAGTAACGATGATTGATTTAATTTCTGCATGTGGGAGAGCAATGGCAATTGTTGAGGGTCAGCAATTGCACTGCGTTGTTGTGAAGACAAGTTTTGACTGTTATGACTTTGTGCAGGCGACAGTTATCCATTTTTACTCAGCTTGTGGCAGGATTAATGAGGCTTGTTTTCAATTAGAGTTCGGCATGAAGGACCATGTTGCTTCTCGAAATGCTCTCATAGCAGGATTTATACGAAATAGAATAATTGATCAGGCAAGGGAATTATTTAATGAGATGCCTGAGAGAGATGTCTTTTCATGGAGTACGATGATTTCTGGTTATACACAAAGTGACCAGCCTGGCATGGCTTTGGAGCTGTTTCATAGGATGGTAACTAGTGGAATCCGACCAAATGAAGTGACAATGGTTAGTGTTTTCTCAGCAATTGCTGCTTTAGGCACATTGAAAGAAGGGAGATGGGCCCATGAATATGTGCATTATAACTCCATCCCACTAAATGACAACTTAAGTGCTTCAATCATCGACATGTATGCCAAATGTGGTAGCATCAATACTGCCTTAGAAGTGTTCTATCAAATTCGAGATAAGGCATCTACTGTCTCGCCGTGGAACACCATAATATGTGGGCTGGCCACCCATGGACATGCAAAATTGTCTCTTGAAATATATTCAGACTTGCAAAGGCGCCATATTAAGCTCAGTGCAATCACTTTCATTGGAGTTCTTAGTGCGTGTTGCCATGCTGGGTTGGTGGGGCTAGGGAAGAGCTATTTTAAGAGCATGAAGTCCAAACACAATATAGATCCTGATATCAGGCATTATGGTTGTATGGTTGATCTCTTGGGCAAAGCTGGGCGACTTGAGGAAGCCGAGGAACTGATTCGAAGCATGCCTATGAAGGCTGATGTTGTTATTTGGGGCATGTTGTTGTCAGCATGTAAAACACATCGTAACATAACTATAGGAGAAAGGGCTGCAGAAAATTTGGCCAAGTTGGATCCATCTCATGGGCCAAGTAGAATCCTTTTATCCAACTTATATGCAGATGTGGGGAGGTGGGAGGACGCTTTTTTGGTGAGGAGAGTTATGCAAAGCCATAGAATGCATAGATTGCCGGGATATAGTGGTGTTGTGTGATATGAAGTAAGGTTCTAGCAAAATGATGCATG
>Ga0307515_10009737_pt1 | contig 18519 bp, 16 predicted proteins | sample 17_EM_MG_FD_194513 | JGI IMG/M metagenome (GOLD analysis project Ga0307515, IMG submission 194513) | Populus trichocarpa ectomycorrhiza microbial communities from riparian zone in the Pacific Northwest, United States - 17_EM | ecosystem: Host-associated > Plants > Roots > Unclassified | place...
TGGGTAATGCCGATGACGCCGAACTTGCTGGCGGCGTAGTGTGGCGTGTAGATGAAACCCTGACGGGCCTGTCCCGATGCCGTGTTGATCAGCCGTCCGCCTTCGCCATGCTTGCGAATGCGGGCGATCGCCTCCTGACAGCAGAGAAAGACCCCCTTGGTGTTGACCGCCATCACCTTGTCCCACTCGGCTTCGGTCATGTCCTCGATTTTTGCGATAGTAATGACACCGGCGTTCTGGATCGAGATGTCGATGCGGCCAAAACGGTCTTCAGCGAGATCGTAGAGGGCCTTGACGGCGCCGGAATCGGTGACGTCCATGCGCATAGCGGCAACCTTGGCGCCGGTCGCTGCAAGATCGGCCGCGACAGCCTCGACCTTGGCGTCGATGGCGCTCAGCACGACGGCTGCACCTTCCGCGGCGAAACGGGCGGCAAACGCCACACCGATGCCGCCGCTGGCGCCGGTGATGACGACGGTCTTGCTTTCGAAGCGTTTATGCATGGTTTTCTCCTCCTACCAGCAGACGAAGCCGCCGTCGACGATCAGGTCGATGCCGGTGACAAAGGATGCGGCGCGGCTGGCGAGAAACACCGCCGGCCCGACCATTTCATCGACGGTCGCCATGCGGCCCATCGGCGTATCGCGCTCGAAGATCTTGCGTTGCTCGGCCACTTCCGGCCGCTGGTTCATCGGCGTCAGCGTATAGCCGGGGCTGATAACGTTGACGCGCAGGCCACGGTCGGCCCATTCCATCGCGAGGCTCTTCGACAGATGAATGACGGCGGCCTTCGACGAGTTGTAATGCGCCTGCAGCAGGCCGCGATTGACGATCGAGCCGGACATCGAGGCGATGTTGATGATGCTGCCTTTTGCGCGCGGCAGCATCACGCGCGCCTGCGCCTGGCAGGATAGAAACACGCCGTTGACGTTGATCTCGTAGAGCCTGTTCCACTGCTCCTCGCCCATGTCTTCGGCCGGCGCGGCGTTGGCGATCCCCGCATTGTTGACGGCGATGGTGAGTGGCCCGATCTCGCGCTCGGCGCGGGCAATGGCTGCGGCGATCTCCTCGGCCGAGGTCACCGATCCGATAATGGCAAGCGAGCGATGGCCGATGCTTTCGATGTGGGCGGCCGTCTGTTCGAGGCCGCCGCCGGAGGAGTGGCCGTAGCAGACGACATCGGCTCCCGCTTCGGCAAGGCCGATGGCGATGCGCTGGCCGATGCCGCTGCCGGCGCCGGTAACGAAGGCGACATTGCCGCCAAGCGAAAACAGGTTCATCATGAAAATTCGTATCCGTTTTGAAAGTCATTGCTTACGCTATGGCAAGGAACCTAGCTTGTCGCCAGTTCCATGACGGCGACACCATTGGCCTCGGCCCGGTCGAGAATGCCACGCTGGCGACCCCGGCTGATGACCATCACCCGATGCGACAGGCCGAGTACCTCCTCAAGATCGGAACTGACGACGATCACCGCCATGCCCGAGCGGGCGAGGTCGGCAATCACCTCGTAGATCGCCGCGCGCGCACCGACATCGATGCCGCGGGTCGGCTCGTCGAGAATGAACACTTTCGGGGGGCGGGCGATCCATTTGGCAATCACCACCTTCTGCTGGTTGCCACCCGAGAGTTTGCCGGCCGGCTGGTCGTGACGCCCCTTGATGCCAAGGCGTGCAATGCTTTTCTCGGCAAAGTCCTTGACTGCGCCGGGCCAGATCCAGCCGGACGACGCGACATGATCCTGATTGCCGAGCGCCAGGTTCTCGCCGATCGTCTGGTCGAGGATGACGCCCTGCAGCTTACGATCTTCCGGCACCAGAACCATGCCGGCGCGGATGGCGGCTGCCGGTCCATCCAGCTTTACCACCTCGCCGTCGACGGAAACGGTGCCTGCGGAGACGGCGTCGGCGCCGGTGATGGCGCGCACGAGTTCGGTTCGACCGGCGCCGATCAGTCCGGCAATGCCCAGAACTTCACCCGCCCGCACGGAAAAACTGACATTCTGGAAACTGTCGTCCTGGGAGGTAAGATCGCGAACATCCAGTACGGTTCTTTCGGCGGGCGGATGAAGGGGCGGGAACATGCGGTCGACGCTGCGGCCGACCATGTCCTCGACTATTCTGCGGATGGGGATATCGGCCGTCTCGTGCCGGGCGACCACCCGGCCATCGCGCATCACAACGATACGATCGGCGATGCCGGCGATCTCTTCCAGCCTGTGGCTGATGTAGAGGAAGGACATGCCTTCCGCTTTTAGCTTGCGGATCTGCTTGAACAGAAGTGCTGTCTCGGCGCTGCCGAGTGCCGCCGTCGGCTCGTCGAAGATGAGCAGGCGTGCGTTGAGTGTCAGTGCCTTGGCGATTTCCACCTGCTGCTGGGCGGCGACGCGCAGGGTCCGAACCTTCTGGTCGGGCGATACGTCGAGGCCAAGGCGGCGCAATTGCACCGACGCGTTCTCGTTCATCGCGGCGCGATCGACGATGCCGTTGCGGGTGAGCATCCGTCCCACGTAGACGTTCTCCGCGACGCTGAGATCTGGAAGCAGCTTCAATTCCTGGTGGATCATGCCGATCCCGGCTTCGATCGCTGCGGCGGGAGACGCTGGCGCATAGGTCTCGCCCTGCCAGCTGATCGTGCCGCTGTCGGGCCGGAAGGCGCCGGCGATGATATTGGAGACGGTCGACTTGCCCGCACCGTTTTCGCCGAGCAGGGCCACGACCTCGCCAGGGCGGATATCGAAGCTCGCATCGGTCAGCACCCGGATGGGGCCGAAGCTTTTGCAGAGGCCGGTAACGGAGAGCCCCTTGTGGGAGCCCTCCGTCTGGTCCTGCCCGATCGTGTGCGGGACGGTCATCTGATCCTCAAGGATGGTTGGCGATGAAGCCTTCTACATTGTCCTTGGTGGTCAATGTGGCGTCCTGGAGCTGTTCCGCCGGCACCGAGCCGCCCGAAACCAGAGCGATTGCGGCATCGACGGCCATGCGGCCCATGCCTTGAGTCTGCTGCGTTGCCGTCACGTCGAACACACCTTTCTGGAGAGCTTCGAGTGCCGCCGTATCGCCATCGAAGCCGGCGACCCAGACCTTGGATCCGGTATTGGCGACCTTGACGGCCTGTGCCGCGCCGAGCGCCAGACCATCGGCCTGGGCGAAGATGATCGAGACACTCGGATTGGCCTGAAGAAGGTCCTGCGTCAGCTTGAAGCCCTCATCCTGCGACCACATCTGGCTCCATTGTTCGCCGACGATCTTGATATCCGGATAAGCGGCCAGCGCTTCGCCGCAGCCCTTGGAGCGGTCGACTTCCGGCGTCGTACCCTTCTGGCCATGGATGATCAGCATGTCGCCCTTGCCGCCGGCCTGTTTGGCAATGTGGTCGCAGACGGCCTTGGCAGAGGCAACGCTGTCGGTGGCAATGAACGTATCGCCGGGTGCGCCGTCGGCATTGCGGTCGACGTTGATCACCGGAATGCCGGCGGCCTTGGCAGCCTTGGTCGGTACGGATGCGGCGGTGGCGCCGGCCGGAATGTAGATCAGCGCGTCGATGCCCTGGGTCAACAGGTCCTCCACCTGGCTGACCTGCGTGGCCGAATCGCCCTTGGCGTCGACGGTGACGACCTCGATGCCCTTTTCCTTGGAATAGGCCTCGACCGACTGTTTGATCTGGTTGAAGAAATTGGCCTGGAGATTGGCGACCGCGAGGCCGATCTTCTTGGCATCCTTGGCTTCTGCCATGCCGGACATGGCAAGGAACGGAACCAGGGCGGCGGTGGCCATCATGACGGTACGACGATTGAACATTGCATTCCTCCTCTTGTGCCGTGGTCGCCGCTGGGAAGCGGAATACGTCACGGTCTTGCTTGATGGATCTCCCCGATCCGTTTCCCGTCCGCATCCGGACGGATCTCCTCGCATTCGGCCCGATAAACCGGGACGAACCTTCACTTCGCGCGGCGTTTCCACGCGTCCGTTGCAACGGCGAGCGCAATGACGACGCCGATGATGATCTGCTGGATGAACGGCGAGACGCCGAGCAGGTTGAGACCGTTGCGCAGCACGCCGATGATCAGCACGCCTACCGCCGTCCCGCCGATGCTGCCGACCCCACCTGAAAGGCTGGCGCCGCCGATGACGACGGCTGCGATCGTATCGAGCTCATAGCCGAGGCCGGAACTGGGCTGAACGGAGTCGAGTCGTGCCGCCAGAACCACCCCTGCAAGGCCGGCCAGTAGACCGCACACGGCATAGACCCAGTTGGTCAGCCTGCGTACGGGAATGCCTGACAGGCGCGCTACCTCCGGGCTGCCGCCGATGGCATAGAGGTTACGTCCGGTGGCGCGGTACTTCAGGAAGATGCCGGTGGTGACGGTCAAAAGGATCATCAGCGCCACCGTCAGCGACACGAAGCCGAAATGGCGGACGATCGACAGGCTGGTGAACCAGTCCGGAAAACCGACGATCTGCGATCCGTCGGTGATGATGTTGGCAAGGCCGCGCGCCACGGACATCATCGCCAGCGTTGCGATGAAGGGCGGCAGGCCCATCGCCGTGATCATCAGGCCGGACCCAAGCCCGCAGAGAGTTGCGACCGCCAGCCCCGCAAGAATGCCGACCGGCAGCGACAGGTTCATGTAGTCCGGATGGCCGACATAGCCCATCACCATCATCGCGATGGCAAGGATGGAGCCGACCGACAGGTCGATGCCGCCGATCAGGATCACCAGCGTCATGCCGATCGCCATGATGCCGATGACGGTGATCTGGTCCATCACGTTGAGGATGTTGCGCACGGTCAGGAACGTATCGGTCGAAACCGACAGGACCAGGCACAACAGGATGAGGCCGATCAGCGGGCCGCGACTTCCGGCAAACAGGAAGGCCGCCGCCGAGCGACGCATGTCGCCAACGGACGTTGCCGTCGCAGGCTTGGCTTCGGACGTATGGGAACTCATCGGCTGGCATCCTCATGCTTCGCCGGGCGGTGGATGCGGTTAGCATCTCTCCGATAAAACGTCACATCATCCTCCCGAGTGAACAATTTATCTTTCGTATATATATTTGTTCAGCTAATATCGAGGCGCCGGGATTGTCAAGAGCCGAATGCAAACATTGAAGACGGATCTGCGTCACGCGACTGGAATGCGTTTCGCGTTGAAAGTTCAAACTTGCCTTTTGCCGGGCGCCAATGCCTGCTTTATGGGTAAACATATAGGTAGGGCGCCGCTCGGCGTCGGCAGGGCCACAGGGGCAGGGGCAGGCGCTTTATGGGCAGCGACAACGAGACCAGCAGCCGGGAGGGCAGCAGCCGCTATGCCGATAGCGAACTGAAGGCGCGAGCCGCCTGGCATTACTATGTCGAGGGCCTGACGCAAGAGCGCATTTCCGAAGAACTCGGTATTGGCCGCATCAAGGTTCACCGCATCCTTTCGGCCGCCCGCGAAGAGGGCATCGTCCAGTTCCGCATCCGCGACAGCGTCGTCGAATGCGTGGTGCTCGAGCAGAAGCTGAAGGAGCGGTTCGGGCTGAAGGATGTGGTGGTGACGCCTGCGCCCGCCGAAAGCCGCAATGCGCCGATGATGATCGGCCATGCGGCGGCAACCTATCTCGCCGATCATATCAATCCCGACGATGTCGTCGCGCTCGGCTGGGGCCGGACGCTGAAATTTGCCATCGATCAGCTGCCGCGCCGCAGCCTCAGCCGTACGACGGTCGTCTCCCTGCTGGGCGGGTTGACCCGGGCGCAGCCGATGAACCCGACGGAATGCGCCTGGGAACTCGCCGAAAAGATCGGCGCCGAATGTTATCTTCTGCCGGTGCCCGCCTATGCCGACCGGCCGGACCAGCAGGCGATGTTCATGAGCCAGCGCAGCGTTCAGGATTCGATCTTCCGGGCCAAGCGCGCCAATATCGCCGTCATCAGCGTTGGCTCGCTGTCGCCGGAAAGCCCCATCGCCAACTATGGGTTCATCAAGGCAAGCGAGCTCGAGGAACTGGAGGCAGCCGGTGCCGTCGGCGACCTGCTTTGCCAGTTTCTGGATGCGAATGGCCGGGTGATCGACCACGACGTCAACCGGCGCGCTTGTGCTTTCCCGGTCCAGGAGCTGCGCGACGTTCCGAACGTCATTCTGGTTTCCGGCGGGCGGGAAAAGGCGGCCAGCATTCTGGCCGTCCTGCGGGGGGTGACGGTTTCGGCCCTGATTACCGATGAGGAAGCCGCAAAAGCGCTGCTGGCTTCCTGATCAATCGTTCAGCAACCGGCGATGCAGATCGCGTGTCGCCGGATAGATATCCCGGTAGATTGCCACTTTCTTCCTGTAGAAATGCCTAAGCTCTGCCACCGGATATATGGTTTCCGCTGCTTCCACCCGCATCGCAAGGCCGGCTTCGCTGGCGGACGCGAACCATCCGGCTCCCGTTGCCGCCAGCATGCCACCACCCAGTGCAGCGGCCTCATTGACAGGGGAGACTGAAAGCGGTCGGTCGAGCACGGTTGCCATGATGTCGAGCAGCAGCCGGCAGTTCGTTCCGCCGCCCGCGGCCACGAAACCTGTGGCTTTTACACCGCAACTTTTCTCCATCGCGGCCGTGGCAATGGCCTGCTCGAAGGCGATGCCTTCCAGTGTCGCACGGAAAATATGGGCCGGCTTGTGGTGGAGGGCAGCACCGATGATGACGCCACGTGCTGCCTCGTCCCAATAGGGGTTCATGACGCCCGCCCAATAGGGCAGCACCATCATGCCTTCGGCGCCCGGGGGCACGGTCTTTGCCAGGGCTTCCAGTTCCGCTGCGGAACCGGCATTGAGTGTGCGCACGGCCCAGTCGGCAAGCTGCATGCCGGAGCGCAGTACGGTTTCCAGCATGAACCCGGACGGTATCGGCGCCGTCAGCGTCCGGTAGGCGTCGCTGGTGACGTAGCGATCGGAAAACATGCCGCTGACCACGCCGGATCCCAGCGAAAGATAGGCCTTGCCAGGCTCCGTGACGCCCATGCCGAGACCGGCGGCCTGCCCGTCTCCGGCACCTGCGAAGATCGGCAATGCTTCGGGAAGCCCTGTCAAACCGGCGGTTTCGCGCGTCAGCGTCCCGCACAATTCACCCGGCGCCACCAGCCGGGGTAGTTGGTCTTCGGTGAGCCCCGCCGCCTGTACCAGTTTCGGATGCCAGTTCCCCGTCACCGGCGAAAAGATGCCGAGCGGATCGGCGGACGCGGTGCTGGTGACCAGTTCGCCGGTCAGCCGGTGGACGAGAAAAGCATGCACATCGACAATCGCGTGGACCGATCGCAGCAGGTCGCATCGATGCTCTTTCAGCCAGGCGAGCGCATAAAGTGCCGGCGTCGGATCGGGCGGCTTGCCACTCCATTCCCGGATTGCATCCCGCCCAAGCTCTTCGGAAAGCCGGGCCACCTGCGGCCGCGCGCGTTCGTCAAGCCAGAGAATGGCAGGGATCAGCGGCTTTCCCGCTGCGTCGATGAGCGTGAAGGTCTCGCGCTGGTGGGCGATCGAGAGGCCTGCGAAACGCGCGGGATCGACGACCCGCGTGAGTGCTGAGAGCGCTTCGAGAAGGGCTGTCCACCAGTGCTCGGCATCCTGTTCGAAATGGCCGGGTGCGGGGCTCGAAAGCGGATAGGTGGCACGTGTCTGCGCGACCTCCATGCCGTCTTGGCGCATGGCCACGGCCTTGATGGCCGTGGTCGAGGCGTCGATGCCGATGACGAGATCGCGCATGCCGCCTCATGCCACAGCGGGCGTGACGAACTGGCCGTCGGCCTGGTCGAGCCGCTTGCGGATCTGCGTGATCACCATGCTGTCATCCGGCACACAATTCTCGTAGGTCAGGAACTCGCCGGTCTTGACGGGCCGGATTACCTTGGCTTTTTCGGCCAGACCAAGTGGAATGGCACCCTTGCGGCGGGCATCCTCCCAGGTCATGGCGTAACCACGATAATCGTTCTCGCCGATCATGCCAAGCGATTGACCCGCGCCAAGATCGGTCTTGGCCACAGCGACGGCTTCCGCCACCGGATGGTCGAGCGGTTCGAGATCCGCCTGCTTGAACAGCACGGCGCGCGCGGCCGAAAGCGGCACTTCCAGGCTTGTGAGATGATAGGGCCGAAAGATCGTGAAATACGGGCCCTTGCCGACCTTCAGGTCGATCATGCGCTCCAGAACGCGTGGATGTTTGGTCTCGATGACGCAGAAGACACCGGGCGCCACGCCCTTGCCAATGGAGTAGTCCACCACGCCCTTGCGGTTGAGAATGCCACCGTCTGCTTTCGGGCAGAGTACGTCGGCCAGCTCTTCCAGCGTCGCGGTCGGTCCGTGCATGCCGGGAACGTCCGGCACCAGGCCCGTCGCATTGGCAATCGCCACCATCTCGATGGCGGTCTTGGAGCCGTCGACGAATTCCACCAGCATGCGCGCGTTCATGTTCCGCGCGGCGGCCTCCTCCTGGTAATCGGCCGGGATGGCGTCGATCTTCAGCGGATTGTTCTTGCCCTTGCCGGCGGCGATGATGTCGAAGCCGAGGCTGCGGGCAAAGCCGATGATCTCGATCGTGCAGGCGGGCTCGTCGCCGGCAGCCCCGGTATAGACGACGCCGGCCTTGCGGGCCTCGTCCTTCAGAAAACGCCCGATGGTGATATCCGCCTCGACGTTCAGCATGACGATATGCTTGCCGTTCTTCATCACTTCCAGCGCAAACAGCGTGCCGATGTTCGGGTTACCTGTCGCGTCGATAATCACGTCGATGCGCCCCGCAGCAGCCAGTGCATTCAGGTCCTCGGTCACCGCGATCTTGCCCGCTTCGATGGCGCGGTCGATATCGGAAGCGCCGGAGGCCAGCACTATATCGCCGCGATCGTGACCTGCCAGCAATGCCGCGTCGATCGCTGCCTGTGGCCGAACCTCGGAGATGGCGCCGATCCGCATGCCCGGCATCAGCGAAACCTGAACGACGATATCCGTGCCCATCTGACCGGCACCCGCGAGCCCGATGGTCACGGGACCGTTTTTCTCCTGGTAGCGAAGAAGCTCCGCGGCCAATTGCGGATGAGACATGATGGTGATCCTCCAAAAGCGTGCTTACCCATCTTCCCGGGTCTGTTGTGAACATTTATATTTTTCAAAATAAAAAAGTTCAATCGTTTTCTTTGGAAAGCGCGATTCTGGAAAGTGGGGTGGACCATGCGTTGAATGAGTACGGCCGGATATCAACCATCCATATGGCCGATCCGGCCCCAACGACATTCGGCAAGGAATGGTGCCACGGCAGCATGGCGGTCGTCGTAAACTTCCGGTCCCCGATACAATCGGGAGACACGCCAATTCCTCCTGAGCTTCTAAGATACGCTCAGATGATCCATCGGAGACGGTATTGGCCTGCACGAGAGCGAGGCATTTTATGAAGGCATGAATTCAGCGCGTTGAGCTGTTTTACCGCCGGTCCCTGGCCGCCCTCTCGTGGCGGATCGCGATGACACAACCGGCAATGGTCATAAGGGCCAGTGCGAACCAGGTGATCGCATAAACGAGATGGTTGTTGGGAAACACGATCTTCGTCAGCCCGCCAACCGGTCCCCGGCCGGGAACGGGGGCTGCCTCCGCGTCAATGAAGTAGGGCGCCTCGTCCTTCATGCCCAGATTCTGAGCGATGGCCGCGACGTCGCGGGAATACCAGCGGCTGGCGGCTGGATCGTTCGATTGCAGGAGAGAGCCTTTGGGTTCGGTCATCCGCATCAGCCCGGTGACGGTGACGATCCCGTTTGTCTCACCGTCAGGCCGCGTCTTCCGGTCGCGCCTGTCGCTTGGGACAAAGCCGCGATTGACGAAGACCGTGGTTCCATCGGCAAGAACCAACGGCGTCATGACCCAAAAACCAGGCCCGAGTTCCGTCGAGGCGCCGACCAGGGTTTCCCTGTCATTCAAAAACGTACCGCTGGCGGTGATCCGCCGGTATTCATCAGCAGCGGCATTGATGCTTTGCCATTCGGAACGTTCCGGCGGCGGTACCGGTGCCGCATGCACACGCGCATCGACGCGGGCGATCAGGTCGAGTTTCCACGACAGCCGCTCAAGCTGCCAGATCCCGAGCGCGGTAAAACCCGCGATCACAGACAGCAGGAGCCCGCCGAAAACCACAAGGATGAACGGCGAGCGCTGATGCTGAGATTTCGACGACTGCTGTTCGTTCATTCTATGAACCTGAGGCGGCCGGCCGGCCGGTCGCCTGTCCCGTTCATCACGGCATGTTTTTCATCATTTCCGGACTCATCGGCATCATGTTGGTGTTCAGGTGATGCATGACCCAGAAGGAGCCGGACAGCGCGATGGCAACGATGACGATGGTGAAGATCAAGGCCATCATCGTCCAGCCGCCTTCGGACTTGGTGTTCATGTGCAGGAAATAGATCATGTGAACCACCATCTGGACGGCGCCGAGCGCGATCACGAAGACGGCCGTTATCGCGCGGCTCTCGAACACCCCGGCCATCACCAGCCAGAAGGGAATTGCGGTGAGGATGATGGAAAGGACGAAGCCGGTCATATAGCTTTTCAGGCTGCCGTGGCCGGCCTCATGCCCATGGCTGTGCCCGTGATGGGCCTCGTGAGCGTCCTCATGTACAGGTGCGTGCGAACTCATCCGAGAACTCCCAAAAGATAGACAATGGAAAAGACGCCGATCCAGACGACGTCGAGGAAGTGCCAGAACATCGACAGGCACATCAGCCGGCGCCGGTTTGCCGGGATCAACCCATGCCTGTTCACCTGCACCATCAACGTCACCAGCCAGATGATGCCGAAGGTAACATGCAGACCGTGCGTGCCGACCAGCGTGAAGAAGGCCGACAGGAACGCGCTGCGAGACGGTCCTGCCCCTTCATGGATCAGATGAATGAACTCGTAGAGTTCGAGTGCGATGAACACGGCCCCGAAAAGGCCGGTAATTCCCAGCCAGAACAACGTCTCCGCCTTGGCGTTGCGTTCCATCTGCAGCATGGCGAAGCCGTAGGTGATGGACGATAGCAGCAGCATGGCTGTGTTGATCGCCACCAGCGTCAGGTCGAACAGGTCCGCCGGCGAAGGCCCGGCGGCATAGTTGCGGCCAAGCACGCCGTAGGTGGCAAAGAGCACCGCGAAGATCAGGCAGTCGCTCATCAGGTAGAGCCAGAAGCCGAGCATCGTGCTGCTTTCGGGGTGGTGTTCTTCCGTGAGGTAGAACTGCGGCTTTTCGGTCGCATCGATCATGGTATCGCTCATGGTACTACACCTGCCCGGCAAGCAGCTCGGTGCGCTTGTCTTCCGTTTCGACGACTTCGTTCGCGGGAATGTAGAAATCCCTGTTGTAGTTGAACGTATGGGCGATCGCGACAACGAGGATGGCAACCAGCGACACGGCTGCCAGCCACCAGATGTACCAGATCATTGCGAAGGCGAAGGCGACGCTCAAGCCCGACAGAATGACGCCGGTGCCGGTGCCCTTCGGCATATGGATCGCGTTGAAGCCCGAAACCGGACGGGCGTAGCCGCGGTTTTTCATGTCCCAGTAGGAATCGTGATCATGAACAACGGGTGTGAAGGCGAAATTATATTCAGGCGGCGGCGACGACGTCGACCATTCCAGCGTCCGGCCGTCCCATGGGTCGCCGGTAAAGTCCGCCAGTTGCTCGCGCCGCTTGAAGCTGACGACGAGCTGGATGAGGAAGGACAGGATGCCGAGCGCGATCAGGAACGCGCCGAAGGCCGCGATGACGAACCAGATTTGCAGTGACGGATCCTCGAACTGGGAAACACGACGGGTGACGCCCATCAGGCCGAGGACGTAAAGCGGCATGAAGGCGAAGTAGAAACCCGTCAGCCAGAACCAGAAGCTCATCTTGCCCCAGAACGGATCGAGCTTGAAGCCGAAGGCTTTCGGAAACCAGTAGGTGACGCCGGCCATCAGGCCGAAGACAACGCCGCCGATGATGACGTTGTGGAAATGGGCGATGAGAAACAGCGAGTTGTGCAGCACGAAGTCTGCCGGAGGCACGGCGAGCAGAACACCGGTCATGCCGCCGATGACGAAGGTGACCATGAAGCCGATCGTCCACAGCATCGGAACTTCATAGCGGATGCGGCCGCGATACATGGTGAAGAGCCAGTTGAACATCTTCGCTCCGGTCGGGATCGAGATGATCATCGTGGTGATGCCGAAGAACGCATTGACGCTGGCACCCGATCCCATGGTGAAGAAGTGATGCAGCCAGACGATATAGGAAAGAATAGTGATGACGACCGTCGCATAGACCATCGAGGCGTAGCCGAACAGGCGCTTGCCGCAGAAGGTGGCAACCACTTCGGAGAAGATGCCGAAGGCCGGAAGCACGAGGATGTAGACTTCCGGGTGACCCCAGATCCAGATCAGGTTCACATACATCATCGGGTTGCCGCCGAGATCATTGGTGAAGAAGTTGGTGCCGGCGTAGCGGTCGAGTGAGAGAAGGGCGAGCGTCGCGGTCAGTACCGGGAAGGTCGCGACGATCAAAACGTTGGTGCAGAGCGAGGTCCAGGTGAAGACGGGCATCTTCATCATGGTCATGCCCGGCGCGCGCATCTTGACGATGGTGGCAATCAGGTTGATGCCCGACAGCGTTGTGCCGATGCCGGCCACCTGTAGGCCCCAGATGTAATAATCCACCCCCACGCCCGGACTGTAATCGGCGCCCGACAGCGGCGGATAGGCAAGCCAGCCGGTACGCGCGAACTCGCCGACGAACAGCGACATCATGATGATGACGGCGCCGGCCGTGGTCATCCAGAAGGAGAAGTTGTTGAGGAACGGAAAGGAGACGTCGCGCGCGCCGATCTGCAGCGGTACGACGAAGTTCATCAGCCCGGTCACGAAGGGCATCGCCATGAAGAAGATCATGATCACGCCATGCGCTGTGAACACCTGATCGTAATGGTGCGGCGGCAGGTAGCCTTCGGAGCCATTGAAGGCCAGTGCCTGCTGGATGCGCATCATGATCGCGTCGGAAAAGCCGCGCAGCAGCATGACGAGCGCAAGGATGACATACATGATGCCGATCTTCTTGTGGTCGACGCTGGTGAACCATTCGCTCCAGAGATAGGCCCACAGCCGATAGTAGGTCAGCGCAATGACAAGTGCCAGGCCGCCAAGGGCAACGGCCGCGAAGGTCACGACGAGGATGGGCTCGTGATAGGGGATGGCCTCAAGGGTCAACCGACCGAAGACGAACTTCTGCAGGTCAAGATTGGAAAACATGGAAGTACCCGTTCATCGATGTCTTAACGACGCAAAGCGCCAGGTTCAGTTGTTGAGTTGCGCGGGCGCCGGATCGCCGCTGCCGTGGTCCATGCCCGGCATGGAATGGCCGTCGTGCATGTCCATGCCCGGCATGTCGCCTTCCGCCGGGGCTGCGCCGCCCTCTTCGGTACCGTTGGGCTTCTCGTCGCTGCGGGCGGGGGTCCCCGTTGCCGGGAAGGTCGCGCCGGGCGCTGCTTCGCCGTCGCCAGCGTGACGATTGTCGTATTCGAGTTTCTGGCGATTTTCGGCACTCTCCTTGCCGCCGCCGCCCATCATGTCGATATGCATCATCTCGCTCATGCACATCTTGCCGGGCGTGGCGCACAGGTTGAGGATCGCATCGTAGAGGCCCGTCTCGGCCGAAGCGTAATAGCGCACCGGCTCCTTCTCGCTCGGTTTTTCGAGCTTCAGGTAGGCATCGCGATTGAGCGCGGTTCCTTGCGACTTCACGCGGCCGACCCAATCGTTGAAACCCTGTTGGGTCAAGCCGTGGAATTTGAAGCGCATGTGGGAGAAGCCGTCGCCGCTGTAATTGGCGGAGAAGCCGTCAAAGATGCCTTCCTTGTTGATCACTGCGTGCAGCCTCGTCTGCATGCCGGGCATGGCGTAGATCTGGCCGGCGAGAGCAGGGATGTAGAAGGAATTCATCATGGATGACGAAGTGATCTTGAAGTTGATCGGTACATCCACTGGAGCCGCCAGTTCGTTGACCGTGGCGATGCCGAGATCCGGATAGAAGAACAGCCATTTCCAGTCGAGCGCGACCACTTCCACCGTCAGGGGTTTGGTATCCGCCGGAACGGTCCGTTCCGCATCGAGCCGGTCGAGCGGACGGTAGGGGTCGAGCTTGTGGGTGCTGATCCACGTGACGGCGCCGAGCGCGATGATGATCGCAAGCGGTGCCGACCAGATGACGATTTCGAGCCGTGTCGAATGATGCCAGTTGGGGTCGTATGTCGCCGCCGTGTTCGAACGGCGGTACCGCCAGGCAAACAGCAGCGTCAGGAAAAGCACCGGAATGATGATTAAAAGCATCAGTACCGTCGATACGATGATCAGATCACGTTGCTGGTTGGCGATATCGCCCGAGGGTGACATGACGACCATGTTGCAGCCCGCCAGCGAAAGCATCGGCAGCAGGAGGGAGAAAAGGCGGGAAAACCTTGCCAGCTTTTGCACGTCTCTACGCTCTTGTTTGTTTCATCGACCTTCGGACTAAGACACTGGACGTGACAGCGATATGAGGTGTTTGGTCGCAGTGCAGCAAATTCGTTGCGGTGCAGTATAATGTCGCAAGGCACCCGATTGAAATCATGAGTAGTTTTAGAAGGATTTTGTCTCGGCCATACCGTTGGAAAAGTCAACTAATGCCGGGGATGCGATCTTCCAGGGCCGTCGGGGCATTAAACGGCTGTCCCGCCGATCATTTCAAGCGCCGATTTGATGCCATGTGACAATTTATTCCTTCATCGGCTCTTGATAAGCCGGTGAAGTTGATCAACATCGTTCGGAGGCTTTATTCGAAATGGTCTCAATGACGGAGGCATCCATGAACATCGCAACCGAATATGGGCCATCATCGTCCTCGCTGGAGCGTGATGCGCGCCAGATTCACGACGACAAGCCGGCATCCGCCGGAGACATTGCCATCGGTGTAATCATCGGCCGGATGTCCGAGTTCTTCGACTTCTTCGTCTATGGTCTCGCCTCGGTGCTGGTGTTCCCGCAACTGGTGTTTCCGTTCGCACCGGACCGTCTGACGGGAACGATCTATTCTTTCGCGATCTTTTCCCTTGCCTTCATTGCCCGGCCGGTGGGTTCGATCGTTTTCATGACCATCGATCGCTGGTACGGTCGTGGTACGAAGTTGACCATCGCCCTCTTTCTGCTCGGTGGTTCGACGGCCTCGATCGCCTTTCTGCCGGGATATAACCAGATCGGCTACTGGTCGATCGCGCTGTTGGCACTCTTTCGCCTCGGACAGGGTTTTGCGCTGGGCGGCGCCTGGGACGGCCTGGCGTCACTGCTGGCACTGAATGCGCCGCAGAACAAGCGCGGCTGGTACGCGATGATCCCGCAGCTCGGCGCACCGATCGGCTTTGCACTGGCCAGCACCCTGTTCGGCTTTTTTGTCGCCAATCTCTCGACCGCCGATTTCCTGAGCTGGGGGTGGCGTTATCCGTTCTTCGTTGCCTTCGCGATCAATGTCGTCGCCCTGTTTGCCCGCCTGCGCCTCGTGATGACCAAGGAATTCGGCACTCTGCTCGAACAACACGAACTTCAGGCCAAGCCGATTACAGAGGTCATCCGGTTTCACGGCCGCGATATCATCATCGGCGCTTTCGTGCCGCTGGCGAGCTTTGCGATGTTCCATCTCGTGACGATCTTCCCACTCGGCTGGATGACCCTGTTCGGCGATCAGTCCGTCGGCGCGTTCATGGTCGTGCAGGTCGCAGGCGCTGCCGTTGGCATTGTCTCGATCATCATTTCCGGTTTGATCGCCGACAGGATCGGCCGCCGCAAACAGCTGATGGTCTGCGCCATCATCATCGCCGTGTTCAGTTTCATAGCGCCGTGGCTGATCGGTGCCGGATCGACCGGTGTCGATGCTTTCGTCATCATCGGCTTCGGCGTGCTTGGCCTGTCCTTCGGGCAGGCGTCCGGTGTCGTTTCCTCCCGCTTCGGCCAAGGATATCGTTATACCGGTGCGGCGTTGACGTCCGATCTGTCATGGCTCGTCGGCGCAGGCTTCGCACCGCTGGTCGCCTTGACGCTCTCCAGCAAATTCGGCCTGCCCTTTGTCGGCTACTACCTGCTCTCCGGCGCGATCTGCACCATCATCGCGCTCAGCTTCAGCAAGGCACTCGAAGTCCAGGACAATTCGCGGAACGGTCAATAATTCTCGCGGATCGCTCCGCTGCGGATGGACTACCATTGAGCCGGCTGATCGGGCTCGACTTGACTGCGGGCATCCTTGCCTCCTGGGTCTGCCTCGGATGCAGGCGTTATAGGCTGTTATGCTTGCGAGACAGGCTGTGCGGTTGACGTCGAATCCTGTCGCGTAAACCGCGCATTTTCGCTATTGTTGCTGTATGGATTCGAAGCGCTTGCCCACCACCATTGCTGCCTATTGCCCGCCGCTCGTGCCGGCGTGGGCGGCGGTGCACGGGGGGGCGATCAGCGCTGTCGAAGCCGCGTTCCTGGCCGGTGGCGCATTGAATTCGCTTGATGCTATCGTCCGGGCCGCGCCGGAATGGAGCGGCGTTTGGCGGCAACGGCAGGCACTGAAATGTGCCGTCTCCGCGGTGCAGTTTGCCGGTCGCGGCGAGGGCGAAGCGGCTTTGCGCGACGCCTTTGTGCTGCGTAAACCCGGCGACGAGACGGGGCCGGCCGGTGCCATTTATATGGCTTGGAGCCGCCTGACATCCTATCCGGCTTCGCCTGCGGCGACCATTGATGCCAAAAGCCTGCGTGCGGTCGCCGATCTCCTTGGTTTGCGGTGGAGCGGTGAGCTTGCGAGTGTCCCGGGCGTCGTCGACGATATCATGCGATCGGGAAAGGCTGGGCCATTTGCTGCTGCATCCATCGCAACCAGCGTCTGTGCTCTGCGTCCGGACGCAGAAACACTGGCCTGGTGGTTGGCCGACTGGATGTTGGCGCAAGCGATGCATTGGGGGTGCCCTGTGCCGCTGCTGATGGCACAACGGTATTCTGCCGCGTTTCGCACGGCCGGGGGCAGGGGGCGTGTTCGGCCGGAGGAGCCAGCGTTTGAACGGGCGGTGTGTGTGGCGTTGGCGCTGGGCGCGGCCGAGGCCTGCCGGCTGGCAACAGAGATTGCACGGCGTGCCGACCGCCTGGCGGTCGTAACACCGAAGCTTCGAGCAAAGGGGGCAGGCGACGCAATCCGGCTGTTGCTCGGCGAGGATGCCGTCTCCGGCACGCTGCAGACGCCAAAGCTCTCCCGGTTTGCATCACGCCGGCTGTTCGAGCGGCTGATCGAACTCGACGCGGTGCGTGAGCTGTCTGGTCGTTCGGCCTTCCGGATTTATGGACTTTAGCGATGGCGCGGCGGCTACCGAAGCAATCGACCCCGATCGACACCGAACTGACGCACCTGCCGCCGGATCTGCGCTGGCGCGAATGGATGAGCCGGGTCGAGGCGGTAATCTTTGCCTCGGCGGAGCCTGTCAGCCGGGAAACACTTGCCCGCGTCGTCGGCCGTGATTGCAGCATCGATCTGCTGATCGACGATCTGCGCGAGGACTTGCGCGGCCGCCCCTACGAGCTGGTGGCGGTCGCCGGCGGCTGGCTGCATCGCACGAAACCAGCCTATGCCGACATCATTCGAGCGTCCGGCGCACCGACAGAGCCGCCGGCCGATCTGTCTCCTTATGAAGCGACCGTGCTGATGGCGATCGGGTATTTCCAGCCGGTAACCCGCGGCGAGCTATCGAAGATTTTCGGCAAGGAGGTCAGCCGCGATACGATCGCAGCCCTGCGCCATGCTGCTTTTCTTGCGTCCGGCCCGCGCAGCCCGACACCCGGCGCTCCCTATACATACGTCACAGCACCCGCATTTCTGTCCGCCTTCGGATTCGATACTCTGCGAGACCTGCCCGATATCGAGATGCTCGAGGATGCAGGCCTCCTCAGCAGGCACCAGATATCGGCGGATGCGATGAGCCCTGTGGCTGATGACGAGAGTGAAGATGACTGAAGTAGACGATACCTGCCTCTTATCGATGCAGGACGCCGGTCCTTAGCCACCGACCGGTCAAGTCCGCAGGGGACTGGCCCCGTCCATTTGTTCGAATGGGGAAAAATCTATGAGGAACGCAGCAAAATTCTTCTATTGAAGCTGCCTGAGCACAATCTCGAAATCCGCCACCGGAACGTCGTCTCGGCTCCTTAACTCGTTCGAAACTGCCTTCATCGCCATCTCAATGCAATATTCAAGCGCATGTGCATCAAGCTGCCGTGCACTGTCGCGAATATAGGTGAGCATTCGTGCGATTGTGGCGAATTCTTCGGCTTCAGATGAAACGTTGATGAGGCTGTCCATTCGAAAATTCCTACACGCTTTGGAGGTTTCGAGGGCAATTGTAGACAAGATTTGAAACAAATGGCGTTGCACGAGCGTTGCACACGCTTCGATTGAATGTTCCACCGCTAGAGAGCGGGGAGGTTCAATTGCCAGGCCGGGGCCTCCTTG
>Ga0307515_10009738_pt1 | contig 18518 bp, 13 predicted proteins | sample 17_EM_MG_FD_194513 | JGI IMG/M metagenome (GOLD analysis project Ga0307515, IMG submission 194513) | Populus trichocarpa ectomycorrhiza microbial communities from riparian zone in the Pacific Northwest, United States - 17_EM | ecosystem: Host-associated > Plants > Roots > Unclassified | place...
AAAAACCTCTCTTCTTAAAAAAAAAAAAAAATCAACAACACAACTCATTCACACCTCCTGCACCAGCCACAACAGCACTAACTTCACCTTCCTTCAAATTTCCAACCGAAGAAACTATAAACAACAGCCTCTCCCTCCGTGACCATCACTGCCACCAGCGGTGAAAGAGGAACAACAACTCAACCTTCATCTTTTTCCTCCTTGCCGCTACGTCCTCTCATCATCATTAACAAACAACACTTCTCCTCCAGACCTGATGGCGCAACTGCGGGTGACAACAGCCTCATCAACATCACAACATCCAACAGTATCTTCACCAACCACACCAATTTGGCTCTCCACAGTAACGGCAACCTCCTGGACAAGTTACAACAGCTTCAACTTCCAGTTGCAGCAGCATGCACCAAGCTCCCAATGGCAGCTGCACTTCCTCAACCCAACCACAATCAACTCTTCTACACCGTGATGGCCTCAACAACTTCTTCCTCCCATGCAGTGCCAACAGCCCAAGCACAACAACTTCAGCCCCTGCAACGAGACCAGCAACAACGAAAGCACCGCAAGCTTCTTTCAGCAACCGTCACGATGCTTTCCTCCCCTGCTCCAGGTAACCTTTATTCCTCAATAACTATCACTTCATGCTGCCTCTGTTTTTCTTTCAAATGAAAGAGGGATGGGCTGGACTCTCAGCCCAGCTCATGTGGTTGAGTTTGGTCCAACCACCATGTATTAAAAAAAAAATTGTGGGCCGATTAACAGCCCAAAAACCAAACCGGGCTAGGCTTGGAACTTGAGTCTAATTTGCCTAGCCTTCAGGCTAAGATTGTGTTTGGCAAACTCATCCTTATACATTTCCCATAGTTTTTAACTTGTTTTTATTTTAATTTCTAACCAAATAGATTCTTAAAAACTTCAAAAAAATAATCCTTTCATTTCAAAAACATAAAAATATGTTTCTTTTCAAGGATTTCACTTAAAATTAAGGCTGTAGAATTATATTGTAAGATACTGATTCGATATTAAAAATATTTGTTTTCCGCTGAAATTTCTCAAAAATTCCAACACATTTCTAGAAAAATTTCTCATTTCAAAAATACAAAAAATATATTTTATTTTGTGTGCATATAATCAAATTCTAAAATTTTCATGCATATTTCATACAAAATATCGCATTTGGACGCGTGGTGTTGGGGGGTTGTTGGTCGCCACCTAGATGTTTGGTTCATGGTCGCCAGGAAACCTAGGTGTACTGTTCTTATCATTAATTTGAGGGTAAGGGACTGGTCGTGGCTAGAGAAGTATTAACACCCTTAGCGCACCCTACCTAAGGTAAGTTATTTTGTGTAGTTTGATGTGGTATAGAGGTTTTGGTGGTTTTCTAATCGGTGGTTTACCTATGGTTTATGATTGAGATTTACTCGTATGAATAAATTCGGTGTTTAAGAATTTATTATAAACTCGAGTACCCAAATAAATTCTTAGGAAAAAGTTATTTGTAATTTATGTATTATGATGAAAAATACTCTCAATTAAAATTGATGAATATTTAAAATAACTTTGAGAATTTTCTGATCAACTCCTGATATTTCAAATACTAGCCTCACTTGTAAGTCCAATGTTCTGTACCAAGATTTTTAACCATTAATTCTCATGAATTAAAATATGGTGATTACTGAAATATTGGCCAAATTCTCATGGATTTAATACATTGGTTATTAAATCCTAAAATGCATGCAAATATGTATTTTCAAATTTTCATATGGAAATACTAACAATATGATATTTTTTTCATATTTTTGAGAGATTTGACCGTATACAATGAAAACAAATTGATGATTTTTATCTTAAATATCAATCAATCACAAATCATCATTAAACAATCCCAAAACCATACGCATGATTAATAATTTATCCCCAAAACTAATAATTTATCAAATAAATGGTATGGGGTTAGGAGTTGACCTTCCAAGGTTGTTGTGATTGTCTAGGGACTGTTAAAAACCTTCTAAGGTTATTAGGTAATCCTGACAGTACGCGAAACCACACAACATCGCCATTACCGACACGTGGAATTATGCGTTGTCTCGACTGGAGGAGGAGAACCTGGTAAATCTGAAACTCCTCCGTCTCCTCTTTGATTTCTCACTGATGATGCAACAAACAGACACCTGTAGAAGGAGCTTTACTATGGTGAAATTTTAGTCTTCTTCATGTTTTTCAGTCTAAGTATGTCTCTTTTCCCTACTGCTGTATTTTAGTGCTGACACTGGTGGGAGAAAATTATAGATGGCCTGAAACTATTACATCTCCTCTTGGTTTTCTCACTAGTAGAGCCACAAACAAATTTCTATAGAAAGGGTTTGCTACGTTGAAATTTCAATGTATGCTCCTGTTTGTTTTCTTCACAGTTGGTTGTTAGTGCCACTGCTCGTGAGGTAAGCTACTATAGGAAAATCCTTCATTGTTGTAGTTGATTGATGATTAAATGAGTATTGTTTGTAGCGTTGTTGTGCTGAAGTGTTGGAGTTGGAAGACCACTGTAGAGGTGCTCACAGCTTCTGAGGAGAGACTGTTGCTATTGCTCTTGAAGGAAACAAAGGACAAATCACAGCTGTTGGGATCCTAAGGAGCTATAGATGCTAAAAGCTATTGTAGTTGTTGTTGCAATATCAAACGGTCGGGTATGGTTGGACTACTACGAAATCTCTTATAAAGAAATCAACCAAGTTGTTGTTGTTGCTGTTATTGAACCCTCCTCATCACCTTTAATACTGCTTACAAGTGTTGTTGGTGACCCCAAAGTCTTTTTAGACCCCACTAGAGAAATCAAAAAATGGAATGAAATGATAGTCGCTGACTGGGGGGGTATGGCTTAGCTGGTGGCGTTGTCATGAGGATGGTAGCTCACGGTAGAGATGCTCGTGGTTGCTGGAGCTGTCGTTGTTTGTCTGATATTGTTGAAGCCAACCTATCGAAGTGTTATTGAGCTGGTTGAATCCTTGTTGCTTGCAAAATTTTGCTACTACTCAGGAGGTTCTACTCACATCTGAAGTACTGAAGTGGTTGAGGAACACAACCACTATTACTTGAGAAGATGAGAGAGAAGCTGCATGAAGAAGAAATTGTCATGGCTTGTTGCTACTATTGGAAAGGTGGTTGTCATGGCTGACTAAGGCTCATGGTTGACAGATATGGTTGGGGCTGAGCTGCTGCTAATCTTGACCGAAACCAATGTTGTGGACGAGACTCTTAGCTGGAAGCAAAGTTATTGATGCTTGAGGATGGGCTCCTACTGCTATTGGCATGATTGACACTTACGGTTGACAGATGCTCTTTGCTGCTGAAGTTGGAAACTATTCACGACTGAGATTACAGTGGCTGCGCTGGTACGTGACCAAACATCTGTTGCTGGAGCAGAAGAAGTCACCAGCAGCTAGGAGAGAAGTGAATTAATTTCTCTCTTGCTCTCTAGGTTTTCTGCTTTTTTCTATTTTTTTTTGTGCTAGTGGGAGAGTGTTTAGGTGTGTGTGTGTGAGATTTTTTCTTCCTCTAACTAATTCTTTCCTCTGATTCCTCCCTTAAATTTTTGCCCCCGTTTTTATGTGTATGTCTAATCACCTATTTAGAGGTGAAAAGTTTCTTTGGCTCGAAGACAAAGCAAACTAAGATCAATCATTGAATTTTAAGAATAAATCACAACCATTCATTTACTAACTTGGAGACAAAGCAAGGAAAAATAGACCATTGGATCAAGAGAATGATTATAGAACATTTGATTAAAAAAGATGGGTTGCTTGGTGAGAGGGTTTCAATTTTCAAATTGGTCCTCTCCTTTCCACAATTACAATTAGATCACTAAAAAATTAAATGCATTTTTTTTCTTTTTCTCTTTTTTTTTTAAATTCTTTGGAAAAGACACCGTAAACGATGCAAATACATCAAAAACATATTTTTGAGAGTTTTTTTTTGTTGGCTATTTTGGTTTTTTTTAAAAAAATTATCAAAAATTGGATAGCAACATAAAAAGTAAACATTATGTTTTCATCATACTTTGGAAAATACAAAGAATTAGTTAATAGGTATCACAATAAGTTTACAATTGCAAACCCTTAGTAAAAAAGAAAAGAATGGTACGAAAAGTGCTGGAGTAAACATCGATGAGAAATCGGTAATGTTGTTGTGGCATGAGAATAAGCCGTAAATGACTAAAAATAGAGAATAAATATAGTAAAGTGGCTCCGATGAGACAGTAAAATGATTGGGTGCTTTACGCAATGATGAAATAAGGAGATTTTGATTTTTGGGCGAAAAATCATAAATCAACTAGTTTTATGTTAAAAATTCATAACTCTCGATCGGGTTGTCAGAAAAAATCTGAAAATTTGCGTGGAAACTTCTAATATATTTTCTTAGCTTTGGTTAAAATTTCAGAATTTTCGGAGAAAATGAGATTGTTTTTAGAAAATTATAATTTGATCATTTTTGCGCTATTTCGCATAACTTTTAATATGATTGACAAATGGAGTTGAAACTTTGTGTGGAGCATTATAATATATTATTTTATCATGGGGTAAAGTTTTAGAATTTTTAGAAATTATGTCTGGTGATTTTTAAAATTTACACGAAAATATACCGGTAACCAGGTAAAAAAAAATATACTAGAGACACATGGTAATATAATTAAAAGAAAGATGGTATTAATTATTTGAAATGTCAGCCTTTAAAGGGTTGTTTCTAGCCGACCAAAAGGAAAAAGAAAAGAAGAAAAGAAAATGACTCATGGGGACTAGATAAATTTAAATATGAAAGGCAAGAGCTTAAATGCAAATAATAAAAATTTTACTATATAAACCCCAATTTGCTTGGGGTGTCCAGTGGATTATAGGGAGAGATAGGGGAGTTAGGGATTTTCTTACTTCTTCTCTACAATTCTCTCATCAATTCTTGAAAATAATACATGATTATGGAGAATTAAGATAATTAAGAAGGTTTATGGTGAGCTACACTAAATATTTGAGTGATCTAATGGTTTTAAAGCTTGTGGAGGAAGAATGAAGTGTGAAGAAAGGAAGAAGAAGGAGGGAGATAAAGGATGGTTTCACCTTGAGATTTCTTCTAATTAAATTCCTTGTTATCTTAGTAATAAGTATGATTCTATTGTATTGATTGTAGAAATTTCATACATGTATGCTTGGGTGATGATGTGCTTGATTATGGAACTTTGTGATTAGCATATTGGTTGTAGTAATTTGTGATATTGTTATGAAATTTTGTTTGTTGGCATGAGAATTGAATGGGTTAGTGTTTAATTGAGTAAAAAGTTGAAATTCCATGCTACCCTTACTTGAAATTTTGGCATTGGTAGAAAAATATAGGAAATGTATGTGATTGATGAAATAAAAAATTACCATACTCAAATGAATAAAATTAACCTTAGATAAGGTTTTGAAAACTAGAATTAAAGAAGAATTAATCCCTCATTGGATGTTAAAAAATAAATAAATCGGCAAGGCTAAATGGAAGAAGAGGAAAATTGTATTTGACTAAGTTAGGATTTTAGTTTGGGTGGAAATATATTTAATAGGGTTAAGTAATGCATAAACAAGTAGGATGTAAACGGCAACAAAAAAATATCATCCTTACTAAACTAAGAAATTTGACAAAGTGAGGAAATAAATAAAAGGATAGAATACGGATGTGGGTAATGATAAAATTAGTGTTGAAATATATTAAGAAACATGGTGAGAGGGATTGAATTGCAAATTAAGTAGGATGGAAGGAAAATCTTAATTTTCCATCTTATTAAGGTTTGGCCGAGTTCATGAAAATAAATGAATTGGGTTGTTAAAGTTAGTTGTTAAATTGTGACAAAATCCTTATTTAATCTTATTGTTGTAATATATAAGGATTATGGAAAATGGTGGAATTCAAGTCATTGAATGGATAATACAACCAATTTATTAGTTGGATAAACCATGGTAAAAAATGAATTATAAATAAAATAATTTATTATAGCTATATGGATTGGAAGTAGTTTATTAGTGATTTATGAATGTGAAGTTTAAATTTAATTTCATGATGGCGAAATAAATTTAAATAATTTCAGAAAGAAATAATTGTACAAGTGATTTAGTAATTCATGTTAGTACATGAAAGTTGCATATGGGAGGACAACATCAGGGCTGTGCATTTAGTGACCAGACTGCAGGTAGGTACCCGACACCTAATTTATTTAGCAATTTTTACGAATGTTAAGATATTGTAATTTTTCTTATAATGCCATTGTAAATATGAACATTGATCTGATATTATTATTAAAAAAATTGAAAAGTTCTAGTTTCCCAGTGAGGAATTGGTGGCGGCGGAACTAATTAAAGGATTGTAATGATTGGTACGAACTGTATTATATATTTTCGGAAAAAGATTGTAGTGCGTTATGCTTTTAAAGTTGATAATAAAGTAATTTTGTGATATTATTATGTATATTATGGTTGTGCTAATTGTAGACAAATTTATACGTTGAATCAGTGCCCCGAAAAATGGACAGATGAATTAGTGACCCGGTAAAGGGGTTAGTGCCCGAAGGAATAATGACCTGGTAAAGGGTCAGTGTCCAGAGGAATTGGACGGATGAATTAGTGACCCGGTAAAGGGTTCAGTGCCCGGAAAATTGGGCTGATAAATTAGTGACCCGGTAAAGGGGTCAGTGCCCGAAAAATTGGGCTGATAAATTAGTGACCCGGTAAAGGGGGTCAGTGCCTGGTAAATTAGGCATATGAATTAATGGCCCGTTAAATGGGTCGATGCTCGATAATTGGGTGAATAAATAAGAGATCTGGTGATGGGGTCAATGCTCGGGAATTGAGTAGATAAATACAAGATCTAGTGATGGAGTCGGTGCCCGGAAATCGGGTGAATGGATTAATAACCTGATAATGGGGTTAATGTCAGATGTTGGATGATTGGATTTTTGGACTGTCAGAAGTAATATATTGGACCTGGAGTCAGTGCCGAGTTTAGGTAAATGTGATGATGCCTGGTAAATGGGCATAATAGGAGGAACTAGTTGTCTGGATGTTTGAGACTAGTGTTCTGGTTAAAGGGTTACTAATAGAAGCAATTATCGAGTGGATAATTGGTATACACGATATAATGTTAACGTGAAATCTTAAAAAAATTGGAAAAACATTTTATCGGAGAAAGAAAACGTGTATTGTGATTGAATACGTGAAAATGATTGGGATGCCATGATAATTCTTATTTTCAAACTATAGCAGCATTATAACCCGTTCTGGGCGATGAGCATTACTACCTGGTGAGGGGCGAATGCTTGGTGAGGGGGCATGAGAGTGGTTGTCTGATTGAGAAATTATTTTCTGGCTTGGATTAAGAAAAAAAATGTTTCTAAATGGTTGGGTCGGGCCAAATAGAATTGTTAGGGTGATCCTGGACGAGGAGTTATTACTTGGTATTGATCAATTAATGCTAGTACATAGAACTATTTACTGGAGTGATACTGTTGATTAGTGTCCAGGAATTACTGAAGATGTTAATGGAAGGGCACCAATGATCGAGGCTTAAAACATAAATTATAATTGAAGGTTTAGATTGAAGGGTTGATGCCTTAGTCTATAAAGTTGTTGTAAGGTATTAGTGACTCGGACATGAAGAAAGGAACCGAAGGTTAGGGTGATCCTGGATGAGGAGTTATTACTTGGTATTGATCAATTAATGCTAGTACATAGAACTATTTACTAGAGTGATACTGTTGATTAGTGTCCAGGAATTACTAAAGATATTAATAGAAGGGCACTAGAGATCGAGGCTTAAAACATAAATTCTAATTGAAGGTTTAGATTGAAGGGTTGGTGCCTTAGTCTATAAAATTGTTGTAAGGCATTAGTGACTCGGACATGGAGAAAGGAACCGAAGGGGAACCTAGTTCCTTTCATAGGAACTAGTGTTTATTCAGTGTTAGAAATGAAATTTTTAAACTGGAAGATGTGATGTGATAGTATGGGGTATCAGTAATGGGGAGTACTCTCGTTAAATATGACGGATAGTAAAACAGGTTTATGATTTTGGTTAGCAGGATGACGTGATCGAATGGATGAATGCGTAGATCTCAAGATGGATATTCGAGATGATGCCGAACAAAGTAATTGAGATGGGCATTGGCATAACGATGACTGGACTAAAGTGATTAGTTGATTTCACTACTAGAAAATGTGAAATAAAGGGGTGATTCTGCATAAAGATAACATATAACTGTTTCAAAAAGGTGGGGTGGTATACCCAATTAACATGAGTAAGAGTGAGTGAAGTTGCAAAAATACAGAGGTTTAGTATACTTCAATGAACTAAGATCTTGTGGACAGAACATGTCGAGGTCTTGCAGATAAAGAGCATGTTGTGACTTATGACCTAACAATATCATAAAAGTGTAGGGAATCAGTGGTTCTACTTTTATGTAATTATAGTTGTTCAGATTTATATAAATATTAGTTCTATGCAGGACTCCTACCATGAACAACAAGAAGAAGTTTTCCATTACGAGACAATTGTTTTAGGAGTAGTTCGGATATTATTAAATTTTAGGAGTTGTAACCAAACAGAAAAAAGTATTCATGTTTGTCTCATTTCTTAGTCATTATGTTTTTATTACATCAAATGCTAATTTATTTCCTTAACCATTTATTATTTATTATGGTACATTGTGTGTGGAATTAAGACGTTATAGATATTGAAAAAAAAATCCTCATTTTTCCTGAGTTCAAGGCTCATGGAAATTGCATTTATCATGAGGAAATCTCAGGGTGTTACAACAATTATCCACTAGGCTTTAGCTAAAATTTCAAATAAAAACCTTTTTATTTCTAGACCTTTAGAATAGTTAGGTTTTAACCCAATAAGATAAGAATTTCCTTATCGAGGAGGATTTTTCTTAAAACATTGGATGAACTATTTTGGACTTTAGAATGACTAGGTTTTTACCTGATGAGATAAGAATCTCCTTACTAAGGAAGACTTTTCTTGAAGCTTAGATAGACTGATGAATATAAACAAAACTTAGAGCAAACAATAAAATGGCTTACCATAGGTAGGGTGTATTATGGGTGATATGTCTTCTCTTTGCATAACTTATCCCTTCACCCAGACTCTTGCAGACCCTTAGGTTTCCTAGTGACCATAATACCAGGTGACGATTCCCTTTTCTTTTTTACTGATAAATAAAAAAAATTCCTTGTTCTTTCCACCCACATCTATCATAATAATCCCTGATCAAGGAGAATGACCATTGTGACGCCGCACACGTGCAACCAAATATTGCCCATTATTTACAATGCTTACGACAAAAGGTCTTGTAAAAGCTTTTAGATAGTAATCTTGTAAAGATGAAAGCACACTTGAAAGAAGATAGATAGGTCTAGAAAGCGTATTATCTAATGGATGAGGGCATGGAAATGCACTCGAAAAGAAAGAGACAGGGCCTGAAAGCGCATTATCTAATGGGCGAGGGCATGAAAGCGCACTCGAAAGGAAAATGATAGGGCCTAAAAGCACAATATCTGATAGGTGATGGCATAGAAGAGCACTCTAAATGAAAGAGATAAGGCCTGAAAGTACAATATCTAAAGGATGAGGGCATGAAAGCGCACTCGAAAGGGAAGAGATAGGGCCTGAAAGTGCTTTATTTGAAGGATGGGGGCCTAAAAGTGCACTCAAAAGGAAAGAGATAGGGCTTAAAAGTGCACTATCTAATGGGCGAGGGCATGAAAATGCACTCGAAATGTGTCAAAAATGTTGTCTTTAAAAACCTCACTATTTTTAAAGAGCGGGAGCCTTGTTGTGCTTAGAATTTACTAGGTTCTTTTTTTTTTGTTGGCGTTCAAGTCTATCAAGGATTCTTTTTATGGACTTCCTGCAAAGGTTATAATGCAATGTGTTGATATATGCATGTGGTTTTTTACCTAAGAAATATAGTTTCGTTTTCTTTATAGACTCTGCCATTTGAATCTCTGATCCTCATAGCAAGTTTTCATGGCTCTTTCACTTTTTCTTACTTAATTCGTGGACTAAACCTTTGAGCTTAGATGATATCAGCATACCCCATTATTTGAAAACCTTTATCTTAAAGATTGTAACCTCCTCTATGATGACTTTCTTTAAAAGTTATTAGAGAATTTGAGCATACTTGCTTCCCATTCTCTGTTTTATTCAAAGAGGAATAATGGATTCAACCCTATTATATTTCTTGAATTGCCCCAGCCTAATCATTTCCCCAAGTATTTCATCCAATTTTGTTTATTTTAAGTTTTCTTAGGGATGTTGTCATGTGGAAGAGGGTTTGGTTATTTACATAGGGTTGTTTTCATAGGAAAATTTTGGAATTTCAAAGCCATTTCCAAATGCAAAAACCATTTTGATGTCAGTTTAAAGCAAACTTGTTTTGAAAAGAATTCAAGCGATTCCTATGGACAAGGTTTCGTGTGAGTTCAAAATTTTTTGTTTTGTTTTTTGGTTAAAATGTGAAGTGACCTTTTGTTTCATGTTTTGTTGGTTAAAAGGGTTCAAGTTTTGACTTCAGGGTTTTAGAGAAAAGAACAAGTCTTTAAAGCGTTCATTTTACTTGTATGAATAATAAAGTGTAACCGAAGTTTCGTTAAAAGCTCGTTTTGCATGAGAAAGCATTACCTATCTTTGATTAGAAAAAGGCTTGATTGTGCACATAACATAGGCTTTGACTCTTGGTTATGAAAGAAAAAATGGTATTTATAGGCTCAAAAGGTGTTTAAAGGATTTCAAGGCTAAAAATCACTAGTGCTCATTCTGATACCTTCTTTTGGTTGAGGGATTCCTAGACCTAAGGATTGACTTGCAAAAAGGTCTGCTATGCCCCCTAGTGTCGAGCATGGGCTTCTTGTCTTTGTTTTCATCATTTAGTTTTGAGCACTATCATCATATTCACTATTTTGCATGGTATACTCAAACCTTTTGAATTATTTGAATTTCTTCATTCCCCCAGCTTTGTTTGGGCACCTTTGGTCATTGAGGATTATTTCATATATTCGTGAGGTTAGATTGCTTTTTTAATTCTCACACTTGCCCCCAATATGGGATATGATCGCAGTCAAGGTTAATTATCAAGAAAAACTTGTTTGGGATGAAATGCAACAACAGTTTTTGAAGAAGTTTTTTCCTTCTCATAGAACAAACTATTTCAAAAGACAAATCACCACTTTCACTCAAAAACCAGGAGAAACATTTTACCAGTGTTGGGATAGGTATAGAGATTTGCTTAATACATGTCCTCATCATGGTTTTGAAACATGGAGATTGGTTTTATATTTTTATGAAGTGTTAACACCGAAAGATAAGCAAATAGTGGAATTGATATGCAATGGAACTTTTGAAAATAAAGACCCTGATGAAGCAATGGAGTACCTTGACTTGTTAGCTGAAAATGCTCAAAATTAGGACACTACAGACACTTGAAAGGCACCAGGTAAAACCCAACCTCATACATCTAGTGGAGGAATGTACAACCTTAGAGAAGATCATGACCTCCAAGCTAAATTTGCATCTTTAGCTAGAAAAGTCGAGGCACTTGAATTTAAAAAGAGTGGTCAATTAAAATCTATTCAAGACATTGTGTATCAAATCTGTGAAACTAACGAACATGCAACCAATGATTGTCCAACTTTTCCTTCTTTTAAGAAATGTCTCCATGAACAAGCCAATGCTTTAAATAGTTTCCAAATGCCAAATCATAACCCATACTCGCAAATGTACAACCCTGGTTGGAAAAATCATCCAAATTTTCAGTTGGAAGAGTGGTAACAATAATGCACAAACTTCACAGCCACCATTTCAAGCCTACCATAATTTTTAAAATTCTCAAGGATATACACTTCCTTATGCTCCCCCTCCTAGAAGAAATCATGAGGAAATATTGCATGCATTCATTGAAAAGCAAGAGACAATCAACACTCAACATGCTCAAACCATGACAGATTTAAAAGATACTCTTGCAAAATTCACATATGCTCTCAGTTTTCAGGAGAAAGGTAAGTTTCCGTCTCAACCACAGCAAAATCCCAAAGGGCAATACAATCTAAGTGCAAGCAGCTCCGGAAGCCAACACATGGATCAACTCAAATCAGTCATTACTCTCCGTAGTGGTAAGGTTATTGAAAAATCCATTCTTGAACCTTGTAAGAAAGAAGATGAGTTAGTCTTTGAGGGTAAGGAAGGGGTTGAACTTGAACATTGCAAAGAAAAGACTGATTCTCCATCAGGACTTTCATTTCCTCATGCCATGACCAAACAAAGGAAAGTCAATCACAATTTTGAAATCTTTGAAACTTTCAAATAGGTAAGGATTAATATACCTTTGTTGGATGCTATTAAACAGGTACATTCTTATGCTAATTTTTTGAAAGACTTGTGCACCGTGAAGAGAAAACTGAATGTGAAAAAGAAAACATTTTTGGCCGAACAAGTAAGTGTCATTCTTCAAAACAATAATTCTTTGAAATATAAAGACCCTGGTTGTCCTACAATTTCATACTTTATTGGAGAACATAAAATTAAAAGAGCTTTACTTGATTTTGGAGCTAGTGTGAATTTACTTCCATATTCGGTTTTTCAAAGTCGCAATATAGGTGAGTTAAAACCAACTTCTATAACTTTGTTACTTGCTGATAGATCTATAAAGTGCCTAGAGGAATAGTTGAAGATGTGTTAGTACAAGTTGATAAATTCATTTATCCTGTGGATTTTGTTGTCTTGGATACACAACCTATTGAATTATGTAATTCAATTCCTGTTATTTTAGGACGTCGATTTCTTGCAACTTCTAACGCATTGATTAATTTTAGGAATGGACTGATGAAGTTATCTCTTGGAAACATGACATTGTAGATGAATGTTTTTAACATTTGCAAGCAACCTAGAGATGATAATGATTTACAAGAAGTAGATGTTATTGAAGAATTAGTTTATGATCAATTTGAATCTACTTTGAGTAAAATTGAGTTTAATGAATCTAAAGACTTGCAAATGATTTATTTTCAGGAAGAAATCATGGACAAGAAAGGCATCGAAAATATTAAGGTGGATCTTTTGTCAAGATTGACAATAGATTCAACATTTGACATCACACCAATCGATGATTACTTTCCTAATGAATCTTTACTTTCTATTGCTAAAATGCCTTGGTTCTTAATACTATCAATTTTCTTGCTTCAAGATATTTGCCAGTTCATTGGAATACCCAAGATAAAAGAAAGTTTTTGAACGAAGTGAAGAACTTTTTAGCCGACAATGAGGTCAATGTCCTGATCAAATATTTCAAACCAGTATTCAAATATTATCCTGATCAAATATTTTGAAGATGTATTCTCGACAATGAGGTAAGTAGTGTCATTAATTTTTGTCATTCCTAGGCATGTGGTGGTCATTTCTCGTCAAAAAGGATGATTGAAAAAATCTTATATTGTGGATTCTATTAGCTCACCATATTCAAGGACACCATGCATTCTACAAAATCTGTGAAAATTGTCAAAAGTTAGGATTTATGACCCTATTTTCATAAAGAACATGATCGATATAGTCTTGGGAATCTGACTAAAAAAGACCCTGTTTGTCAGTTTTTAAGAAAACTGAATGGGAAGGTTATCCCCGACCTATAAAGGGCGTTTAAGCCATTCTTAGATGTAAAACCAGGGGAAGATGTGAGCCACAATCACAACTACTTGTACATACACATGTTCTTAAAAAAAAAACAGAGAGAGAGAGAGAGAGAGAGAGAGACTCCAGCTGGCCTCCATATAGGTGATATGATTACATTTTCTTTTTCTCATCTATAAAACCTTCTTCTTCTTCCCTTTATTTCTACTCAACCCATACATTATACAAGCATAGACAAGTTTAGAAATGACAGGATCCTCAGCTCTTAAAATAAAAAATATTTCTGTTTTTTGTGGATCCAAAAAAGAGTTTTTAGAATCAGCAAATCATCTTGGTCAGGTACTCGCTGATAGAAAGATTCATTTAGTGTATGGGGAAGGCAGCCTTGGGTTAATGGGGAGTGTGTCAACAGCTACATTATTAGGCGGCAATCAAGTTCTGGGTGTAGTTCCAAAAGCTTTAGCCAAAATGGATCTCATTGGAAAAACAGTTGGAGAGGAACTACAGGTCTCCACAATGTTTGAACGAATGACTGCAATGTTTAAACATGCTGACGCCTTCATTGCTTTACCAGGTGGTTTGGGCACATTAGAAGAGATATTTCATATTTTCTCTTGAACTCAACTGAACATTCACCAGAAACCTATAGGTTTGTTAAATGTTAATGGTTTTTATGATAATTTGTTGTCTTTTCTTGATCATGTTGTGGAACAAAATTTTCTAACATTTTCGACACGACAAATCATAATCTCTGTTGCTACTATTGAAAAACTGATTGATCAATTGCCATCTTTCATTCCTGTAATTGATTCCTCCATGAGTCGAATAGACTAGTCAAAAAAGGAAAGTCGTAAAAAAGTTTGGATTGGATTTGAGCCTTAATTTGTAATGACTTATGTCTTTTGGTTTTATTACGTAGCATGTTATTTTTTGTTGTTTCTTATATTTGCTTAAGTGTGTTTTAGGTTTTTCAATAGTCGTTGTTTCAGGTGATGTCTTCTTTACTCTATCTTTCTATCTTAGGACATTGAGGACTCATTTTGGTTGGGGGGGAGGGTAGTAGTTGACAAAAAAAAACTAATTTGTTTTTTTTTTTGTTATTAAAACCATTTGACATAACTGTTATTATTAGGATGACAGAGTAAGGAGTATTGAATCTTGAGACACATCTTAGTAAACATTCATAACAAGGTTTATCACAACACTTCTTGAAATATTCAGGTTTACAAACTCTTACATTGTTATCACTTGATTTTGCTCATATACTCATTTAACAAGTATTCATAAACCTTTATTTTCACACACACACACTTTAACATATGATTGTGGGTTGCACATTAGATTACTAAATTATTTATGTTCTTTTGTTAAAGGTAACAACTAAGGAAAATGGATAATATATAATTGGCAAAAAAAATGGTAATAAATATAATAAAATAAAAATATAGATAAGTTTGGTTTCGTAACCTCCCTAACCTAAGCAATTAAGTCCGAATGGGTGTTTTAACATATAATACCCTAAAGTCAACTGACTTGGGAGCTATTGGCCCAATGCTTGTTACATAGGTTGAGGAGAAAGCTTAAGGGAATCAAACATTGCACTATCTATATTTTAGTATCTGCAACTCGAGTTACTAAGCTCTAAGGGGTGTCTCAACACCTAATGCCGCAAGACCAACCAGTCTGAGAGTCATGAGCCTAAAGCTCGTTACATGAGTTCATGATTCATTGTGTTTTAAGTTATTACTAAAAAAAAAGAAAAAAAAAGAAGAAGATAATAATCCCAACCCAAGGAAGTTAACCTTAGACATTAGAACAAAATTTTGTTTTCTTCCAAGAAAAGCCCATAGCTATGTTTTGATAAATTGAGCATAAAATGAAGGTTTATTAATATCTTGATTTAGAAGTATGAAGCAGATATATAAATTTAATAAGACTTTGTTTATATGGATAGATTAATGGAAGTTAAATGATGAATGCCTTGCTTTCTGGATTTCGTAAATTATTTTTCTACTTTAACGCTTTAATTACTAAGCTGGTTAGGGGTGTGATTAGTTCTTAAAAGTGCATTGTTATTAAAGCTTTATATCATCATATTGTACTTTTAGTATCATTAAATTCCCTAACTTAAGCATGTTTTATAATAACAATTCTGATAATATAAGGTAGCTTTAATTTATGGTAAATGCTCATTTTAAATGCAGGCAAATCTTACAATTCAAAGGATTGATTGATGTGATTAACTATTGAAAATAAAAGGAAAAAGGAAGGGCTAAGGTTAGAGAAGAGATGCTGGATCAAATTGGAACACCATTCAGTCATTTGATCATATCTGGAGTTGTGGACCTTGGATTGATGTTTGGTTTACTGTTTTGGAAATTTAAGACATGGGCCTACAACTTTCATAAGGAGGTAAGTAGTGTCATTAAATTTTCCTGATCAAATATGCCCACCATTACCAAGCAGAAACTCATATATGAGTTGGGTGTTTCACGCATTTGAACCCTAACTGATAGTCATAGGGCAAATCGTTAATTCCCCATCTAACTTAGAAGTTTATGTGTGCTTCCAAATAGTAGGTGATGCATGAGGCATTAGTCCATATCCAATATATAAATGCACATGCCATATGTACAAAAGAAAGCATGTTGATAATAAAGATGAACAAAAAGCATTAAAATTTAAAGCATAAAAAGAATAAAAAAGTATAGCCAATCAAAAAATAAAACACAATAATCAGACAAACAAATAAAGCTTGGTCCATGAGTGTCCCCAGTAGAGTCATCATTCAGTCACACGTGTGCGGCATTGTGGTGATCATCCTCCTGGATCAAAGTTATCGAGATAGATGCGGGTGAAAATGACAAGCAATCTTGTCTTTTATTGGTAAAAAGGAAAAGGGAGTGGCCACCCATTATTATGGTCACTAGGAAACCTAAGGGTCTACGAGAGTCTAAGTAAGGCGATAAGAAGTGCAAAGGGAAGACATATCACCCCTAGTGCACCCTATTTATGGTAAGCTGCTTTGTTTTTTGCTCTAAGTCGTATTTCTATTCATTAGTTTATCAAAGGTTCAAGAAAAGTCATTTTCAGTAAGGAGATCCTTATTTTATCAGATAAAATCCTAGTCATTCTAAAGTCCAAAATAGTTCATCTAAGGTTTAAGAAAAGTTCTCAACGGTAAGGAGATTATTATATTATCGGATTAAAACCTAACTATTCTAAAGGTCAAGAAATAAAAAGGTTTTTATTTGAAGTTTTGGCCAAATCTTAGTGGATAATCGCAAACTTTTTGTGATACCCTTTAACTGATTTTTTGTATTTTTCAAAGTATGATGAAAATGTAATGTTTACTTTTTGAATGAAATATGCATGAAATTTTTAGAATTTTTTTGTATGCACACAAAATAAAATATATTTTTTTGTATTTTTGAAATGAAGAAATGTTTTTAGAAGTTTTTGGAATTTTTGAAAAAAATTAGCGAAAGACGAATTTTTTTAATACCGGATCAGTATCTTACAATATAAATCTACAACCTCGATATTAAATGAAATCCTTGAAAATAAACATATTTTTATGTTTTTCAAATGAAAGGATTTTTTTTAAAAAAAAATTAAAAGTTTGTTTGGTTGAACATTAAAATAAAAACAAGTTAAAAACTAAAAGAAATATATATGGGTGTGTTTGTTAAACATACTGCTGTTAGCCTTGGGGACTGGCTAGTTAGGCTCGACTCCCAAGCCTAACCTGATTTGGTTATTGTGTCGATTGTGGACCTAAAATTTGTTTTAAAACATAGGATGAGGGTCCAACCCATCTCTCTTTCATTTGAAAGAAAAACAGAGGCTGCAGGCCATGAATTATTGAATGAAAGAGAGATGGCCATGAATTATTGAAAGAAAAACAGAGGCTGCAGGCCATGAATTATTTCACATCTTGCCTCTTTCAAAGGAAAAGAAAACACGAAGCGCTAGTTACTGAGGAATGAGGTTACCTGGCGCAGGAGAGGAAAGCATCGCGACTGTTGCTGAAAGAAGCTTGCGGTGCTGCTACTATTGCTGGTCTCGTTGCAGGGGCTGAAGTTGTTGTGGTTGGGCTGTTGGCGCTGCAGAGGAGGAAGAAGTTGCTGAGGCTATCACGGTGTAGAAGACTTGCTCGTGGTTGGGTTGAGGAAGTGCAGCTGCTGTTGGGAGCTTGGTGCTGCTGCAACTGGAAGTTAAAGCTGTTGTAGCTGGTGCAGGAGGCTACTAATGCTGGAGAGCCAAGCTGCTGTGGTTGGTGAAAATACTGTTGGATGTTATGACTTTGCTCAGGCTGTTGCGGAAGGCTGCTGTCACCCATGGCTGCGCCACGAGGTCTAGAAGAGAAGTGATGTTTGTTGATGATGAGAGGAGGCAACGACAAGGAGGAAAGAGATGAAGGTTGAGCTGCCATTCCTCTTCCACTACTAGTGGCAGTGATGGTCACGAGGGGAAAGGCTGTTATTTATGGTGTCTTTAGTTGGAAGTTTTAAAGAAGGTGAAGTTGGTGCTGCTGTGGCTAGTGCAGGATCAGGCGTGGAGAAGTTGTGTTTGTTAATGGTAAAAGGGGGATGTATGTTGGCTGACAATGTGAGAATAAGGAGGGTGTTGTATGGTATTGTTAGATTTGTAGTTTACAGGTGAGCTATGGTGATGAAGCTCAGATGAAAGCTTGACAATGGCTGGCCATGAGCTGGAGTTAGGGTGTAGACTGATTGGGTTTGACGTGTCTTTTTTTTTTTTTTCTTAAAGAGAAAGAGAGCGTTTTTTTCCATCTTTTTTTTTTTTTTTTTATAAAGCCCCTA
>Ga0307515_10009739_pt1 | contig 18517 bp, 21 predicted proteins | sample 17_EM_MG_FD_194513 | JGI IMG/M metagenome (GOLD analysis project Ga0307515, IMG submission 194513) | Populus trichocarpa ectomycorrhiza microbial communities from riparian zone in the Pacific Northwest, United States - 17_EM | ecosystem: Host-associated > Plants > Roots > Unclassified | place...
CCTGCCACGAGAGACTCGACGAACGCTTCGCTAGGTTTCATGGCACAGCACGTAAGATCTTCAACGTTCGGGCAATACCGCAACAACAAATGCGCCGTTGGAGGCAAGACGAGCGTGCGGACTTGTCGGAGCTGAGGTTTCGTTTTCTTCAGAGCGGTCACGAATGGCTGAACGCAGCGTCCGTCTTCCCCCATCGAGACGATCTCGAGGGTGTGGAGGTTGGCTAGGGTCGTGAGGCAATTGACGAAGAACCCCATCACTCCGTCGGCCCCGTCCATGAAATCCACCACCAGAGTCCTTTGAGAGGAGTTCAGGGGAAGGGCACCTCTGAATTTCGTCATTTCAGGGGGGAAAGGGAATCCCCAACACGATCACAATGTCCAACTCCGATCACATCGCCGGACCCCCCGTCGAGCATCAGAAGAAAAGAAAAGTTAGCCTCCGCCAAAATTAACATTAAGATTTGGGCAGCCAGTAACAGAGCCGATGTAAGCGTCAAACCTTTTCAAATTTCGAGCCGAAGAAGCATTCAAGTTTCAAGTTCCGGGGTAAGAGATCAGAGTCAACCTCGGTCCCTCTGATCTAGTCAGATGCGAAGTCGGTGCTGGTGCCCCGTTACCGTCGCGCGAATATAGCCTCGAGACCGCTCCGTTCCCGAAGGATATTTTCGTTGCTCGAGTTATTCAGAGACATTTGGAAATCGAGAGCTAAAAATTTCAGCAAAGTGCACCCGCCCGCGTGAGGCTACTCATCGATATCAGCTTCCCTTGTCCTATTCATCGTCCTGATCAGATCTCAGACTATCACGGGCACACGGTATATTACATTTTCGCACACCAAACAGGGACGTGTACAATGCGATGAACGAAAGGAAAAACAACAAGCCCCTCAACTGATAGAGCCGAACAGGAGAGAAGGCATGGCATGGATACGATGCTGTAAACGGAACAATTGAGAGCGTGCAGGGTGATTACATACATGAACGGAAAGGAACGGCCGATGGCGACGATGGTGAGACGTTCGGTGTTGTGAACGATGATGCTACAGATGATGAACACACGACAGGGGAGGAAAACACGTGAACTGCCCAAAATGGGGGGTGAGTGGGAATGGAGGAAAGTGGCGGGGATCGGGTAAATAATGGGGGTCAGGTGAAAGGGGAACGGAGAACGGTGCGAAAAAGAGAACACCAGAACTTGAAGAGGGCGATATGTACAAAGTCACTGGAACCCAAAGAAAACCTTGAAAAACCTTGGCAGACATTCGTAAGTCAGCTCGCATGAGAGATACAAGAAAGAAACGGGATGCGTACCTCAATGCAAATACTTCTCGTTCAACGCATGGACTTCCCTGGCCAAGTACGGCCAGTTTAGACAGCTGCTCAACCCCTCTCGAAGCTTATTTTCGGGGACTTGGACCTCGGAGGGCTCATCGACACCCCGAGCTTCTCTGGTCTCCCTCTCGCACCACTCCTTGATCAGCTTGAGCTCCCAACCTAGGAGGTTGTACAACAGCCTCATGTTCGGCTGTATCAAAACAGAGAGCCGTCGGGAACGGACAATCAGATACGCGTCCACGAGAGAGATTCCAAGGTGCTTCATCACATAAGCGATCTGTACGGCATTCGTGAGGCGAAAGCATCAGAAAAAGCGAGATCGGACGTACGGTTACTGTGGCGCTCCTCGACACGCCCACCCGACAATGAACCAGTACCTGTCCACCCTCCAACCTCGCCTTCTCGATCCAATCGCAGATCGGTCCTAGCTGAGGCTCGAGGGTATCGATACCGTCGTCGCAGACACCCTGGATGTCCAGCACCTTGATTCTCCCCTCCCTCTCCTCGATCCACAATGACGCCCTGCGATCGCGTGGAGGCGAACAGGAAGGACTTTTGTACTCAGGTGGTGGTACCAACGCGCACTCCCCTACGGAAACGACGTGGGTGATACCCAAAGCGTGAAGCATGTACGCGTTAGAGGCGTGGTTGCTGCGAAAAGTTTCAGTCGGCTTGTCAATGAAGGCTCCAGGATCAACCTACAGATCTCCGAGATACAAGAACGGTAACACCCTACTGGGGAAGCTGCCGTTAAACCTGGGGTCGTTGAACCAGCTCTGATGGTCCCCAAAAGTCGACATCATCGGCATAGTGCTCGCCCTCTGCCTTCTAAACCCAGGTGGGTACCCCAGAATGCTTGCGGTCTTACCAGACTCGTTAGCGTCCTGACCAGCACCGGGTTTATTGTCGGCCTGCGTTTGAGCTTGTTGCATCTGAACGGGTAACTCTTCGACACTCGCCGAATATCCGTGCACGCCACCAGAGACAGAGTCAACACCTACACCCCCACCCTTGCTCAAGTGACCTCCGGCGCCTTGACCCACCACGGGCTGCGGCCAACCAGGTCTCAAGCCGGGGTTCCAGCCGACCTCAGTCCCACCCTCCACGCCATTCACATACTGAACGCCGCTTATCCCAGTTCCAGGGCCTGTGGAAGATGAAGGTGGAGATGACGGATCGGTCATCTTGGGTCGTCCACGATCCTGATTCAGCCTTGACTCGACCTTCTTCAATAGCCCCAGGTCGCTTTGATACACAAAGAAGCTGCGCTTCTTCACCACCTGGAGCTCTAGATACGCTTGGGGGAGGGACAAGCCTCTCAGGGCCATCAAGAGGCACAGGGCGAGGACGGATGATTCCGTGTAGCCATCGGCGGAGTAAATGAGAACCTTGACGGGCCGAGTCCGAACCGATCCTGGAGAGTATCGATAGGGTGAAGAAGAGCCATCGTTGTGTGAAGAATAAGAAGTCGAAGTAGAACGGAACCTGCTTGCCGAGTTGGTATATGCCGAAGGGGAAAAGAAAGAATTCATGAAAGACGTTTGTGGCGGCAATGAGCTCGAACTGAATGTAACTCCGCGTTTCCGCGAAGCCGAGAGTGGTGGTTGATCGGGGCCAGAAGAGGAAACATCGTCACCAGGAACCTTCAACCATCTGTCCAAAAACGCGATAAATGCCGCAAGAGCGCTAATCGTCCCCCCGTTGGCTGGTGGAGAACTCGGGAACGTCAAATGAACAATGGAGTTGGCATTTGGAGGCGGTCGAACGGGCAATTCCCCTCCTTCATCCAGCAGCTTCGAGTGTTGCGTCGCCCACGTGGCATCGAGGGCAGAAAGGTGCTCGTCGGCGGCGCGCATGTGAGCAGGAGTGGGGAATTGAGCAAAGTCGTGGCACTCGATGCAAATGTCGAAGCCACCGTCCTGAGTGGGAGAATTGTAGGCACTGTTGAACGGATCTTCTGCGTTGTGTGATCCGCGCGAGTGAGGAACCCATTCATCAGCGATCGGCACATCATTAGCGTTGCCGAGATAAACCTGGCCGATCGCGGGGTCCCAGTGGGTCGAAGGGGAGGAGGCAACGAGGTGGTGGGGAGATGTCGAAAAGATCTCTGTAGCCTTGGTGAGATCTCGCATTTCATCCTTTTCTCTATGGGCGAAGTTGGTTGAATTGGCCTTGAGAGTCACGGGGGCATCATGGGCGGGGTGTTTGTATTCGATGTCTTCGTACCGAGTGATCAGGTGGGGGAGGGATTCCAGAATCTCTGGGAGGGTCGCCGTCAAGACAAAGACGTTGTAGGCGATCAGGTTGGCTTCCGGATTGGGATCACCGTCCTGACGAAGTCGCTCCTGCCTCTCTAGCATCTTAGCCTCGATGGCCCGCTTAAACTTTTCAGCGAGAGCGAATGCAGACCGAGTGGCCCCCTTTGCGGAGTAAATGACGATGTCGGATATTGTGGCATAGATGGGCTGATTTTCGAGAGAGATAGAGATAAGATTAGTTGTGCGAGATTCTGTGAGAACGAAGTGGATGCGGGGTCTTGATCGGAGATTGAACTTACGACTTGGATTCCAAAGTTTCGGAGGCTAATCCCATCCGGCACACGTGGTCTTACAAATTCAGGGCCGTGCGGCGTATTAACCAACAATTCGTATGCACGGAAAGAGGAGGTCAATGTCCAAGACATCGGAGGTGGGGGAGAGGGAGAGAGAGACGTGGGCACGGGAGGACTTCCCCCCGTCCCTGAACTGGAATCGTCCCTGGGCGGTTGGGATGTCGCAGGGTCTGAGGTAGAGGTGGAGGATGTCGTTACAGAGTCAGGAGAGTTGAGTGAAGATGCTGTGAAAGAAGAGGCGTTGGACGGCCGACGATCATGGTGAGTGTTAGAGTAGGCATAGTCGACGGCATACACCGGCGGCTGGGAATCGGGAGTGGTAGACATGGTACGGTGGTGCACAGGGTGCATATGCGGGAGGTCGTTGGTGTCTATCTCTAACTTGGCCGACGGCGGACGGTCGATGTCCATTTCAAATGGCTGGGGAGACAAGTCGTCGCACTCGATCTCGGAAGAGGAAAAGTCATCATCATCCAGGTCGTCGTCGTCGCTGTAGACGGGGGAAGAATTATTGGACTGGGGAACTTCCGGGTGTTCGTCGTCACATGCCACCCAGACGAGACCGCGATAGTTGGGGAGAATCGACCGCCTAGATACGCGGCCGTAAGAAGAGAAGAATTGAATCTGGGCCTCGTTATCGCCCTCTAGGCCGTGTAGGAAGGGGAAGAGGACTGAATCGGGAGCATGGGAGAGAAGACTTTGGAGGTGAATTTGAGCAAACTGCTTGGCCGATAGAGCGCGAATGGGTTGGTGAGGTGGGGGTCTTGGGAGGAGAAGCTGCAGGGAGGAAAGGAAGTTGGGTGGGTAGGCCAGGCCGTGAAGCCTCTCATCTGGGGCTGTCGTTGTCGTTGCCGCCGTTGCGGTTGACGTTATCGGGCAGGCCATGGACGGAGAGGAAGGGGGTGTTCGAACGGGGATTCAGATTCCAGCCGCCGCTAACCACAAGCAACTCTTTAGCCACAAGGATATTCATGATTATTATTGGCGGGGTCACCAAACAAACGTAAACAATCCTGAAACACTTGTCCGTTTCGACCAAACAGAGGTCGAGAAAAGAGGGGCACCTGGGCTTGTCTCGACGAGGGGATGGAGTCTCTCATCGCCCTCCTTCTCGTGTCCCATTCTGCAAACACCGGTCCCGCTCTCGTCTTCAGATGGCCCCCGACACCCGCTTCGTCTCCTAGACTTGCACGGCCAAACCCAAAGAACCCCGCCAGTCACCCACCCGCGCTCCAGGCAGACAACCCATGGAAAGCGGCCAACTCCTCCGACACCGTGTCCTCCTCGTCAGCACTCTCGGAGGCATCCTCTGCGGGGTTGACAAGCGACGATGGGGATCATCTGTGGTCTGGGCCCCCGGATCGGTCGAGAGATCACTCTCTGTCGGACATCACCGGCAACTCCCATCCGCTCTCTGCTCACTCCTCCTCCAGGGCTTCCGGGAGAACCTCTCCGATCAGTCTCCAGCCCCATCATGACATCCAGGACTCTCCTTTCCATTCCTCTACCACCCCAATCGTAAACCACTTCCAGAACTCCTCCTCATCCTCCTCCGATAACTACCACAAGCTGCTGGGCTACTCTGCGGAGTTCCTCGCCGGTCTCTTGTGTCCGAACCAGGCCTTATGCCATCAAAAGTTCGAATTGATCGTAGACGACCTCGCATTCATCGGCCATCCTGTTTGCGCCGAAAAGGGTGCGACCTGGAAATTTAAAACCCCACGAACAGATAAGCACTCCACCAAACCTTCTTTCTTCGCCCGTCGCGGGAGAGGCCTGCGTAAATCTTCGGCCCCAAAGACCGCTCCGGTCAGTGCGCCTATGACCCCACTCCTCGATGTAGATCCCCCAACGCCTGTGGCGGATGATGAAGGATCAAGCGATTCTGACTCATCGGATCCCGCCACCGCGCCCAATTCCCCATCCTCGTGGTTAAAAACGTTTCATTTCGTCCTCGTCCTAGATCTCCCCGATCCTTCTTCGTCCGCTTCCGGGAACGTCTCCAAGTACTTTGACATCATATACGAACACATCGCTTTCACCGTCACCGCAGTCCTATATCAAGAACAGGTTCTCTCGAACTACGTCGAGCAAGAATCAGATCTTCTGATCAACCTCAAAGACCAGTACGTTTCACGGGGCGAACGGTTCGCAGATTATGTTGAGCACGTCTTGCGTGTCTCGGGTCTCGCCCAGGCGATGAAGAATCTATATGAAGCCATCAAGGCAGGGGTGATAGCGAACATCACAATTCACGACCTACCACTAGAACTCCAACTGCCGCCTTATCTCGACTCACTCCTGCACAGCACTTCCTATGACGACTACGATGACGATTTCGTTCTGGATTATCAGCAACACGATGAATCATTCTTCGGTACCGAAGGGTGGGGAAAAGAGCTCGGTTTCGCTTGGAGGCTACCCACTCTTACACCCTGGAAGAGCCTTTTGCTACTCGACGATGGGGAACACGGGGACGGAAATACCTTTTACGCGGATTTGATCGCCGGACAGAACGTTATACCGGAGGACAGGCAGGTTGCCGAACAGCTGATCAGGTTCCTGGAGATCATATCCATCACGCTTTCGTGAGTGTTCTTTCTCGTTCCTGAGTTCACTGCATTGACCGTTTCGACGTCTTAGGTTGGCGGATATGGCGAGTTTGCTCGACTGGGACCTTGCCACCCAAGTATACCCAACGGTCCGTTGGTTGGTACATCACCGCCGCGCAAAGCTCGTCGATCTGGTGCATCCGCAACTCAAGACGGTGTTCACTCTTGCTCCAAAGTTCCCTGCTCCGTTAGTTCTTCCGTCGCAACTCTCTCTTATGCTCTAACACAGACTTTCTAGACTGGCCGAATTAACGAGGGATTTCGATCGAGACTTTTCTCAACACTATCCATTTGCTCCGACCCTCCCCCAGATTCTGAGCGCAATTTCGACCTCCATTCCTCCACAAATGGCTGTTCAGGATCTCACTCCCCTCACAGCGTCTCTCGCGTCTCTCGCCTCGCCCGATTCCGCCTTTTCTTCTCAGTTCCCCGCGCCTGCACACACCGGTGAATTTGGCTTCTGTCCAACACAATCCTCGCGCTCCCAATCCAATTCTAATTCGAACCTCGGATCCCGTTCTCGGGATAGACCTCAACCTCTTAATCCTAATGCCGCTCAACACTTTTATGCAACAGTGGTACAATCGAATAAATCGCTTCTCCCGCTCTTTCATAACGTTGTTGCTTGGATGCTCAAACGCGATCTCCTAGTGACCCTCCATTTACACGTGAGGGTCGTGGCGAGCGTGAAGGTGAAGAAAAGGTGTACGGAGGATATGGAGAGGGAGCGAGCTGAGAGGGCAACCAAGTGGTCTGGGAAGAATGCTCGGTTTCACCCTCCTGTTCGACACACTCGAGGAGAGAAAGACGGTAGTCAGGGGAGGCGAAACAGAGGTCTAACCTTGGCTGGAGAAGTCATCGAAGAAGATGAAGTGGATACCGATGAGGAGACTCCACGCCCGCTGGAAGAGGAAGCGGGGGACAGAGAAGGAGATCCTGACTTCGTAAAACCGAGCAGTTTCGAGGGTTCTCCGAATTGGTTCTCCCTTTCGCCCCGTGAAGCCCGGCGGAGAACTCGTAGGCTGCCTTCAACATCCTCCTCTCGTGCATTGAGCGGTGAGTACGAAGGCCCCTACATGTCCCGTCGGAGGTCAAGCACTCAGGATCACCATGGGGGCGCTTCGAGAGGACGGAACCAGGTTCTTGACGACGTGATATCCGAAAACCCATTCTACGAATCTGGCGAAGATTACGATGGGGAAGATGATTTCGAGGGGGACGATGCTGATGACAACGACGACGAGGATAGCGAGGACGAAGACGATCCGAACGTTCCTTCGATCATACCTGACCCCGGTCGTGCGACACCCAAGGAGAGAAGGTGGTTGAGTAAAATGAGCGAGGGCAAGAGTTCGTGGATTACCAAACGGTTTGAAGCGCAAGTATCCCTCGACGTTTTTGCCATTGACTTTCTGACATCTATCGCAGCATACATCGATACTTTGACGGAAAATGCACGGATGACGAGATCCTCTACCACGCAGATATATCCCGCAGGCAACTTCGTGAAGTACTCCACCACTACGACGAATACGTGAGTCTTCCATTCTTCCATCTCGAGTTTTCTTTTCCGTGTTACTCCGTGGGCCCTTTCATCCATCCATCACCATTTATCATCTGTTGGTCACTCCCCTCGGAGTCACGGCTGTGGGATCCAATCTTGATGCTGGTGAAACCCCCAAAGTGTAGGCCACATGGGCTACAAGGGCACAAGGGTATCGAGCTCGTCCACGAATGACTCGATTACCCCACCACCACCCCTTTGGTTTGGGCTCTTAATTCTATTGCAGTCCCATGCGGCTCTCCCCGGGCAATATGGTTCCAATATCCAAATCGCCGCCTTTTGAAATTGCAACTCAGTCCGTTCCTTCCTCTTTGGGATTACGTCTCGGCTCCAGGCCGTTCTCGTTCTACTACTTCTACGGCTACGGGTTCTATGGCGTTCTAGTCCCATGGCGTTCTTTACCTCTTGGCTCTAGTCGATTCGGTTTTCTCACGTTCATTTGTGCACGTTTTTCTCGTTTGCAGTTACAGACGTTCCTGCATCCGTCTTAGCCCACGGTCCGGCTTTGTATCCGATTGTCTGAATCTGCGTCGGCATTGTGCGGGATTTAGACTGTATGTGCAGACATCTACTAGTCTCGATGTCGTGCAGCGGACACCAGAAGGTTCGGAATGTCGGACAGCCTTTGTCTAAATTGTGATGGTCCATGAGGATATGGCATTTGTTGGACCACGTGTTCCGTCGTGGAATCCCTCTTCCCGTTCATCTAATTGCTACCCGACCAACCCTATCGTTCATCCTGATCTGCCAATGCGCAATTAAATCCAGAGTCGCAGGACGTTCTTGACCCGAACGCAACCCCGACCTCATAATATCGGACCTCCGAAGTGGGAGGAAGCACGGTTCAACGGTTTGCAGGTGATTTCTCACCCTCCCACGCCTCGGCGCGCGCTTTTTCTTTGTCAATGTCAAATTGGAATTGTGTCCGAAGACCCGACCCCCTGACCTTCTTGTATACTGTCCAACCTTCGTTCGTCATGACATTTAGGGCCTAGAACAAGGAGACTCACGCACCGCGGTGCATACAATCGTCGACACCAGTGATCTATTGGGTCAAGGAACTAAGAGCACCATAGCCTAGTCTCGGGAAGCGCGGAGGTGGTTCGATCACCAGGCCCAAGGGAGAAGATGACACTTTCCACGATTTGATGCACGCTGGAGCGATGAGCGGTGTCCGTCGGCGCCGCCCTGTCGTTGTGGAGAACGACTATCGGTATTAGCAACGAGAGTGCGCGAGTACCCGATGAATTGGTTCCGCATATACTGCGCACTTGTGAGATCAGGGAGCTGAGGGCCATGATCTGGAAAGATTAGAATTGAACTCGGCGATTCATTACGAATAACGCTAAACTAATCACGCTCGCACAATGGGATCATCAAAACTCACTTTGTGCTGTGGGTAAGTATGAGGAGGCACTTTCAATGAGAGCGGTAGCCAGGGAAAGGTACGCCAGGTCGTACTTGAATCGATCGTTGACCCCATGACCTTTGCCTTCCGCTTCTCGAGCGTTTGGGGTGTGTCCCACATCAAGTGATCTCAAACCAGAAGCGAGTGAGGTTTCCGATTTGCAAAAGGGCGGTGCGTTCCTCTAGCCGGTGAAAATGTGGGAAGCGGCAGCGTCTAGTTTTGGGTTCTTGGTCAACCCCAAGGCACGGGGTTCAATTGTATGTATCACGATATCGAGTCAGTTGGGCGTCTGAGTGTCCATGTTCGGCAGAGGCCCTTCCGACCTTGGCCATAATTGATTCCGTAATCGAAGACGGGCCAGCACCGCACACGACGGCGTGCATCGGACAGCCCGAGAATCTTGAGCACTGAGCCGCACCCCCCTCTCTCACAGTGGCTTGTGGAGAAATACTGGCTGACCCTGGATACCTGATCAAAGATCACGAAACGAAGCTTCGCTGAACAGTGAATCCGAAGCCGCCTCGCAGGAATGTGTTGATGACCAAGCAGGCTTTGAGTGGAAGTCCACCAGTTACCTTCGTAACGTTATCACGATACCGATGATCTGCGGCGTATCGTCGTCAAGTATAAGTATATACGCACAGTCCTTATCAACAGCACCACGGCAGACTCCACGAAGGTATACAGCGTGTATTAGATATCGTCATTCTCACGAGAAGTGCCTACACGACGATGGGCACGCTAGAGATGCACGGTACTTAATTGAGTATCACTGTCACCCTCGAATCCATCCCGAATTACTCCCGTATCACTATCGGTACCGGCCGAACTAAACCTTACCGCGAATGGCCTCGTCGAATTCCGGTCTGTACCATACTAAGCACGTACGTATGCGTCGTATGTGCAATGATGAAACGGTAAATGACGCACAGAGGTGATAGAAGAAGGATCTGCGACATCCGAGCTGGGTCGTAAACCTGTTTACCCTGGCACAACCTGGCCCCGAGTACTTGATAAGTGTAGGTCGAAGTCACGACATGGCGAACCTTTTGGAGGGAAATCCTTAGCACGATGCATCACCACGATGCATACCGTGACACACTACGTGGCGCTCGACAAGGACCGGTCGTCCCCATGACCTACCTGAGCAAATTTGTCTTTGAATCCGAAAGGGTACTGCTCACGAACGAAGCCATAGACGCGAATGGCCAAGGCTTCGGGGATGACCGCGGGTACGTCAACGGTCGTTGCCAGCCGCGCTATAGAGTGGGGGTCTGGGTTCTTCGGGTTTACTGCAGAACCCCGATTTTGTGTTGGCATTCAAAGGCAGTAGCCATCAGTATCACGCGTACTTGCAGATTATTGTCCCACTGACCTCCAGCGGACCGGTTCGACCTTTTTCGCGCGACCCATTACAATGAATTCAAGAGTCGCGGTTTTCCCAAGGGCCACCTATGCCTTTGTTTCCAGGCCGGTCCAGCGAGACAAGATACCATCGTCCATGTTTATCAGGAAAAAGCAACGTCGTGTTCCTCATAATCCGACCATGGAGGTTTACTCGGCGGGTACAATGGAGATCGGCCTCGCCTGGCTTCGGTCGGCGTAAATCATTCTTACGATCAACCAACCCGTGCGTCTTTGGAGTCACCCTGAAACGCAGGTGCCGTCAAGTGACTCAAACGAGACAATCTCTGCGGAAGGACTTCGCTACATCTTCCCAACTTTCAACACGAGACCAAGATTCGTCAGATAGTGGACGTTATTTGATATTTTGGAACTCACCCTATCACTCGGGTGCAAGCGATGATCGAATTTATCAAGACAAAGCTATCGGAGGTTCCATTGAGCCAACGCCCCTAAATCATCGTGTGGAAAGCCGCTCCCCCTTGGGAAGCCGGTTCAGACCCACGACTCCACGGGGATACGCAAAGCCGACTTCTAGTGTCCGGACCGACCAGCGAACAAAGAGGTAGGGAACCCGTTGATCCTTTCCCTGCTCATTTGAGACCGTCGGCTGGATACCGATTTCATCCGCTTCCCAAGTTCTTTGTTCAACCGGCCGGAACTGAGACACACCATACAAGCCTCGGGCGGTGGGTGGCCCGCCACAGATCTGGGGACCGCCCGAGGGGGTGATGCGAAACGCTGAACCTTGATCTCCATGACCTCCTGACTAGCAGCACCTGCCATCGGGAATTGCGACATACTGCGGCGCCGGCGTGACGAAATTTAACCATCTGTGGAACGTCTTTTGAAATTCTCCCTGGGTGGCAACGCATGTCACCAGTGCGATGGGTTTTGGATTTTAGAGCTGGCGGAAAGAAGGCGTTGCCGGCGGGGGATCTAAAACCGCGGAAACAGCTATCTTGGGATCCTGACAGTCGAGGATCACCTGTTGACGGGAGTAAAGGTAACGTCTAATGCGGTGCAATTGGTGGCAGAGAGCTACCTGGTGTAGCTTAATATCCACCCTGGAAAGTTCAGTCCTCGAAGCAGAGAGGCCGCACACAGAGTGAGTTCGAACCTCATCCCATGTTGACTGAAAACGGGCCGCACGTCAAAAGGTCTGAAAATCGATGCCGAGACTCAGAAGTGATCAACCTGGTCGTTCACGTGATTAACCCCACATCCGAAGACCAAACCGAGCTCATGATTCCACGAGTGTTGGTCAGCAGCCGTATCCAACCCACACGCTCCGCAGCGAGGACAGCCACGCGATTATCCTACGCGAAAGGAACCGATACTTCACCCCTCTCAAACGAGACATTGCCGTCGTTCTATGAGAAGGAATTGCTGACCAAGTTTGCGACGAGGCCCGCGCTCGTGTCGAGGCACGAGCCAGTTGGAGGTTCCGGATGCTTAAGGTGGTCTTATGGGGAGTTATGGAAACAGGCTAATGACCTCGCGCGGGGTCTTCTTGGGCTGGGAGTGACGAAGGGAACACGTGTGGGGGTGGTGATGGGGAACAACAGGTACGATACATGCGGTCATCGAGACACTTCTTCACTGATATATGCTAAATATACACCGGAATAGTGCATATGCCCAGCTTCAGTGGGCTTGTTCGGTTATCGGAGCCATCCTCGTCACGATAAACCCCGCGTACAGAGTCCACGAGTTGGTAAATCGGCCCTTTTGCAAGACAAGTCTCGATCCTAAACCCAGGCATCGTAGATGCGAACCTTAAACCACGTCGGAGTCTCGCACTTATTCCTGGTTCCGAACATCCGAACGTCGAAATATTTGGCCCTATTGGTAGAAGCGTGTCCTGAGATTGCCAGCTCACCGAAGGGTGACATTCAAGCGGAAGAATTACCACACCTCAAGGTGAGCGGAAACGCGAAGCCTACTGCTACTCCCGGCTGACATCCAAACCTAACAGCGCATTGTAGTTGTTGACAACATCCACGATGAACGGGGGTTCCAAACGGAGTTGGACAGTTGCAAATCTGCCATCAACTTCCGTGAAATCCTTATCAGGGACCAAAGCTCATGGGAGGAGCAAGAACGAAAGACGCTACGGGCATCTTTGGATACACATGACGTGATTAATCTGCAATTTACAAGGTATCACCCCGCGTATCTCTTGCGCCCGTGGGGAAAGGCGTACTAACCCGTTTCTCGCCCACAGCGGAACCACAGGATACCCAAAGGCGGTTTCGCTCACACATCACAATCTACTCAACAACGCGCTGTCAATCGGTGACTGTATGCGTCTTACCGAAAAAGATGTGCTATGTAACGTCCCACCACTGTTTCACTGTTTTGATAAGTGTATTCCGAAACACCGCCAGTCCGATCCTCCAACTCACGCTCAATTCACGTTTGGTCTTAGGAAACCTTGCGGCGTTCACTCACGGGTCATGCACCGTGTACCCATCCGAAATCTTTGATCCAACCAAGATAGTGGATGCTCTTTTGGCGGAAAAGTACGCGGAAGATTTAACCCGGTCCATCCGACCAACGTCACTGGTTGGATGATGTCGAATGATGTCGAACTTTCATTTGATAGGTGTACGGCACTCCACGGCGTCCCGACCCACTTCCTCGGTGTGTTATCTGAGGTGGAGCGTAGAAGAAATGAAGGACAAGTCGTGGACCTCGGTCAACTACGTACTGGGATCGCGGCCGGGTCGCCTATACCCATCGACCTCATGAAGCGGTTGATAGACAAGATGAACCTTACAGAGCTGACGGTCGCCTATGGAATGAGTTGAGTGGCTAACCCATCATCTTTATCACCATCTTCCCATCATCCCCGTTATCAAGGTATACGTTTATCTAATTTGACCTTACTTCTAGCTGAAACGAGGTGAGCGAGGGCTCCCGCAATTCCAGGCAAAGCGTCCCTTTGCCATGTATCCTGTGGATGACGTTTAGACACTGAACGCCCCTTCTTCGCTTCGCTGTTACACAGCCCGGTGTCGTTCCAAACGACGCCCGCGGATCCAATCATCAAGCGAGTAGAAACAATAGGTAAGATCCTTCCTCACGTCACCGCCAAAGTCGTCGACTTGGACGGAAACGTCGTCCCGAGGGGAATTCCAGGCGAGATCTTGGTCAAGGGTTACCTCGTACAGAAAGGGTATGATCGTCCCCCACTAGAGTCATTTGCGCGCGTTCGTGAACGGTGGGGATTAACCTTTGATGGTTAGGTACTGGAAAGATGAGGAACAGACGAAGGCTATGACGCAAATCGATGAGGAGGATGGGCAGGTTTGGATGTGTACGGGTGATAAGGCGGTGATGGACGAAGAGGGTTACGTTCAAAGTGAGCGTGGGACTTACACTTTCATTGATTTGAGTGGAGCCAGGCTGACCCCGATTGGAATTTCGCAACCCTACAGTTGTTGGGAGGTTGAAGGTAACGTTGAAGTTACGAGATGAAGGTCTTGTTTCGGATGTCTGATTGTTGGCTCGTCCTCGCCGTAGGATATCATCATTCGAGGCGGAGAGGTAAGTTGTATCACGCACGTTAGCGCCTCATCCTCGTTAACCTCGTCATCAATCAGAACCTCTTTCCGGTCCAGATCGAGAATGTCCTTACTGCCTCTCCAGCGATCCGAGAAGCAGCTGCAGTCTCGGTCCCTGACGCTGAATATGGCGAAGTCGTCGGAGCGTGGATCGTTCTTGAGGAAGCACACCGTAAAAAGGTCCAGAAAGAGGACATCAGGAAGATCGTGAGCACGGCGATGAATCCCCAGGTATTGGATATAATGTCTGCCTGATCGTAACCTGGACTGACCCGTGGGTTCAAGAATGCTCCGGCGTACGTTTGGTTCCTTGGAGATTCGCAGATGGAAGGGTTGGTTGAGGATAGTAAGGGAGGGCTTCCTAAGACTGCTAGCGGGAAGGTACAGAAACACATCTTAAGAGCATGGAGTAAGGTTCTCGCCTCGAGGACCTACGGGAAAGTCGTTTCGTAGCAGACTGGATGGTGCACGATGCGTATACATCACAGACCGTTTGGGCCGTCTTGGATAACCGCCTGTCGGGCTCCGTAACTACCTGATTTTTACGGTTGAGAAACACATGGCCAGATGAGGATGACCTTTCGCTCAAAATCGTTACCTGCCGTGGTAATACATGGAGAGTAGCCGTGTATATGACGAGAAAGTATAAACAGGACAACTGTGCTATGAGAAACATTCGGGGGTAGAGATGAGGTTCGTCTTGGTTGCCCAAACGGACTGCTAATACAGGGTTCACCAGTCTGAATTTCGGGAATAAGGTGAACTCCAGAACGCTCCCAATCGAATAAAAACGACCTCACATGTGTTCCCCCAGTGCGTCAACTTCCGACCAGATGGATCGATGGATTGAAGGGCGCTCATTACATCGGATAATTTACGCCAGCCCAGCCGTTGTGACCTAAACGTAGGACAAACATCTAGAACTTCCAGACGCGGGTACATGCCTCGGTTGGAGAGGATGCGGTTGAGGCGAACCCAACAGGAGGTGTTGAAGGCCTTGGGCGTGCGGTAGTGATAGATGATTCTGACTTTGGTCAGGTGAGGGAGACTGGGGAAGTCCTTGAGTGCGGCTTCCCAGAACGTGGCATCTGCTTCATGGTACATTGGTCCTATGGTCAGCGATTCCAAGTTCCATAGACGTGGCATCGAGGCCATGAATGCTGTGGTGATGGTGAGTTGCCAGACTAACCACATAACAGGTGTGTTGAGGAGCGGGATGTAAACGTACCCTGGAATCCTTCCAAACAAACAGACGAAAACCGGAGGTCACGCACAGGCGATTCTGAAGTGGCTGAAACGACGCGACGGATTCCCTCGGTCAACCGCAAATCACAAGCGAGTTTACTGAGCGAGGACACGTCCAATTTAGCATCCCCGATGAATCCAGAGGGGTCGATCAACAATTGGCTCGTCGACGAAGCCGTCACGTCCAAATCCACGATAGAAAGCTTGTGCTGCGGCAAACCCGCAAACGAATTTTCAGGAGAGTTTTGACCGCCAGTCACACAATCCTGGACGTAAAGCTTGTCGCAATACGGAAACGCGCGAACGAAGGAGACCATTTCCTCATAACACGAGAAATGGCACCCGTATAACCCAAGATCGCTGATCGAAGAGGAAAGCGCGAGAACGACCTCTCTGAACTTTTTCTTCTGCTGCCGCTGTAAGAAGAAAAACGGGACTTCCCAAAGCCACAACCGGACCAAACTCCTCCTCTCCGCGAAAACCTTCAGGATCGCCAAATAATCGTTCCAATACTCCTCCAGGACCACCCGCTTGGTAGTGATCCCAAGGCTGAGCGAACGAACGTGCTGGAAGCCAGACTGCTTCAGGAGCTGGACGCATTCTTTGACGCGGTCGAGGTCGTTGACAGAGATGTGGCGTCCAAGGACTGATTGCGCGACGGAGCGAAAACTGCGCGAAGACAGAGAGCAAGCGCGTATGGTGTCAGGATATTGTCTGAGAGTCTCCATAATCATGTAGAGTACGTCCGGCGGAAGGCAGTACACAGACGTGGTCGATGGCAACCCCCTGTAGACCGGTCGTGAGATACAAGAGGTTATAAAGGCCCAATGAGGTGACAGCTCACTCGATAGCCTCCAACCCCTTCCGAACTCTCACCTTTTTCCTCGCGTCCGCTCTTGTCATGAATGCTGGTGGAGGGTTACAGTAGAGATTGTTTAGTCGTCGCGTCGATCACGTGGTCAACAATCCGGCCGCAGGAACTTGATTCTATGATCTGGGAAATGTGATTCGGGAACACGCACCGTCAGTGTGAGCCATGCAAGTGAACGTGTAGATCCGAACTTCAGTCCGACTTGAAGTCATGCCGCCCTCATTGTCGTCACTATCTCCGTGCATCATTGCAACGTAAAAATGCCCAAGAATCTGATTATGTGGGGGTGAACAGTCAAGTTATTGTGTGGTACGGGGTATAACATCGAGAAAGGACAGTGTAGTGCTTGGAGTCCGATAAACAGTCCGGTGAGTGATTGAAACCAATACGGCCGACTACTCATAAATGTAACACAACTTCTCGTCCCTGGTATCCATAACATCGAAGATCGTAGCATTTCTGAGGACTCCATCTGTCGGTATCGGGCTACCAAACTAGAACGCATTCAAATCAGTCACGACGAAAGGATAGAGCGGACCAGAATCAATCCTTCGCTCACGTTCAAAAACGGTGGTCCGCCATTGGGGAATTGCTGATACAACCCGGGCTGAGAGTGGCCACCGACAGATCCTCCAACGAAAGACCAGAAGTTCTGCGGGTGCGCGTTCTGCCAGTCATACCAAATCTTGTCAACCATCTAGGGGAGGTGCCAAACTTTGGCTTGAGCTCTTCCGTTGGTGACAATGACAAATGAAAATCTCACAGCGTGGTGCATCATAAACAAGGGGTCTAGAGGACAGGAATAGCCTTCAGCTGCAAAGGAATGGGGATCTGAAAGGAGGAAAACCCACCATTCGACGACCACTTGGGTCCACGATAACAGTCAGGCGGAAGAAGACCGCGGGGGCAAGTACCGAACATATCGCTGTTCGGGTCTCGTGTCTCAGCCACTACGAACCAAGCCAAACGTTAGAACCAACCACTCACCCTGCAAAAGACACGTGGACTGAGCCATGGGGGCCCTAGAACGCGAGAATCAACAACATCAGCAGATATTCCAGTTGCATGACCACTTCCCCACACGCTGGTAGAGGTCATCGTCTCGGAGCTTCAACTCACAACTGCACCCTCGAACTGAGTCTGGAACCCCCGGAAGTCGCCGATGTACCCATTGACCAACAAATCCCTGCTGGCCGGAGTGAAGTAGGTCCAGAAAGCATTTGGAGCACCAGGAGTGCCGTCACCAAAGGGATTAGGGTTGGTGCTTATTGCGGTGTAGTTCCTTCTGATCTTGTGGGGGACGGGGTAAGCGACTTGGAAGTCGTTCGCAAAGGCACCGGTGGTGATCTGGTAATCGTCAGCTGGGTCACCCCATCCACCGAACCCGCTCGTCGGGGAAGGGTTGAAGATCGTTGCATTAGGATAGTTGGGGCTGGCATCTGGGAGGTGGAAGCATCAGCACAGCCGAAGACCGACTGTATCGGCAGCGAGCTCTTACTGACCCAAGGTCCAATCCCAGTACGGAAGAGCCCCCGTGTATTTGCATTCATTCCTCAACGCGAGGTCGAAATCGTTGATATAGGCACGGTGCCAGGGCAAAAAGAACCCGGTGAAATGGATCTAAGAGTGAAAAGGGCCCGATCGAAAACCCACACAGATCGACGTGAACATTTCGCACGATCCAGCGATCTCATCAAAAACACCCACCACCGGGTTCAAATCCATATGGGTATAAACGAAATCTGGTAGCGAGCGGTCCTCAGAAAAAAACGCAATTTTCAGAGGGAAATTCACTGTACCGTCGAAGTAGGAGCTGCTGGTGTTGACGGGAGGGATTAGAGTGACAGCCGGGTCGCCGGTAGGTTGCAAAATCGGCTTGTGAGGCACCTTTATCAGG
>Ga0307515_10009740_pt1 | contig 18516 bp, 19 predicted proteins | sample 17_EM_MG_FD_194513 | JGI IMG/M metagenome (GOLD analysis project Ga0307515, IMG submission 194513) | Populus trichocarpa ectomycorrhiza microbial communities from riparian zone in the Pacific Northwest, United States - 17_EM | ecosystem: Host-associated > Plants > Roots > Unclassified | place...
CAATAGCGCCTTGCGCAGCCATTTGTGATCGCGCTCGAGGATGACGGGAAGCGGATTTTCGAGGCCCCTGCGATAGCCGCCAAGGATCGTCTCGCTTATCATGCGCACCGAGGGACCATCGTCGTCGCGGGCCAGGATGGCGCTTGCCGCCAGGCGAACGAGATCAAGCGCATAAGGCATCACCGCCGCGTCGTCGAAATCATTGGCACCCCAGGCCAGCCGGCCTTCGACATCGCGCCAGGTGCCGAAATTCTCCAGATGCGTATCGCCGATCGCCAGCACCTCGGGCGCAGCGGCAAGGTCCTGGCAGAGATCGAGGATGATCTCGGACCAGCGCCAATAGGTGGCGCGCAGGAAAACGAAACCGCCGCTTCGCATCTTCTCGTGCTTCTCGAGGAGGTCCTTCCTGACGAGATCATCACCGAGCTGGCCAGCCAGCCAATTCTCATATTCCAGGACCGATTGCGATATGGTCGTCATGCCGCTGGTGCTCCATCATGTCGAGACCTCAAGGGGAGAATACGCGCAACGCGCGAGCCTGCAATCACCTTTGCACGGGCAGCGACAGGCCGGCCGGGCCGGCTCGCGCGACGGCGGAAAGACGAAAGGTTGCCGCGGTGACACGGCTCCATCTTTCCATCATCGTCGCAACCGATTTCGACGATGTCCAGCTTGTCGAATCCGGCGCGCCATGCCACTTTCGCCGCTGCAAGAGGGGCAGCGCATGACAGAGACCGACAGGGGCGATTTCCGCGCGCGAATCCGCCGCAACTTTGCGCGCCAGGCGGCGATGCAGACGATCGGCGCGGAGTTGACGCGCGTCGAGCACGGCGTCGTCGAGATCGAGCTTCCCTTCGACGTCAAACTGACACAGCAGCACGGCATCCTGCATGCGGGCATCATTTCCGCGGCACTCGATTCGGCCTGCGGCTTTGCGGCCTACAGTGTCATTGATCCTGAAGCCTCGATCCTGACGATCGAGTTCAAGGTCAATCTCATGTCGCCGGGGCGTGGCGAGCGTTTCCTGTTTCGCGGGGAAATCACCAAACCCGGCTCCACCATCATCGTCGCCGACGGACGAGGCTACGCGATCAGCGACGGGCCGGCGAAGCTTATCGCTTCCATGACCGGAACGATGATGGTCATCCGCGGTAGAGAGGGAATTACGGGATGAAGTTCGAACTGAAATCGGTCGCGGGAAAGTCCATCCTGTTCGTCATGGCGGCGGAGGCCGAATACGGCCCCTTCCTGCGCTCGCGTATCGAACCGCTGATGACCGGCGTCGGCCCGGTGGAGGCGGCAATCGTGCTGACCAAGGCCTTGGCGCGGCTGGATGCTGCCGACGACCTGCCGGATCTCGTCGTTTCCCTCGGCTCGGCCGGCTCCGCGAAGCTGGAGCAGACCGAAGTCTATCAGGTGACTTCCGTTTCCTACCGCGACATGGACGCCTCGCCGCTCGGATTCGAAAAGGGCAAGACGCCCTTCCTCGACCTGCCCGTCGCACTCGACCTGCCGCTGCGCATTCCCGGCATTCCCGAAGCAAGCCTTTCCACAGGCGGCAACGTCATCTCGGGCGCCGCCTATACCACGATCGATGCCGACATGGTCGACATGGAAACTTATTCGGTGCTGCGCGCCTGCCAGGGCTACAAGCTGCCGCTGATCGGGCTTCGCGGCATTTCCGACGGCGTCGTCGAACTGCAGCATATCTCGGGCTGGACGGAATATCTGCACATCGTCGACCGCAAGCTCTCCTATGGCGTCGACAGCCTGTTCACGGCGCTGGAGGACGGGGTTTTCTGGTTCTGAACCCTCAGGAGTGCCGCGCGTCTTTTCAGACGCGCGGGGACAATCGGAACAATAAAAACCCGATGCCGCCGATTTCCCGCATTGCAAGGCGAAGCGCTTTTCATTAAAGCCTCGCCATGACCCAGATAGCACATCCCGACTCCGTTCTCATCGTCGATTTCGGCAGCCAGGTGACCCAGCTCATCGCACGACGCGTGCGCGAGGCCGGCGTCTATTGCGAGATCGTTCCCTTCCAATCGGCCGAAGAGGGCTTCAAGCGCCTGCAGCCGAAGGCCGTGATCCTTTCCGGCAGCCCGGCTTCCACGGTGGACGAGGGGTCGCCGCGAGCGCCTGACATCATCTTCGACAGCGGCCTGCCTGTTTTCGGCATCTGCTATGGCCAGCAGACCATGTGCGTGCAGCTCGGCGGCAAGGTCGAAAGCGGCCATCACCGCGAATTCGGGCGCGCCTTCCTGGAGGTCGATACGGACTGCCAGCTGTTCGAGGGCCTCTGGTCCTCCGGCTCGCGCCATCAGGTCTGGATGAGCCATGGCGACCGCGTCACCGCGCTGCCTGATGGTTTCGAGGTGGTCGCCACCTCCTCCAACGCGCCCTTCGCCTTCATCGCCGACGAGAAGCGCAAATATTACGGGGTGCAGTTCCATCCCGAGGTCGTGCATACGCCTGACGGCGCCAAGCTGATCGGCAACTTCATCCACAATATCGCCGGTATCAAGGGCGACTGGTCGATGTCGGCCTATCGCCAGAAGGCGGTCGAGCAGATCCGCGAGCAGGTGGGCGACAAGCGCGTCATCTGCGCGCTTTCGGGCGGCGTCGACAGTTCCGTCGCAGCGCTGCTGATCCATGAGGCCGTCGGCGACCAGCTGACCTGCATCCTCGTCGACCACGGGCTGATGCGCAAGGACGAAGCCGCCGGCGTCGTCGCCATGTTCCGCGAGCACTACAATCTGCACCTCTTGCACGTCGATGCCGCAGACCGCTTCATCGGCGAGCTCGAAGGCGTCAGCGATCCTGAGACCAAGCGCAAGATCATCGGCAGGCTCTTCATCGAAACCTTCGAGGAAGAGGCAAGGAAGCTCGGCGGCGCCGATTTCCTCGGCCAGGGCACGCTCTATCCCGACGTGATCGAAAGCGTCTCCTTCACCGGCGGCCCCTCGGTCACCATCAAGTCACACCACAATGTCGGCGGCCTGCCGGAGCGCATGAAGATGCAGCTCGTCGAGCCGCTGCGCGAACTCTTCAAGGACGAGGTGCGCGCGCTCGGCCGCGAACTCGGCCTGCCCGACAGCTTCATCGGCCGCCACCCCTTCCCCGGTCCCGGGCTGGCAATCCGCTGCCCCGGTGGCATCACCCGCGAAAAGCTGGAGATCCTGCGCGAGGCCGATGCGATCTATCTCGATGAGATCCGCAAGGCCGGCCTCTACGACGCCATCTGGCAGGCCTTTGCCGTGTTGCTGCCCGTCCAGACCGTCGGCGTCATGGGCGACGGGCGCACCTATGAATTCGTCTGTGCGCTTCGCGCCGTCACCTCGGTCGACGGCATGACTGCGGATTTCTACCACTACGACATGGAATTCCTCGGCCGCGCCGCGACCCGCATCATCAACGAGGTGCGCGGCATCAACCGCGTGGTTTATGACGTCACATCGAAGCCGCCGGGCACGATCGAGTGGGAGTGAGGGGAGTAGCGTAGTCTGGAGTGCTTCTGCGTATGTTTTCGCAGAAAAAACAACAACTTGCGGTTCATTTCATTCACTATCGACCATCTATCATCAACTGAAGTTTATCGACTGCTCAAGTCACTGATTTTTATGTCCCTGTGCAAACTAGGGCCGCGTTGATGAATAGCGTACTTTCTCCCACGTGCTCGTCGCTGGTGTGGCGACGAGCATACGACTGAAACCAAGCCTCCATTAGGCTCTCGCCAAAACCGGCCTGCATCGCGATAGCTGCCGGGTCGACGGCCGCGGCTTCAATTGGACGATCTCGGCGTTCTGCGACCGCTTTGGCTCTGGCAAGTCACTGTATTCGAGGACTTCGGATCCCCGAAGCGGCTAAAAGAAACGCCCTCCATTGCTTCTCCTAGAAGGCGTAAGGGATGTCGTGATAGATGCGGTGGTGTGCTATCATCCAACGCCCATCGACTTTCTTCAGGATCGGCCGGTAGTAGCCACTCTCGATCGGGGTGATGGTTCCTTGCGCGCCAAACGCCCCTACCGGCCAACCGCCTTCGGGCTTCTCTGCGCCGAGGACGTTGAACACCACAAAATGGACGTCGAGCGTCGCGGTGTCGCCCTTCACTTCGATGATCGGGTCATGGGTGGTGTGATGGCTCCACCCACGCGGCGGATGCGGCTTCATCAACTTGGTAACGGCTTCGCCGATGGCTTCCGCCCCGACCAACTCGCCAAGAAGTTCAGCTGTGCCTGCATTGTTGTAAAAAATCTCGGACTTGCCTTCGGGCAGGAAGATGTTGCTCATCGCCGCTCCGTCTCGGTAGTCGGCCGCCCGGACGTATCGCGCCATCACCTCTTGAATTTCACGTTCATCGGACATGGAAGATCTCCTTTGGGAAAATATGCACTAATGATAGATACATATATCGAACTTGATATGCAATAGTAAAAGATACATATTAACGCAGCTAGGAGCAGATGATGATTGATGTCCGTTTCCCGACCGCCTTGCAGATGATGCTCAGCCTAGCGCTGGCTCAGACCGAAGGCGTCGAACGGTTGAGCTCCGCTGAGTTGGCCGAGGGGGTCAACTCCAATCCAACATTCGTCAGGCGGTTGTTGGTGCCTCTAATCCAGGCGGGTCTTGTTCGTTCGACCATGGGGCGAGACGGGGGTGTGAGCCTGAGCGTCGACGCCGCCGCGATCACGCTCGGCGAAATCTATAGGGCGGCTATGGGGGACAAGAGGCTATGGACCGGACGCAGCGATATCCCCCATCGATGCCTCGTCAGTTGCAATGTCGAACAATTCTTTGGCAACTTGGCCGACGAAGTGGATGAGTCCGTGGTGCGTCTGTTGGGCGGACGGACGTTGGCCGATTCCCTCTTGGAACTTCGCACCCTCGATGCGGCGCGCGTTTAGAAAGAGGGTCTGCAGCATGAGTTTCCACTCCGACCGAGCGAGGCGCTACGCCGTTACAGACCCTCGACGACAAAGCCTCGATAGGACGCGCCCTTAAAGCGGTGCTGCGCGACAGCCTGATAGTCCGGGCTGCGATACCAGGCTAAAGCTGCATCGATTGTGGGAAACTTGGCGATCGCCACGGCCTCGGGTACTGGCCCTTCCAACACCTCCAGTCTGCCATTCGCGGCAAGCAACTGCATTGGGAACTTTTCGAGCACTGCTCCTGCAGAGTTGGCGTAGATATCCAGCTCCTGCTGATCGTATGTTTGCTCACGGATATAGATGACATAGGCGGTCATTCGCGCTTCTCCGATTTGACCACGTGCGGCTGACGGGGCGGTTATTCACGCCCCGTCCGCGCTACCTTGAGTCCGGCCCGAGATCAGTGCTGAATGACGACCTTGCCTATGATGTTGCGCGCGCCGTAATGCGTAATGGCTGCCTTGGCGTCGTCGAATGCATAGACGCTATCGATTACCGGCCGGATGCCATGCTGTTCCGTCGCCCGGCACATATCCTCGAGGTCCCGGCGGCTTCCAACTGTCACCGCGCGGAAGCCGACCCGGCTCATGAACATGGCCATGAAATCGACGGCACCTTCATACCCTGCCAGGATGCCAACGATGGAGATTTCCCCTCCAACAGCAGAGGCCTTCATCGACTGGGGCAGGGTCGAGGGGCCGCCCACCTCGACAACGCGATCGACGCCGCGGCCGTTGGTGAGTTCGCGGACCGCGTCGCCCCACTCGGGCGTCGCATTGTAATCGATGACGTCGTGCGCGCCGAGCCTGCGAAGCGTCTGCGTCTTCTCATGGCTGGAGGTTGTCGAAATCACCCTGGCGCCAAGCGCAACGGCCAGTTGCACGGCGAACAGTGACACGCCACCAGTGCCTTGAGTGAGTACCACATCGCCCGCGCGAACACCGGCAAGTGCCGACCATGCCGTCACTGCGGCGCAGGAAAGCGTAGCGCCTTCCTCGAAGCTCATGTGAGATGGCATGGGAACAAGGATCTCCGCGTTGACCACCTTGTATTCCGTCAGCCAGCCATCATGATCGACGATCCACTGCTCGAGGGGAGCGTTCAACGTTCCGCCAAACCAGTTGGGAAGGAAGGAATTGACCACCTTGTCGCCGACCCGGAAGCGCTTGACGCTTTCACCGACCGCCTCGATTTCGCCGGCTCCATCCGACAACGGAACGCGGCCAATTTGAACGGGCGGCTGATACTGGCCGGCAAAAATGGGCAGATCGCGGAAATTGAGCGACGACGCCCTGACGCGGACCAGGACTTCACCCCGGCCGGGCTTCGGAATCTCGCTCTCTTTGATGATCAGGCCGTCGGGTCCGCCAAAACTGTCGATGTGGAATGAACGCATGGATCTTGCTCCTGGACTTGATGCTTGTGATTTCTTTTTACCGGGAGCATGATTGTTTGATAATCGCCCTATATTGGTACAGCCTGTGCAATCCAACTTCACAATAGATCGAGCGCGTATGGACGGCGTGGTCATGTTTCTGGCCGTCGCCGAACTGCGCGGGTTTCGGGCTGCGGCCGCGCGTCTCGGGGTGACGCCGTCAGCCGTCAGCCAAGCGATTCGGAACCTTGAGGCCCGGATCGGCTCACCTCTTTTTGTGCGGACGACCAGAAGCGTAAACCTCACGGAGGCAGGCGAACGGCTTCTTGCCCACGCGCGGCCGGCCGCGGAGATGTTGAGCACCGGCATCGACGCTGCTGGCGGGTTCGGCGATGAGGTGCGGGGAAAGCTACGCATCAACGCGCCGCGAGCGGCCCTGCCGTTGCTGATCAACCGCCTGCTGCCGGATTTTTTGGCTGCCCACCCACAGATCCAGCTCGAACTCATTGGCGAGGATCGTCCGATCGATATCGTCGCGGAAGGGTATGACGCCGGCATACGGCTCGGCGATTTCGTCGAAATGGATATGGTCTCCGTTCGTCTAACGCCGGCCGAGCGGTTTGTTGTGGTGGGGACGCCTGATGTCTTCAAGGCGCAAGGCCGGCCGGTGCGCCCCGAAGATCTGCACGGCTTCCGCTGCATCCTTCATCGGACCGATGCGAGTGGTGCGGACCACTGGCGATTTGTCGTTCGGGGGCGGCCCGTCACCGTCGCGGTCACGGGTCCCCTCGTGATCAACGATGTTGATTTGTGCATCAGGGCGGCACTCCGCGGTGTTGGATTGTTCCGACTGCCGCGTTCGCTTGTGATGCCCTATCTGGATAATGGGACGCTTGAGACCGCGCTCGACGCTTTTGGCGAAGATGTGCCCGGCCTGTCGCTCTATCACCCAAGTCGCAGCCAGGCGCTGCCCAAATTGCGTGCCTTTATCGAGTTTGCGGTCATGCGTATGCGTCATCCGGTGAGCGCCGCCGACTATCTGCCCATGGCAGCGGATTAGCGGGCTTTACGGCTCGCACTTCAGGCCAGTGCCACCGGCGATTATGGGACCAGGATCAGCTTGCCAGTGGACTTGCGGCTTTCCATGTCGGCATGAGCCGTCGCCGCATCGCCGAGCCGATACTCGCCGCCGATCAGGACCTTGAGCTTCCGTTCGGCGATCCAGTCGAATAGCTGTGCCGAGCGAGCGCGCAGCAGAGCGGGCGTCTGGATATGGTCGAAAAATGTCGCGTAGCCGATCTTGATGCTCTTGGGCAGGCTCATGATATCGAGCGGACCCGGGCCTCCAAGCACCGGGCCATACCAGCAGAATGTTCCCGATCGGCGTAGTATGTCGATCGAGCCCTGAAAGGTCGTCGGCCCGGAGCCGTCATAAACGACATGCACGCCTTCGCCCTTGGTCAGACATAGCGCCTCCTCTGCGAACCGGCCTTCCGTATCGACGATGACATGGTCGGCGCCGGCCTCCCTGGCTGCCGCGACTTTTTCCTCGGATGAGACCGTCCGATGACATGGCCGCCCCGCAGCTTGATGATCTGGGTCAGCAGCAACCCGAGGCCCCCAGCCGCCGCGTGGACGAAGGCGACGTCGCCGGGCTGAACCGGATAGAAGTCGGTCGCGAAATGGCTGGCGGTGAGACCCTGCATCATCACGGATGCCGCCATACGATCGTCGATCATGTCGGGAGCCGGCACCAGCGACGCAGCAGGGATTGCAATCCGTTCCGCATAGCTTCCGGGCGCATAGACCCAGGCGACACGCTGGCCGGGTTCGATGCCCTCGACGCCAGCCCCCACCTTCAGGACCCGTCCGACACCTTCGACGCCAAGAATCTTGGGGTTGGGAATATTGGTCCAGGCCATGCCCTGTCGCACACCGATGTCCATGAAGTTGACGCCCGCAAAGGTGATCTCAACCAATGCCTCGCCCGGATCTGCCGCCGGTTCGGGACGCTCGACATATTCCAGCATCTCCGGGCCGCCTGTACCGTTCATAACAACTGCTTTCATTGACGGTGCTCTATTCTTGAATAATTGTTCCATAATCAGGTAAAAAAGGAGGCGCTAACGCAGCGCCCTCAACGCCATCTCGGCCAGGCTGGCCAGCGCCGCGCGGTCGGCGCCGCCGCGTCCCGCAACCCGAATGCCGGCAATGTTGGCGATCAGAAAATCGGCGATCGCTTCCGCCTCCAGGCTCGAGGCGATATCGCCTTCGCGTTGCGCGTCGTGAACGCGGGCTGCGATGGCTCCGCGCAGACTTTTGCCCAGGAGCGCACGGATCTCCCCAAGGTCAGGGCGGGACGCGCCGAACTCATAGGTCGAACTGACGCCAAGGCACGGCCTGTCGGCGGTCTCGACGACGCGATGCAGCATCGCCTCGATCCCGTCGATCCCCCGCGCGCCGCTTCGCAGCGCATCGAAATGCGCAGCACACTCGCCCATCCCGTAGCGACGCACCGCCGCGCAATAGAGCCGCCACTTGTCGCCGAATGCAGCGTAAAGACTTTGCCGTCCGATCCCCATCGCATTGACGAGCATCTGGGCCGAGCTACCCTCGAATCCATGCTCGCTGAAGACGTCGATCGCGCCGTCAAGCGCAGCATCCGTGTCGAATTCCCTTGGTCTTGCCATGAGGACGATATAGTCGTTCTGGAACGAATGTTCAATAATGATCCGGGAATGATTTTCACCCCTCCGCCGGTATCCCGTCTTACGCCACAGACGCTTCGGGCATAGAAGTTCCCTTCTGGTTACCTAGTCGCCTGAAAGTGCATTATTTACACTAAGTATCGATATGATACTACGGTGGCCACCGCTCGATGATTGTTGGCGTCAACGCTTGAGCGGACGCCGGCCAGCCGATTGGAAAGCCCGCAACATAGAGAAAGGAAGGAAACTATGAGTACGCAAACCTGGTTCATCACCGGCGCATCGAGCGGCCTCGGCGCTTCGGTCGCGAATGCGGCGTTGCGCGCCGGTCACCGTGTCGCTGTTACCGCGCGGGACAAAGTTCGCCTCGAGAAGCTGACCGAAGCCCATCCCGACGCCGTGCTTCCCCTGTCAATGGATCTGACCAAACCATCCGAGATCAAGGCTGCGATCACCACCGCCGAGAAATGGCATGGCGGTATCGATGTGCTCGTGAACAACGCCGCGCTTGGCTATCTCGCAGCCATTGAAGAAGGAGAGGAGCAGAATATCCGGACGCTGTTCGACACGAATGTGTTCGGCGTCGCGAGCACAATCCGGGCAGTTCTGCCTGGTATGCGCGCCCGGGCAAGCGGGACGATCATCAACGTGTCGTCCCTTAACGGTGTCGTCTCCATGCCCGCGCTCGGCTATTACAGCGCGTCAAAACACGCGCTCGAAGGTTTGACCGAAGCCTTGTCGCAAGAGGTCGCGCCACTGGGCATCAAGGTGCTGTCTATCCAGCCAGGCGGCTTCCGCACCGGTATCGTCGAACGCAATCTGCGAAGCCCGAAAATTGACGCCTATGACCCTACCGCGCACGCGGTCATGGGAATCCTGTTGAATGACAAGGACGGCATTTACGCGCCGGGTGACCCGGATCGCATAGCGGAAATACTCGTCGACCTGGTGAAGTCGGGCGACATGCCCCAGCGGCTCGGCATGGGCGCTGACAGTTGGGGTGCCATCACGGCGAAGCTGGACGAGCGCCGAGCTGAATATGAGCAGTGGAAAGATCTGTCCCACAGCACCTATTTCGCATGACGGATTGAAAGCGGTACCCGGTCGGTCTCGCCTCCGCTCATTCCGGAATCAGGTGTTGGCGACCGGTGGCTCGTCTTGCGTATACGACGGCTGGCCCATTGCAAGTCGTGCCCCAAAAACACCGAAGGGTTTATCCTCGTCGTTCTGAAACCAAACCATGCCGCTCGTCGAAAGCCTTCTGCGCGGCTCGCAGGGCCTCGGCATGCTCCATGGTCCACGCATTCAAGGCCGCGAAGGGTTTATCGAGCGATCGGCCGAGCGGGGTCACCATATATTCGACGCCAGGCGGCGCGGTGTCGATGAGCCTGCGCACCAGGATGCCGTTTCGCTCCAGCCGGCGCAGGGCTTGTGTGAGAGTCTTTTGCGCAATGCCATCGATCCGTCGGCGCACTTCGTTGAAGCGCAATGTGCCTCCGGCAGCGCAGATAGCGCCCAGGACGAGGATGCTCCACCGGTCAGCGATCTGGTCGAGGAGCAGCCGGTCAAATTCGCTGCCATCGTGAACCAACCCACTACTCATCGTTCGTCCTCATGATTTCGTCCGGGTTACATAGTGGCATTAACGTGCCATGTTTATGCTAAGGATCAATACGATACTAGTAGCTCGAACCGAGTAGCCGAAAAATGTCGGACGCTATCGCAGCAGCAATGGCGTGCGTGAACAGCATCATGCCCATCGGGCCGCCAAGCCGATTATCGCCGAGCAGGCCGACGATCGATATCGGCCCGCCAAGAGCGATTGCCTCAAGTGATCGGCCAATATTCTCGCTGCCGGCCATCTCGACAATGTGGTCCGCTCCCGCCGGCCCGGTCGGGCGCAGCACCTCTTGGTGCCATTCCGGGTTCTTCGCCCGATCGATCGCCTCGATCGGCCCCTAAGCCTGAAGCCTGAAGCCTGGCGATCCTCTCGTCGGACGTAGTGATGACAATGACCCGTGCGCCATCGCTGAGCGCAAACTGGACGGCGAATAGCGCGACCCCGCCAGTGCCTTGAACCACAACCGTCTCGCCGGCTTGTACGCGCCCCAATTCGACGATTGTCGTCCAGGCCGTCAGGCCGCGCACGGCAAGGTCGCTGCATCGAGCGCTCAGACTTTCCGGCGTGCGCCAGTTGCTCGGGATCGGCAACGACAAACTAGGATAGGCAACCGAGGTTCGTCGTGGTGCTCGTGTCGAGGGTTGGCGCTCGGCCATCGCGCCATCCGGCGATATCGCAACTGATCACGCGGTCGCCAGGCCGGAAGCGTGTGACCGCGTTTCTGGCTTCGACGATCCTGCCGGCGAGCAAGCGGCACCGCTGTAGCTAGGCCCAGGCGGCCCTCGGCGATCATCAGGTCACGGTAGTTGAGTGATACGGCTTCGACCTCGACCAGGACTTCAGTAGTGGTGGGCGCCGGACGCGCGACCTGTGCCTTCTTGAGATTCGTAGGGCTGAGCAAGAGGAGCTCCCAACGCCTCACGAGCGATGGCGTCACAGTCATTCCCCCGAACCGCCGGCGGCCGCAGCGATCCGGTCCAACGTCCGATGCAACCGAACGGCGTGCCGGAAGTCGGGCGCGGAATGGCTGTTGCCGCCAGCCGCGAGATCGGCGGAGAAGGCAGCGTAGAGCCGTGCGACATTGGCGGCCGGGCCCTCGGACGCCTGCGGCGCGAACTCATATTCTGCCGGAATGGTCAGCGGCGCGACAGAGGCGTCGTCGCCCTTGCCGCCATACAGTGCCGGCGCCAGCACCTGCAGGTTTCCGAGAGGGGAGGTCAGCACGAGGTCGCCTTCGGTTCCGTTGATCTCCCAGCGGAAGTTTTCCCCGCGCGAGGTCCCGCCCCGGTAGAAGATGGAGGCGATCGCGCCGCTCTCCAGCGCCGCGGCGATCGCCAGGTGGTCGGGGACAGTGGAACGGATCTGCTCGCCGGTGTCGGCGAGCGTTATGGTCGGCCGGCGCGTGGCGGCCGTCGAGCGGATGTCAGCGAGATCCCCGAGCACGAACTGCAGCGCATCGAGCGCGTGCATGGTCGGAACCGACAGCAGGGTCGCATTCTGGCTGGCGTCGAACATGTAGGCATGGGCGCTGTCGCTGACGGATGTCCAGGCGATGCCTGACCCGACCAGCGTCGTGCCGAGCAGCTCACCGACATAGCCTTGGGCGACCAGGTCGCGAGTGTAGCGGATCGACGGCGCCATGCGGGCCTGCAGACCGATCAGGTTCGCGACACCGCCGGCCGCGGCGCGAGCGGCGAGGTCTTCGGACTGGGAAAGATCTGGCCCTAGCGGCCATTCGCACATGACCATCTTGCCGGCGGCGATCGCGTCGGCGACGAGCGCGTGATGGTGCGCGAGTTTCACCATGACGACGACCAGGTCGATATCCGGCCTGGCGATCATCTCACGCGCATCGGCGTAGCCCGGAACGCCATAGGCCCCGCTCGCAGCCTTTGCAGAAGCGTCGCTCGACGTGGCGACAGCGCGCAGCTCGAACTGGGGAAGCGAGGCGATGGCGGGGAGATGCGCCGCAACCGCCCAGCCCGGCCGCAATGGGCTGGCGCCAATGACGCCGACACCGATCGTGCTCATGGAAACTCCTCTAAACAATGTGGTTCCGCTCCAGTATCATATCGGTACTTAGCGTAAAGGACGCACCTTAAGGCGACTACGTACCCTTAAAGGAACCTTGGACCGGCAATGCACACCGACGGCAGTGACTTCGATCGTCTCCTCCTCGACCAGATCGCGGTCCACTGGCGTCCATCCTCGCGAAGCTTGGCGCGTGGACGTGCCGGCCAGCGAAACCGGCCACGGTGAGATAGGGGAACATAATGCCTGCCATATTCGCACCGTCGCGGCGAAAGCAAAGCCTCTCCGCCCGGTTGATTATGGCGCCAGCTGTGCAAGCGTAATAAATTGCGACGGCCCTTTTCGAGGGCGATGCGGGCCGCCTTGCTTCCGATGCCGGCACCGATGGTGGAGCGATCGGTGCTGATGGTTGTCGAAACCCAGAAATATTTTTCTGTGGCGCATTTCCCTTTAAAATCAAGAGCGTAGCTTTTTGACGGCCCCGCAGGAGGTCTTTGTCACCCACCAAGCCATGCTTATTCAAGGATTTCAGTTAGTTATGATCTGTTTGAATAATCGAGTGGGAGTAGAGGCAGTCCTAAAGCATGTCGCGCAAAACCGTGCAGCGGTTTTACGAGAACGACATAAGTAAAAACAAAGACCAAAGCGCAAGAAGCGGATCTGACAGATCGCGACGCGCTTTGGGCCGTGTGCCCATAAACGCGTTGATATGATGAAGCTACGTCCGCTTTACTCCGTTAGCGACCAGGTTGGCGCAGCGGCGTTCGCTGCCATCTTCAGTCGATTCATACGAATGCCATCGAGACGCAGAAGCTCGGCTAGACTATCTGCAATGGTTCGGCGGGCGAGAGCATCTAACATCGCAGTCTCGGCGTCCGTCGCGACGTCGGCAAAAAACTCGTTGATGTTGGCGCTGATCCTGCACCGGACCGGAATATCCTCCCGCGCGACAAGGATTCTTTTGTCCTCCATCACTGCAAGATAGACTTCCCGCAATGTGATCTGCTCCGCTGCCCGGCCGAGGTGAAGACCACCGCCCTTGCCGATCGCTGCCACGATCATACCCTCTCGGGTCAACGGGATCAGCAACTTACGAACAAAACTTGCGTTTGTGCCCAGGCCCTCCGCCAAAGTTCGACTCGTGCAGCGGAAGCCGTCTTTGTCCGCGAGCGCCACGCTCAGCACCATCTGCAGCGCGGTCGAAAAGCGTAGATCAATCATCTCGTTACCTCACCATTGCCACGCAAGCGCGCACATTTTCGTGATAATGTATCTTTTATAGTTGCATTCACTCATGTAAATGTATCACATACAGGTGCATTTGAAAAGGCCGACCTCCCATCCACGCCGGCCCTGAGGAGCACACCGTGTCCGCCGTCCAGCCGAAAATCTCTGACCCGCTCGAAATCCTGTTCAAGCCGACTCGGATCGGCGGTCTCGATCTGCACAACCGCATTGCCATGGCCCCAATGACCCGCGCCATGTCCCCCGGAGGCGTGCCGGGTGAGAACGTCGCCCGCTATTACCGACGGCGAGCCGAGGGCGGCGTCGGTCTTATCATTACTGAAAGCACGTTCATTCCTCATCCCAGCGCGGGACATGATGAAAACGCCCCCCGCATCTACGGCGATGACGCTCTCGCAGGGTGGCGGCGGGTGGTTGAGCAAGTGCACGACGCGGGAGCCCGGATTTTCGCGCAGCTCTGGCACGTCGGGCTCATCCGCAAGCCGCGGGTCGACGGCGTGGGGCGTCTCTATGAGAGCGGTCCCGGCAGCAACGACCGCCTCAGCCCCTCCGGCATCATCGGAGGGAACGGTCTGCCTTTGGAACAGGTTGGTCGGCCAGCGACCTTGGGCGAAATTCGCGGCGCGATAGAGGCCTATGGCGCTGCAGCGTGTACCGCAAAGGCGTTGGGCTTTGACGGCGTCGAAATTCACGGCGCGCACGGCTACCTCATCGATCAGTTTCTCTGGGATCAAACCAACCTGCGCGACGATGAGTATGGCGGCGACATCGGCCGCCGAACCCGCTTCGCTGCCGAGGTCATTCAGGAGATCCGCGCGAATGTCGGGCCGGATTTCCCGGTGGTGCTGCGGCTATCGGCCTGGAAGCAACAGGATTACAGCGCGCGGCTCGCTGCCAACCCCGAAGAATGGGCTGCTATCGTCCGCCCCCTCGCGGCGGCCGGCGTCGATGCATTTCATCTCTCCCAGCGTAGGTATTGGGAAGGTGAGTTCGGCACAGAGGCAAATCTCGCGACCTGGACGAAGAGGCTGACGGGAAAGCCGACAATTACCGTCGGTTCGATCACGCTCGACAACTCGACGGCCGAGATGATGCGCGGCGAGGGCAGCTTGCCCGAGGACAACCTCGCGCCCCTGCTCGCGGGGCTGGAACGCGGAGCGTTCGACCTTGTGGCGGTGGGAAGAGCGCTGATCGCCAACCCCGATTGGCCGCATCGCATCCGAAACGGTGCTTCTCTCGTCCCTTATAGCCTCAGCATGCTTCAGACCCTCGTCTGACGTCCTTTTCCCGTTAGCCCGAAAGAAAACTATCATGTCCAGTCAAAACTCCTCGCCCAAGATCATTCTTGTGACCGGCGGTAGCCGCGGTCTCGGCCGCAACACGGCGATAAGCGCTGCAGAAAGCGGCTTCGACGTCGTCATCACATACCATAGCAACAAGGATGCAGCGGCCGAGGTCGTGAGCGAGATTGAAGGGCTCGGCCGAAAAGCGGTCGCCGTACGATTGGACACCACTGACGTCGGTTCTTTCGACGCCTTTGTCGCCTCTCTGCGCGGCGAACTGGGTCGGCTCGGACACGAGAACATCCACGCTCTCGTCAACAACGCGGGCATCGGGCTCGATGCCCCGTTCGAGACGACCTCGGAAGAGCTTTTTGATCGCCTTGTTAACGTTCATTTCAAGGGCGTGTTCTTCCTGACGCAAAAACTCCTGCCGATCATCTCCGATGGCGGTCGCATCGTGAACTTGTCGAGCGGCCTTGCGCGGGTCGCTCTGCCCGGGTTTGCCGTCTACGGAGCCCTAAAGGGTGCGATTGAGGTGCTGACGCGCTATCTCGCGAAGGAACTTGGTGAGCGCAATATAGCGGTGAATGTCGTCGCGCCGGGTGGAATCGAAACGGATTTCGGCGGAGGAGCGTTGCGCGACATGCCCGAGGTGAATGCTTTCATTGCGTCGCAGACAGCTCTCGGGCGCGCCGGGGTGCCCGACGATATCGGGCCTGTTATCGCGGCGTTGCTGTCCCCCTCCCATCGCTGGATAAACGCTCAGCGCATCGAAGTGTCCGGGGGATGGCTGCTCTAGACCTCGGCGCTGGAAAGCACCCGTTGAACGCTACGTTCTTTGCTTAGGCTTCCGCCAGGGGCAAAAAGCTCAACGAGGCTGCAGGATGCGCGGGCATACGCAGACCCTGCATTGTCAAACGCAGGCATCGAGTATTCGGATCAGTCCGCGCGGGAGTTGAAGAGATACGCTGCCATGTCGATCACCCCGCCAAGACGATTTTGCCAAACGGCCGATCCTCGATCAGATGGCGCAAGGCTTCGCCCGTTTCGCTGAGGGAATAGACCCGCTCGACAATTGGCTTGACTGATCCGCTGACGATCAGCGGGACGATGTCCCGCCATGCATTGGCGATGGCGGTCGGGGATTGGGCGAACAGTGAGAAACCGAACATCTGCGCGCCCTTCCAGATCAAATCCGTCACATCGATCGTGGTTTTGCGGCCAGCAGAATACCCCAGCGTGATCAGGACCCCACCGAGAGCAAGGCTGCTCAACGCCTCACTCGTCAGAGTGCCACCGATGCTCTCGATAGCGATATCGGCTCCCTTTCCGGCCGTTATCCGTCGAACGCCATCGGCGAGACCTTCAGAGGTCAGGTCAATCACGTCTTCGAAGCCAAGCTCGCGTGCCTTGGCGGCCTTCGCCGCGCTGCCGGCCGTCGATATCACCTTGCCGGCGCCCTGCGCCCGCGCCAGCTGATACGTTGCGTTGCCGACCGACCCGCCTATTCCAGGCGCCAGCACCGTCATGCCTGGCTTGAATCCGGCCAGCGTCAGCGTGATCTGCGCTGTCAGATAGGCCACTGGAAGGCTGGCTGCGACGATATCGTCGATTGCATCCGGCACGAGCGCCAGATGTTCGGGCCTCGCCAGCAGCCATTCCTGCCACGTGCCATTCTCACGAACACCGTAAGGCCCGGTGAACATCACGCGGCTTCCCACTGCGAGACCGGAGTTGCCGGCATCCTCGACGACACCGGCGCCCTCGTTGCCGAGCACGAGCGGCGCCTTGGCCCGAGGATGCCCACCCGACAGGATCGTGTGATCGAGCGGAGTGACGCCGGCGGCCGTGACGCGGACCAGCACCCTGTCCGCCGCCGGTTGCGGCTTGGGCAATTCGATCTGCTGCAGACCGTCATAGCCCGAGAAAGTCTTTGCCTCGATTGCGCGCATCACCATTCTCCAGGAATTGATGTGATCAGGGGATATTCCACCGCTTTGCGGCCCAGATGGCATCGATCACCGGCCGACACCGATGATCGAAGGACTGCTCAGTTCGGGGGATGTCGAGCGGCTGCGTAGCCGTCGATCCACCGAGCGATGTTCTCGACCGTGTCCCGGTAAAAGCGCTCGTACAGCCCGCGGGAGACGTAGCCGATATGCGGCGTTGCCAGCAGGTTCGGCAGCGCGCGGAACGGATGGTCGGGCGGCAATGGTTCCTGGTCGAAGACATCGACCGCCGCGCCGGCGATCGTCTTATCTCTGAGCGCCTTGACGAGATCAGCCTCGACGACGATCGGTCCGCGCGACGTGTTTACCAGGCGTGCCGTCGGTTTCATCAGTGCCAGTTCCGCCGCACCCACAAGGCCACGCGTCCTTCCACTGAGCACCAGATGGACGGACAGGACATCCGCCTCTTGGAACAGCTTCTGCCTCGAGACGAGCGTGGCACCGACTTCCGCCGCGCGCTCGGTGGTGAGATTCTCGCTCCAGGCGATCACTTTCATGCCGAAGGCATTGCCGATCTTTGCCACCGCACCGCCGACATTGCCGAGACCCAGGATGCCGAGCGTCCGCCCGGCCATGTCATCCCCGACCGACTGCTGCCATCCACCGCCGCGCAGCGACGCGTTCTCGGCGATGAGGTTACGGGCACTGCCCAGGATAAGCGCCCAGGTCAGCTCGATCGTCGGCGCCGACGTGTAGCCCGTATGAACGACCTCGATACCCCGCTCCTCTGCAGCCTGAATATCGATCGAGGCGTTCCGGGGGGCCGTCGAAGCAATCAGCCGGAGTTTGGGCAAGCGCTCAATGATGGCACGCGTCATCGGCGTGCGCTCCCGCATCACGCAGACGACGTCGAATGGTTGCAGGCGCTCGATGACGGCGTCGGGGTCTGCAAGATGATCGTCAAAGACGGTCACCGTCGCCCGCGCATCCAGCACCGACCAGTCTGCGAGCGAAAGTGCAACGTGCTGGTAGTCGTCCAGCACGGCAATTCTGAAGCGTTCATGTTTGGCAGACATCGCGTTCCTCCGAAGAGATCAGTTCGTTACCAAGACCATTGGGCGGGTTCCCAGTGGTATGCCGTGTCGCGTCGGACGACATGCCCAATGGCTGGAAACGGAAAATGATAGCCCATCACCATGATCCGATCGGTCGCGACGCGGTCCAGAATGGCCTTGCGAGACTTGATCGCCTGCGCAGGGTCATAGTCGAGCAGCGGCGACCACTCAGGATGCTGCAAGCTCGTCACGGGATGATGGGCAATGTCACCCATATGCATGAACTGTTCGTTGCCCGAGGTGACCAGGATTGTGGCA
>Ga0307515_10009741_pt1 | contig 18516 bp, 16 predicted proteins | sample 17_EM_MG_FD_194513 | JGI IMG/M metagenome (GOLD analysis project Ga0307515, IMG submission 194513) | Populus trichocarpa ectomycorrhiza microbial communities from riparian zone in the Pacific Northwest, United States - 17_EM | ecosystem: Host-associated > Plants > Roots > Unclassified | place...
CCAGGGCCCCTCGGCACTCACACCCACAACCATCCCCGACCCCGTCCCAACCTCCACCGAATACCTAATCTCCATCCACGCCTCCGCCTGCAACTTCTACGACACCCTCCAAATCCGCGGCCAATACCAACGCCAGCCCCCCTTCCCGTGGATCTCGGGCTCCGAATTCTCCGGCCTCGTCCTCTCCTGCCCCCGGGGGGGTCTCTACCCCGTCGGCACGCGCGTGTTCGGCGCGTCCCAGGGCGCCTTCGCAACCAAGATCTGCGTCGAGGAAAACAACATCCGCCGCATCCCCGAGGGCTGGAGTTTCCGCGACGCCGCAGGACTGTTTGTCACCGCGCCGACTAGCTATGCGGCGCTGGTGACCCGCGCCGGGGTGAGGGCGGGAGAAACGGTGTTGGTGCATGCCGGGGCGGGTGGGGTGGGGCTGGCCGCGATACAGATTGCGAAGGCGCTCGGGGCGAGGGTGCTTGCCAGTGCTGGGTCCGAGGAGAAGAGAAGGGTTTGTGTCGATTTCGGCGCGGATGGGACGGTGGATTATACCAGACCCGACTGGGTGGAGAGGGTTAATGAACTGACGGGTGGGAGGGGCGCGGATGTGGTTTTTGATCCGGTGGGGTTGGTGGGGAGGAGTTTGTCGTGTACTGCGCGGAATGGGAGGGTTTTGGTGGTGGGGTTCGCGGGGGGGAGGATTGAGGAGGTGAAGATGAATCGGGTGTATGTCACTTATCCTCAACCCCCCAGTGAGAGGGAAAGAGGCTAATGAGGAGACAGGCTATTGAAGAATGTGAGCGTTGTTGGAGTGCATTGGGGGTTGCTTGCGAAACATGAACCGGAGACGGTGACGAGTACGTGGGAGGGGATCTTTAGGTTGGTGGAACAGGGGAAGTTTAGGGGGACTGTGTTTGAGGGGAAGTACAAGGGGCTTGCGGACGTGGGGAGGGCACTGGAGGATTTGGAGACGAGGAAGACGTGGGGGAAGGTTGTGGTCGATATGCCAGAGGAGGAAGAGAGAGCGAGGCTGTAGTTGGTACAGTAGTTTGTGTGCATTGTCATTACTGCCAGGAGCTTTAATGGCAAGTTTATTGCTGCGTGGTCATTGTTAAAATCATCGAATAACAAGAAACGATATCTTTAGTTCGGCAGGTTCGAAACTTGCCGTGCTCAATAAATAGGTACTCTAAACATACCAATATCGCCGGGTCGAAATCTGCAGTGATCAGTCTATGGTGCCGTAAACACCAAAGGTCACAGGCGTTTGCTCTTCTTTTCACATGTCAGACCTCGGATATCATTTCTGCCGTTACAACAATCCAGTGGCTGTCCCGCATAGTAGATCATGTAATAGCTGAAAGACCTCAAAATTCTCCTATGCGAGACAAGATGTCTAGAGATCTCCCGCCAGCTCGTCTAGAGCATTCAGAATGTCAATGACAGAACTCATACACTTGCACGCGAAGTGTAGGGACCAACATGGCGGCATAATGGAGTATGTTTCAGTCCATCTAGCAAGTGCGCCCTTCATGGATTTACTGTATCTAGATATGTCCTGAGTTATTGAGGGGAAAGTGGGCATTTGAGAACGATACGTAATAAGACTATCTTGTTATAGGGGAGGGGGCCAAACCACTGCTCTATTGCCAGTATACGCACCCATCAAGATCCCATTTCCTCTGGCATATATCTTGGCTCGTCTTTTACAGCTTGGGGAGGGAAACGTTTTCGTTTGCGTTGTGTACTGAGAGGTGAACAACGAACAGCAATTTGAAAATGACCGATTTCGCGTTCCAATCAGTCCCAAATAATGACTCTGGAGACAGCGGCCAGCTGCGAACAAGCAACACTAAGCACACACTAGCGAAAAAAAAAGAAAAAAAAGCTTCCAATATCCTACAGCAACATCCTACAGCATGGAACTAAGTGGAGGAGACGTCGACAGGAGGACGGGCGAGGGGCAGGACGGGCGAGGGGCAGGAGGAGGATGCAAAGACAGACTCAAACTAGTGAGAATTAGAGTTGCTCTTGTGCCCGCTCGCTCGGTGAACGCGAAGAGAAAAAAGAAAGTCTGGTATAAGAGCAAATTAGGGTAAAATATGCTCTCGTGCCCAGACTTTTTGCTTCGCTCGGCGAAAGTTTACACAAGCGTAGGTGATAGCAGGCGAGATCAGGTAAAATATACTTTATTTATTACTACATCGCTAACAGATTAACCGAACACCTTGGTTACATGGGATGCGTAGCAGAGACCGGTGACGTTCGTTGTCCATGATCATCTCTCGGCACAGTACCTTCGTAAGTACTTAAGTACTTAAGTAGTGCTCTTGTTCCCTGAATTTTTCGTCGCTCGCAAGCTTGCATCTTAAAATGAGCTTGTGAAGAGCACTCTTTTAGTTCTCTTGTTTCTAGTCTCCATCTTTACTACACTACATACTTTTTGAGTGAGAGAGCTCGCATAGGCGCGATTGACAGTCCAAGTTTCTCTTCGCGATATCATCCTCCGCCTACATGTTATAACTGGGTGCCATGTCACTTGCATTAGTGAGCGGTCTTTCCTTGACGGATAGCGTTCAGATATCATTACTTATTGATAGACGTGTGTTGATTCTGCACTATCTTCCTGAATACATGACCGGACGAACCGCATACCGCATCTATAGCATCCGACACAGCATTCGACATTTGGCAACTCTATCTTTTTTGCCATACTACAGTTCGAATTCGTGTTTGTTCTAATCCCTCCCAAGTCTCCTTCTCGATAGCTTCCCATTCGCGAATTGACTCCTGTTCGTGAATAGGCAAAGGTCGCCTGTCTATGAGACAGAAAAGTATATTCATTCGAAACGACCTAACCACTGACCCTTAGTACCTTAACTTCTCTATGTACAACATTTACAACACAGAAAATCGTCTCTTCCATCCCTCTCACATATACACTCGCTAGACATGAGCGTGTGAAATGGGAAGCACCGGGCGATCCTAATTCACTGCTGTCCTATGGACTTTCCCGCCCCAAAGATATCCAACCACTTAACCACTTGGAACGAACCCGCAGGGAGAGACCTGATGCTGGCGAAAGATTCAACTACCAGATAGGTTCTTGCAGCAACAAACGCAAGTCCCGTCACCACACCACAAACAACGCAAACTGAATCGAAGTACCGACGGGGGCGTTCTCGAGAGATCCAAACAACGGAGAAGCCGGGCAATCCCAGCAGTACCACTGAAATTATCCCGAGAGCGCCAATACAGCTGGAGACTTGCCAGAGATGTTGTTCAATAGCTGTTGGAAACTGTTCGTTCCACTTCGTCGCGTGAATGCCGCCGTAAACCATTCCTGTGGTACCGACGAAGGCTAGTAATATGATACGATGCAACATCTGCCAGCGTTTGTTGAATACTCTCCGCACAATGGTGGTATCCGAAAATTCAATCTCATTCTCGAAAAATGCCCCAGGACCGAGTAACCCGGGGATTTGAATGATTTGATTCCATACCAAACTCTTTGACATTGCATGAAGCAATAAGTCTGCCCTCGCTAATATCTCTGCTCGAAGTTTTTGTTTCCATGTAAAGGAGTTAGGCGCTGCGCTAACCTGACAACGGAGGACGAGGTCTTGTGCCGTCCTAAGTGACCTTAGGTGAGACCGGGTGAAGCGGATTACATCTCCATTTTGCGCCGAATTTGCTCTGTAACTCGTCAGCTAGCCGTTTTGATTTTACCTCCGTCACCAAGCCTCTCATTCATCATCTTGGAAGAACATACACTAACAAGGAGTCAGCTTAACTAGAAGATATTTCGAGGGCAGTAGATATTGATATGTACCTTTTGTCATTTCTCGCAGCGCAATCTCCAATGCATTGGATATATTATCATCTGGCCCTCCAATTAAGATTGGCATTTTCAACTCTCTAGCATTATCCAAGGCGACATTTAAACTTTCCCAAAGTCCCATGTGGTCGATATCATTCAGTTGCATGTGGTCGTTATTATCTAGTTCAGTATCGGAATAGATCTCGCGGACTCCTTCACTGACTATTTTAAGGGATCTCATGATTCGGGATAGCGTCGACACAACATCGGAAATAGCGCGAGGTACTTCAGGCTCAATGTCTTGGTTGACAACAATGGAAACCGGATGTGAGGAACCGCTCAAGAAACTCATTAATATAGGACGCCCGAGGTCTACCGGCTTCTGCAACCATGAAGCATACATGAACATTAAGTTCACAATATACAGCGCAGTATGGAGTTCTAGCGGGGTGATTGGTAGTGCTTGGATCTTGCGGGCTAGACACTGCACCAGAACCCAACCTGCTTGCGAGCATACAAGCACTTTTGCGAGTACATCCTGTTTGCTTCTGATCTCAACTTCAACGGTGGAGAAATTTCGGATCAATTCCATCCATTCCTCCTTTAACGGTTTGTCGAAACGCAATGGTGTCAGGCGTCCCATTTCGAGATCCCAACCCTCAGTTGGTTGAACACGGCCACCGTCGAAATTAACGTGCGCGATGCCTCCCATTGTCGCATAGAACGCTTGCATCATCCCGATAACCTTGCCGCTTTCACTGGACTCATTCACATGTTGACAAAATTTTTGAGTGGTATAGTACTGATGTAGTGCTATGGTCGATACAAACTCAGGCATAATGAGAGTGATAAATGCCCATAAGCACTTCCCGACAACATTCGGCGGCGGTTTAAGGTCGTCGTTACTTCGCATCGATATAGGCTCGACATTTAAGTGGATAGCGGTCCAAACACAAAGACCGATGGCGACTGTGCATGACAAAAGAATCGAAAACGAGCCGCGACCATCGGGCTCTGCGACCCAGCTGAGTCTCGTTTCGTTGGCTTTTTGTGTGTTTGCAGTGGCAAGGGGGAGAGCTCTAAGCGGGAGAGCATATATAGTGAGGATAATGCATAAGAACGTAGAAGGTGCCATGTTCGCCAATTTGACGGAGGGAATCGCCTATAAGGGTGTTATTTGGCCACAAAATTATCAGGAGATATTACCCTTAAATATCTACAAAGGGTTCCTTTGAGTGCGGTATAGGTACAGAAATAGCCAGCCTCGTCGGTGCGGTGTAGCTGCCAGCTATCCATTTGCGCACAATATGCAACGCACTAGCCAACTGCACAGCCAGTAAAGCGGACGGAAAAGATCCTGTTGGAAGAACGCTCATGCATTGAGCAAGGTGACGTCGTGGAGTGAGTGCAGTTGCGGTTACCACTTTCCAAAGGCGAGCACCGATAGGTTGGAGTCTGGGAGCTGCAATGCATACGCTATCGATCGGGGGTATTTTGGTGTTAATGTGGCAGAGTTTTACTTCCCAAACACGACTAGTTCGAAGAATGAAATGGATGTCCCAGTGATATGACCTTTTTTCAATCTCTGCACACATACCCGCTGCACAGATTATCACTCTGGTCCGGTTAGTGAGAGGTTCTGGATGTATGTAGATAACCTACCCTAGAGGACTGCTGTGGGTGTAACCCAAGCCCTGATTACACAAATGTAGATAGATGGTTGGAGATGAAGTCTACTACTGTACACAACAGAATCAACTATCTTCATCTAAAAATAACGAGGAAAAGTGTGGGGAGTTCAAGGCAATTTGTATTGGGGGATGGGGTGTCAGTGAAAAGACGAGCTGGTACCTCAGAGGATCCGTTGGTAAGAGAATAGAAGCAAATGGCAGTAGTTGTGGCAGTGGCGGTGATGGTGATGGTAATGGTAGTGGAGGTAGTGTAGTGGTTGAAAGCAGGAAACTCGCCAGCCGCAGATGATAACCAGTCTAGGAGGTGACGATGAAGACATAACGGGCATAATGTATTGCGGGGTTGACAGGGTATGTTGTGCACACGTCATGACCATTAGAGATAGGCAATCACTCAAGGAACAGCTTCTAATTCAAACAAAGCGCCAATTTTATTCTCTAATGGTGGTGACTGTGGCAGAAATACTGCACAGCCTCACAGATTTGGTTGGTGTTGTGGGTGAAGTCATCAATGTCTCCCACATTTGCGATTCTATGAAGCAATCGATTAGCGGAACCCGACCAATAATTCAATGTAGCTGATATTTACTACAACACTAATACCCCCACAACTATACCAAACTCCACCTCCTTCAGATTTCCCAGGAGGGCAGCTAGAAGTCTTCACACTCCACCAGTGCTCGTGCTGCGGAGATGATATATCCCACACCCAGTACCTGCATCAAAAGAAAACCATGCATACCCATGAAGAAGCCCGAGAGGACGGTCTGGGGACAGGGGCGGCGGGGTATGGGATGCTTGCTGGAGGTCCCGAATGTCCTTGACGAGCCTTCGGGTACGTTCTTCTTTGCTGTCATTGTCGACCCCAGTAGAAGTGGAATTCGTTAGATAACTTCCAATTCCTGAATTCATTGGCGATAAGAGAAACTTACGAACGACAATGAGGGTGGATTGAGTAATTGCCCTTCGCTTCCTCTTCCTTGACATATTTGACCATATTGTTGGATGGAGTTGTTGCTCGGATCGAGGTAGTTCGCAAGTGGTCAGATCGACTAGTCGGTTATGTGTAGCTCCGTAGACTGGTTATATGCTGTTGCTTTCGCAAGAGTCACATACGGAATAGACCGGTGGCAGTCGTTATGCGAAATATTCACCCCTGACTGTGTCACTATAGTCGAAGATGCCGAGGAGATGCGAAGTGTCGGGGAAAGGGGGGGAAGAAGGGTGCGTTGTAAGTAGTCATGGGACAATGCTGCGGCGAAGGCGTAGACGGAAGCGAGGGGTGTGGGGAGAATCAAGGGAGACGAGGGGAGGCGGTGCAGTGTAAAGGCGTGTTTAAGATGAGGTGGGCAGCGGTTTAGGGTTTATGCTAGCATTGAACTTGTTCGACGTGCTTCTCTAAGTTGTAACAGACGCTCTCTTCCGTCACCAATTATCTCCCCGATCCATCCTCTACGTTAGTCAAAACCTACAGCTTCACCATGTTCAAACTACTCAACCGGCAGACATTCAAAGCTCCTCACAGTCCACTTAGCAATCCGCTTCGTAGTCCTTTCGTCTCTATTTTTTGCCATGTCCACTGCATGCAAGCCCCGTATTCGATATTCCGGGCCTGAGTTACGATACGATCTACCATCGACTCTCTTCTTGAATCGTGACCCCAAAAGACTTTTTTAATCGCAAGTATCAGCAGAAGTCTTATAACGCGGGGGATCCATTAATTCGCATGGCAATGGTAAGTTTTGATGTCCTGATCAAGGATTTCAAGCATGAAACTCTGAAAACGACGATTACAGAACAATTAGGCGTATCGTACCTTTCCAAGGCAACAGAAACTGAGACCAACAGAGTAGTCTAAGTGAGTGGTGGAGGATTTTCCATCTCTGTTTCTTATGAGGGTGAGTCTTTTACTGTGGATAGTAGATGCCGATGGGTATATTTTTCAGCCCAAGTGAGTATTTTTACGAAGAAAAAAAGCCAGACTATCGAACAATCTAGGCAAGCGAACTTCTTGGTATGTCAGAAGATATCCTTAGAGAAATGGTCATAATCGGAGGACATCCTTGTGCAGCTTGTTAGCTCCATCAGCATCTCACTTTTCAGATTTTAACCTTCTCGGTACCGAATTCCTCCGGCTATCTAAGGCTTTTGAAGGAGAGGACTATAGAAGTTGACAAGTGGGACTGCACTTCAGTGGTAAGTAGAAGGTGGAGGAAGAGTCTAAGCTCTAGTTTAGAGGTCGGCAGATTCTACAAAACGGCTGCTTGTGGCTTGGATCATGAACCATCACTCACATACTCGAAATTCTCGACTGTTGCATGTGTACTTGGATCGTGAGTCTCAGCACCGTCTGGTGTCTTGTATGAAGATGGTGGCTGTATGAGGATATGCATCAGGACCAGGGTGATGCGTCTCATGTCAGATAGAGCATACGCGTACGCATATGGGAGATTGTACATATACGGGCCTCTGGCCCTCGAGATAGAGAAGCCAATCAAGAAGTCACCAAACCATCTAAAGTAACATCGACAATTGCATATACAGGTTTCAGCCGGAGATGAGTCTCGTATGGCCGGAGACGGTGTCTTGTATGACTGGAGACGATGATGTCTTGTATGGCTGGAGATGACTATTGACTCTGATACGGGCTGATGGCATTCAGCCGTACTTGTACTCTCATATATATGTGGCCTTGTGGCCCTCTTAGATAGTATACAATCAAAGCTTCTCTCTATCTCTACTTTGAACATCGACTGTTACTTTGGATGCTTGAATGACTTGGTTGACTGATCTCTCGAGGCCCCAAGGCCTGTATATATAGGCTCCCATATCCATATCCGTTTGCATACGCGTTTGTACTATTTTGACATGAGCCGTTCTCACTGATCTTGATGCAGACTGTGCATATCCTTAAACAAGCCGCCATCAAACGGAGCCGAGACTCGCGATGCAGGTACACATGCAACATCGACGTCTCCTTCACAAGATTATTATTTCCAGTGGATTTTAACGCAAGGCCTATTGCTTGTATAATCCGGAATTCCAGTGAGGTGTCTAGCGGTTAACCCAGTCGAAGGAAGTTAGAAGGCTCTTGTGGTTAAGGAGTCGAGAGTCCGTTATCAATTATATTGTATCATCACTCCCATTTCTCTGAGTCATGCCATGTTGTCAGTGTTATATTAGCGCTGAACTCGGAAGTCTGTAATCTTAGCACTGTCTCAGGTCACTTGTGATGAGCGTATATATGAACGAGGCATATTATCAATCTATTACAGATTTTAGTCCTAACTACCCACATATACCCCCCGATCATATCACATAAAGATATTATATACTTGAAAAACATCCATTAGATACAAGAAATATTTACTCGCCACTCAATGCTGTCGCCCTAACCTAAACCGGACACAGGCGCCCCAAATGATCACTACCAGCCCGCCAATCCTCACTTCCGACAGCGGTCTCCGCAAAGAAGACACCGAGAGGATCATACTTTTGCTTGAGCTTGTACAGTCTTGGGTATTTGCTGCCCCAGAAAGCTTCCTGGCGATTGGGCTCGTTATAATCGCACTCGGCGAGGTAGACACCAGATCCGGGAGAAACATCGCGCCACCTCTGCATAGGACCATCGGTAAATGCTTTCTGCTTAGCCCTGATATCATTATAGTCGCGGATATTGATGTCCCACCGCACGGCTGTAATAGCTGCTGAATGTCAGATTCCCGATCTTTCGCGCTGGGAGGGACAAAACCTACCGTGGAAGACGGTGTTTCTCCAGGCAGGAAGAACAGCGTTCTCGTTAGCCGTAACCTTACCGGCCGCAAGAGTTGGGGCGATGTTAAAGGCAATCAAGTATGTCGCGGAGACAACCTCACGGATGGCGTCAAACTGAACATCAAATTTGGCAGTGGAATCCCAGTTGTGGCGAGGGAAGAGACGAGAACCGCTCTGTACATTCCACAAACCAATCGACTCCTTGGGAAACCCGGCTTTCCAGGCTTCATAAAAACCTGGGTATGCAACCGTTTTCGGCTTGAGCGAGACTCCAACTGAAGTGGCAACCTTAACTGTTGATGCAAGAAGCGCGTTGACTTCGGCCTCGGTCTTTCCGGGAGCGAAAAAAGGCTGCATGGTGAAGGTCTGGGCGCCGGGGGTAGTTGTGTTAGGGAAGATGTTGAAGTAGGTGTAGATGCCTTTGTCGGCATGCGCGGGGAAGAGGGAGAGGTAGTGCTTGATGACGGTCCAAAAATCATCGTTGGCAGTGTTTCCGGTGGCGTACTTAGAGATATCTTTGGGAGATGGGTCGAAGGTGAATGTGGAGATGGTGACGGGCACATCAGGGAATGCCTTGACAACGATAGAGACCAACACACCATACGTGGAGCCACCACCGCCACGCATTGCCCAGAAAAGATCCGAGTTATGATCAGGACCAGCTGTCACGAAGCGGCCATTTGAAAGGACAACTTCGTAGGCCAGAACCTGATCGGCAGCCATACCGTGGATGCTAGAAAGCGGGCTATGACCACCGCCTTGAATGTATCCACCACCCCAGCCAACAGTCTGGGAAGGAAATATCAGCACCATATAAAAGTTACAACCGATGGCCTTGACTCACCATTCCTTCGCCTCCAACAGCCATGAGACCAGCCGCGTGGGCAGCGGCGTAAAGCTCAAATCCTTGAACACCGGAACCGGCCTTGATTGCCGGGCCGGTGTACCTCTTGCTTTGGTACTTCTTGATAATGACAATATCCTTGAGATGGTGTGTGCGGATACTGAGGGATCCAAAACCACTGGCCTTTCCGTGGAAGTCATGACCGGTATTCTTAACCACCAAACGGATGTTCATGTTGCGAGCAAAGTTGACCGCTGCCTGGATGTGCTTCGCATTTCTGGCGTTGACAACGTAAACCGGATATCCTCCCAAACCGCATTTATGTCCTGCAACTGAGCCATCCACGGGAAGGCATGTCATACCCTGGTTGAGCGGTGACATGATCGAAGTCGGGTGGTCAGCACTGGAGTTGCGCATTAGCACCTGCTCATAATTTGACTGGCGAATTGGAGAATCAAGGACTTACTGGAGGAAAGAATTGCTCCACTCAGCGGTGACATTTGCACATTTTGCCGCGTTGTAAGCTGGCCCATGATAACAAACATCTCCGATTGGATTAGGCTTGACAAGCTGTTTCTCAACGAAGGAGCTGAGGATTGACCACTTGGCTTTGGAAGGCCATTTTCGATCGCTAGGAATGACTTTACAAGACTGTCTATCCGAACGCACAGACTTATTGTTGTCTTCTAACTTTTCGCCAAAGCTAACTTCGGAGTAGTTGTGAACATCGTCATCAGTGAGAGTGATCTTTTCAGCTGGAAGAACGACATCAGAAGAGCAGGTAGCCACTGCCTGCGTTTCGACTGGCAACGCAGCTGCTGAAGCAACTGTAGCAAAGAAGCCCAATACCGATACTTGTGAAATCTTCATTGCGTAAGGCAGTGATGACAAACTGTAGGAACGAAAGAAAAAAATGAGTGTGACGGATGGACTTCCGCTGTGCCGGGATTTGAAAAAACAGGCGGCGTGTCTTCGATACAGTCTCCCAGAAAAACGTGGGAGAGGAGATTAATATACTAACGGGGGGGGCGCGGATATACATATCCGACACATTGAATATATATATACATCACATATGTACCTCACGTAAACACGTGATAAATCAGGCAAATATGCCATACCGTAAGAGAAAGGGCTTTTTAATAGTTATAATGCGCTTTCGTCGTTGGGACCGCTCTTGAACTATTCAATACCGTTCTTAGATCATTCTTAGATCGTTCTTAAACTGTTTGAAACCGTCAATAAAACTTGAAATTGTCGTTTGACAATCTTAGATCTACTTTAACAGCCGTGTAATATTCGTCTCAAAAACCAACCCTTTCTAACAGTAGGTATATCTAGAGTATTTTGATACCACTCTATGCCATACTAGAGGAAGATGGCCAGATTTGGAAAAGATATAATATCCGAGGCTCGGTCATAAGCTGTGATAAGTCTACTCTAGGAACAGTAATACCATTGGTGTCTATGAATAGGTAAAAAATCGTCGTACGATTCCTGCGATCTAGAGTACCTGCCTAGATCTTGCCCTGTCCAATCCTGTGCAATGGTGGCCTTAAACTAATTCTCCTATCTCGGGGATAAACAATCGTAACATCATGTCCGGCCCATTTGTGCGACAAACAGACGGAGCCCCACACAACGTACTCGTCCGCTCCATCTTAGCTGCGAACGGGAACGGACGTTTCGGATCTTCCGCTACGGAATTCGTATGTGTAGAGCAGTTAGGCAGGCATGGTTGGCTGGCCGCGGCAGTTTCTCCTTACCTGGGAATATACTCGTTACTAACATTTAGTGCCAAAAATGTAAGTGATGAAACTTGCCCGAAAAGGTAGGCGAACGCTCAGTTGTTACCATTCGTGGTTTAGATCTCGCCGTGTCTTGCCCCGCAGGTTCCGTTTCTTGGTATTGGGTGCTGGCAGCGGTTGCAGTGTTGTGTTTAAGGTGTGAACATTGGACAATCGAACGAAGTACACGGACGCACATGTGGGGCCGATGTTACTCAACCATGTAACTGGCAGTATTCCTGACAGGGTTGCATGGGGCGGGGGTAGATCATTCATGATCAGTGAATTTAGAGCAGGTGGAAATTTTCCATCAGGGCTACAATCGCCAATCAGTCTACTCTATTTAACCGCGCGTAGTGACACCAGCCTTCATTAGGGTGATTGGCGGCTCATAACCAAATCCGGAGCGACCTAGTTCTTCATCCTTACAGTTATCCGATGCATGCATAGGACATTAAAGCCTCGAGGGATTAGGAATCAAAAAATCTTGCAGGTTCGCAAGGGAACCGTTATTCCCAGAAGTTACCGGGAAAACTGGTAGAAGCCTCGGCTTTTGCACGATACCCAATGAACTGCGGTGGTAATGACCTGCGGCTCATAGGAGCAGAACTTGGGCTAACTACTACACAAACCCTAAATCGTATGGTGGCGACTTCAGAGAGTTTCTACCCTCGCCGTCAAAAGACATCAACTCACAGCTTCCGATAGGGTGGCCAGTTCCGTTTGAAGTGAGGTGCAGGTAAGCGATACCTAGGCAATTCTATACTCGGCGAATGCAATGCAGTTAATGTAGAGTAGGGTACATAAGCGACTTTGAAGACCTGGGTCAAATGTCAAGTGTGAATCGTAGATGTTCACTCGGTATTTGTGAATTAAGTAATTCGAATAGGCTCACTGCTATAGTCAGTGGTGAGACTCCTCAGAGAGATCTAGTGCCTAGATTCACAACGTTAACGAGCTGTCAACTACGCCAGTCTGTAGTCGGCTATTTTTCGCTTCATGTAGCCCCGCCGTATCCAAAGCCGTCTACAGTCTAACTAATTCATACTCGCTCGCTCATCCAAAAGGGCAGTTGAAAAAGTTATGAGCGTTAAACCTACTCTGGTATCTTTCTTGTTATTGTAGTCATCTTATTGGTCTACTTTTGTTGTAATAATTGACACCTCATGCAATGTCTATGCTCCAGTCTTAATTTGCTACCAAAACGGAGTTAAGTGCTCTAATGTGACTGCTACCTTGGGTGAGCAAACGGTGCCCGATGAAGGCCGGGATTTTGGAATTGGGGTGAGTGACTTACGGAAGATCTCGGCGTCAGATCTTGTCTTCGGAGTTCATCGAGGCAGTTAAGAATCTACTCTTGGAGGGGCTTCATGGCAAGGATGAACGTGCATCATGAAGGGTCTCGGTCAGCTTAGAATTGACGGCCAACTTTGAAACAGAAGCTATGGGATCCTAAGCCTTGTTTGGTGTTACACTCTAGAGGTTAAAGAGGTTAAGCATATCATATAGCGATGAGCAGAGATTTCCCTTAAGCATCCATCAGACCATGCAAATCTCGCACTGTAGACAGTTATACGATTGTGTAATGACCATCGCATGTGATTTTGGCTGAGGAGCTTTGGTTCGTTTGGAATCACTCATACAAGAAGCTCCCGTTGACCGTTGACAACCTTACGGTGGCGTACATGGCGACGGACTAGCAAGAAAAGTAGGTGGAGTTAATTTGTAGGATGAGACAGAGGGACTGGAAATGCTATACTAGACGGACTTACTCTTCGTAATTGAGTACCTACATACATTCTGGATGACAGCAAATGTGCAGGGTAGGGCAGCGACCTCCTTGAGGCTAGGTAATTATAATGATGGTGCTGCATCTTAGGCGCTGAATATTTGCATTTAATGACGCTTCATTTCCGCTACATGTGTGTAATCATACTGTATTTACTCTATATAGAATATGACAGTAACCATTCTCCCTTCTCCCTCCGGATGGCCCAGCTATGTGGGGAGATCCCCTTCCTCTACCCTTCTTCCCCATTTCCGCTAGCTTCTATACATATCATCTTAGAAGCCAGCCAACCGGCACCAAAAGCGCGGCTATACTCTGCTCGCGGTGAGAACCAGTCCCTGGGCACATCAATTTGCGAGCGGCAGCTTCCTTTCAATCAGCAACCCACTGCAGAGCATGATCCTGACAGCTTGTAAATCTTAAAGAATCTCTTCCATATCAGTACAAGGTTCTGTAAAATATCGGGCATTTTAGGCACTCTTTAACGCCGTCGCTGTACATATATTGTGCTCGAGTAATTTCTTCAATTAATCTAGATCTTCTACAATGGTGTTAGAAATGACCCCTCTGCGACGCCCATATAAACATCAGCACTAAATAGTGGTTCATGATGACATGATGAATACTTAGATAGTGTATACATTTCATGGTAGTAACCATATATACATTCGTAGTTAACTGGGATTCTCCGTTATTCCCTACAGCCTGGGCACCGATCTATCAACAAGCTGATTGAGACACGGACCCCGTCCGTTCAACTTTTCTTGACAAATCTCAACAATGTTTCACCCCACGTACTCGGATCCGGGGATAAAGGTTCGTTCTGGTTTTGAATTTGGTTGGCAGAGCAGGGTGCCAACTAGGGGTGAATGTTAGTTGCAAGTTAGAGCACTCCAGTCTTTATTAGTTTTGCTATTTTCTGTTATTATTCTAGCTATGTTATAATCATGTCTTGCTAAGTCTGTGTGGAGCGTCCGATCATTTACCCTCATATCCGTAATTTTTGAGCTTGATACGTTGAAAGTAGGTGTTTACAAAGCCTCATATAGAGTATTTAGTAGTAGTTATACCTACATAGAGTATAGTACATAAAATTTCTCGCAGTTCACATTATCTTTAGCCAAACAGTTAGTCGTTTCTAATACAATGCATAGAGAGGCTTTCCCGCTTCTGGTATCCATTTAAGCTCGTCGTTTCGGCCTAGGCCGTTATGTTGTCTCACACGTTTACAACGCATATGCTGGTAGGTGTCAAATAACTGCAAAGTGCCCAAACTTTTCTTTTCAGGTAAGGTTCGCGCAGTTTCAGGTCAAAGGCAATGGGGTTTATTTCCATTTATAACGTGCTAGAGTGTTTGGTGCGACTCTAGAAAACTACTGGAACTAATACCGGGGATATCCACGGAGCCATTCGTGAATGTAAACAATTCTAGTGTAGAAGACTCTAATGACGGATAAACCAAAATCCGTCCGCCCTACCGACCTATATTGCAACTAGAATTCAGATGCGTTGAAGGATACAAGCCTTTCTATGCTAATATATATATGTGCCAGATATACTAGCTCTTCGCGTTTATTAAGCGATTTTACCGCCACCTCTTGCGGATGCGTACGTTAGGACCCGAACTGCCACCACATTCCGAGACTAACAGGCCAGTATGTGGGTAATATAATCTCTCACACTACTGTAACCAGGAAGCCAGTGAAAGCTACCATGGAGGATAATTGGGTGTGTGGTAGGGATTAAGACTCGAAAAAATGACGGTGGCCATTTCTACCGCTCTGGGTACACAAGAAAACAGCCGTTGGAACGGCACGGCAATGTTTCAACCACACAACATTTTGCGATACTAAATCCCTACCACGGGTCAGAGTTGCCTCAATCTGACACAAGATCGCTCCGTTAGAGTACATAGAACCTTCCGTTCTCACTCTATTAAATGTTGGAAAGATGGCCTGCACTGTCTCAGTGTTGCGCTTCTTCTGCCGATGAAGCTCATGCACCTCCGCCTATGTATGTAATTTCGTTCGACGTTCCCCTATTTTTTGGTACAGCGGCAGGAACCCTAGTGAGGAAAAGACCTGCAGTAATAGAGTTCGCTCTTCCCTGCCTTTCACAATGTAAGTTGAGTCGGTCGGTGTGGGTGCACTCTGGGCAGGTTCAAACGTTGGTTCGGGCATCGCTTATGATATAGCTGCTCTTTTCCCCACCTCGTCTTGTCCCCAGGCTTCAGGTAGCGTCAAAATACTACCCCACCACGCTATACATTCCAACTCACGACCCTGAAACTGCTATCCTGCCCAGGACCAGCAATTAGAACAACGCATCAAACTCATTGAACCAACACATGTCATAGGACTGCAGCGCCCAGTAATTCGATAACATGGCACACTCGGGGGCTGCACTTAACTTCACGCAATTCGGTCCACCTGAATTGCTGGATCATTCGAACCGACAGCAGGAGTTTCTTGGGGTAGTGCTGGGATTTACTTCTCTGGCGGTTGTCTTTGTCGGCGCAAGGATGTACACAAGGGCATATCTAGTGAAGAGTTTGGGTCCTGGTGAGTTACGATAGAAGCCAGTTACAGGACAAGTTTCTGACGAATGTACAACAGACGATTGGACACTTCTTGCAGGATGCGTATGTTTGTGTGTTAGTGCAACAGCGACTTGCATGTGTAAGCCTCAATCACATTATCTCACCCGGTGTATCTGACCTCTCAAAAGATATGAAATTAGAGTACATTGGCTACCATGTATGGGATATACCACATAATTCCACTAGAAGCATAGAAGGTATGAAGGTATGTATCCCCCAGCACTATAAGCAAGCATTCATAGCCACTTACCCAAAGCCAGTGGGACCTCGCCATGCAGCTTTTGTACAATCCCGTGCTATCATGGAGCAAAGTATCCCTTCTCCTCTTCTACCGACGCCTTACTCCAAACCAAACCTTCCAGCGCTGGGTTTGGGCATCCCTGTATTGCACCATTGGGCAGGCGATTGCAACATTTTTTTCCGACCTTCTCCAATGCCACCCGATAGCGTTCTTCTGGGATAGGTCAATTGTTGGTGGGAAATGCTTCAATACGATCGCGTTCTACTTTGCCAGCGCTGGGACTTCAATCTTTGGAGACGCGTGGATTCTGTGCCTTCCGATGCCTGTGTTTTGGGGGCTGCAGATTGCACTCAAAAGACGGTTGGTTCTCATGTCGATGTTTGCTCTGGGTATTGTGTACGCCTTCTCTCCGCCCACCCCCCCACTCAGACGAGTACTAATGGATAAAACAGCGTCGTGATCGTGTCCTGCTACCGCCTTTACACTCTCCATCGTGTCTTGTTCGGTAGCAAAGATTACACCTACGACTCCGCACCAGTGTGGTCTGCCGTCGAACTCGCCGTATCTCAGATCAGCTGCACTATCCCCGCCCTCCGCCCGCTCTTTTCCATGGTGATACCGAAGATCTTCAGCGTTGGTGTGCCAAATTACAAAAGCCCGAAGCAATTATATACTGCAGAGAGTTCTCGGGGTGCCCGGCTGGGGGCAAGGGGGTCGTACGGACTCGAGGAGATGGGGGTTAAGGATAACAAAAAAGTTTATGGTGGCTCAAAGGGATCTGGCACCGGTAATGATAGCGAGGAGATGATCATCGGGAAGAGTGAAAGTGAGCTACCGCCGGCAAATGCACCTGTCTACGCGTGCGACAGAGCAGATGATGAGACTATGGGAGATGCCCCGGTGGCTGTGGCGCGATAATATGGGAAGAAATATACATGTGACAGGTTTCCGTCTCTCCTGACGGTTTAGCTGGACTGCTCTGCAGTAGCTGAATACGCGTTATTTACTGCACTTGTACTACGTGTCTATCTGAAAGATGGACCGGGCGTGTGTGGGGAGGGGGAGGGGGGAGGGGGGTGGTAACGAAAGTAATGACCTCAGGTTTCGAGCTGAGGACCTTGATATTATAGCACCAATTGAGCACTGCAAGTTTCAAACCTGCATTTTGGTGATTATAGCACTATGCTCAGCCGGCTCAGCTAAGAGATTTTTTAATCCCGTAGAAATGTTAACCATGATCATGTAACGTTTATAGTTAGCAAATGCTTTTGTGAAAGCCCGCCTTTTCATAGGTGTCCAGAAATGAAAGCAGTCTCCAAAACGTCCGGTTGATGTTGGCTATATTGGGCCACAAATTGTATGCGTGGATGGAATCGACTTCATCCATAAACATGAAGCAGGCTCCGTACGCATTTCAGGAATAAGAAGGATAAAAGAATGATCACTGCGGGATTCGAGCCTACAATCTAGCGTTTATAGCACCATGTCTAGTCGGTTATGTTAAGCCCTTGCATATAACATAGCATTAACTACGATCATGTAAACTGCACAGGAGCCTCCGGAGTAGCTCTGGGTGCAAAGTGGGGCGGACTTAGTACCCAAACTCAGGGTTTTGTTTTTGTTTTAATCATTCTGTATTCACTCTACTTAGAGTATGACAGCCCCTTACTCCCCTCCGCCTCCGGGCTGGCCGGCTAGATGGCGGAGCTCCGCTCCTGCTACCCGTCGTCCCCTTCTGACAAAAAGAAAAGCATCTGAAAGCGATCTATAAACTACAAAGGAAATGTGATGAAATCAGGGAGAGCCCGCCGGTTCTTACTCCTCCGCCCGTTGCCCGCCGGCTCTTACTCCTACTCCTCCGCACGTTTGGGCGGGTGATAGCGAAATACCTATTGCGGATCGGAAAAAGAAGTGATATGAAATGCTGGTGGTGTGGGCATGAATATCAGACAAGAGATCACCTGTTTAAATGGTGTAAAA